>Ga0247840_10001225_pt1 | contig 51269 bp, 41 predicted proteins | sample LaCruzMarch2015__FD_192404 | JGI IMG/M metagenome (GOLD analysis project Ga0247840, IMG submission 192404) | Freshwater microbial communities from meromictic Lake La Cruz, Castile-La Mancha, Spain - LaCruzMarch2015_17m | ecosystem: Environmental > Aquatic > Freshwater > Lake | place: Spain... | reverse complement strand
ACGCTGGAGGTGCCGCGGCCCGGTCGACTGCGCGTGCATCTCACGCTGCCGTCGCGTCCATCCGACGAAGGTCGTATCTGAACAACATGAATATTCTGATTGCCGACGACGACCCGATGCAGCGTGAACTGCTGGCGGGTTTTCTCGAAAAACAGGGCCATCGGGTGCTGGCCGCCGCCGACGGAGAGGAAGCGCTGACCCTGTTTCGCCGCGAATGCGTTCAACTCGCCTTGCTGGACCATCGCATGCCCGGACTGAACGGTGACCAGGTGCTGGCGCGCATGAAGGCCGGCAACCCGCTGGTGCGCGCCATCATGATCACCGCCTATGGCGCGGTGGAGACCGCTGTCAACGTGATGAAGCTTGGCGCGGACGATTTCCTGGAGAAGCCGGTGGACCTGATGGTGCTGCGGCAGAAGATCCAGCAGATCGAGCTGGACCTCGCCGTGGCCGAGGACGTGGCCGGGGTGACCGCGGCACTGGAATCCGGCCCCCTGCCGCTGGAGATCATCGGCTCCAGCCCCGCGATGCAGGACACCCTGTCGCTGGTCCGGCGGGTGGCGGACAGCCCTTGGAGCGTCCTGATTCAGGGCGAGACCGGCACCGGCAAGGATCTCATCGCCCGTCTCATCCACCTGCTCGGACCGACGCCCACGGCGCCCTTCGTCGAGGTCAATTGTGCGGCGATCCCGGAGAATCTCTTCGAGAGCGAGTTATTCGGACACGAAAAAGGCGCCTTCACCGGCGCCGACCGCAACCATCGGGGACGCTTCGAGCAGGCCACGGGCGGCACCCTGTTCCTGGACGAGGTCGGGGAACTCCCCTTGGCGCTCCAGTCCAAGCTCCTGCGCGCCCTCCAGGAGCAGCGCATCAGCCGGGTCGGCGGCGAGCACGACATCGCCGTGAACGCCCGCGTGGTGGCCGCGACCAACCGTGACCTCCAGGCGATGGCCAAGTCCGGCGCCTTTCGCGAAGACCTCTATTTTCGGCTCAATGTCCTGGACATTACCGTGCCGCCATTGCGTCAGCGGCGCGCGGATATCCCGGCGCTGATCGATCACTTTGTCGCCCGGTATGCGCGTCGGCCCATGCAGTTCGCACCGGAAACGCTGGACCTGCTGGTGCGCTACCAGTACCCGGGCAACGTCCGCGAGCTCAAGCACATCATTCAACGGAGTCTGACCCTGGCGCGCGGCAGCCTTTTGCAGCCGGCGGACCTGCCCGATGAGGTCCGCCAGGCGGAGGGAACCGAGCCGGGCCCGCTGCAGGAACGGCTGGACAGTCTGGAGCGCGACCTGCTGATCGCGGCGTTGAACCAGACCGACTGGGTGCAGACCCGTGCCGCCGACGTACTCGGAATCAGCGAACGGGTGCTGCGCTACAAGATGGGTAAGTTCGGGATTCGGCGGCCTGAGGGCTGATGCTGTCGGAGCAACTCGCTGCGAATGAGCGCGACTCAGACCAGGACCCGGCCGCCGCGGGACGCATGCGCGTCAGGAGCAAGTTCCCTTGCCTTTGCCTTTGCTGCCTTGGCCGCTCCCCTGGCCGGCACCGCCGCGCGCCATGGTTTCGCGATCATCGAGCGCCGCCAGCACCCGGTCTGATGCCGGCGCGCCCGCCATGCCGCCGCGCTCCATCGGGCTGTCGATGATCGCGTCCACGGTCGCCTGGTCCAGGTGCTGCGCCTCATAGACCACGCCCAGGGCTTCGATCGCGGCGGCGAAGGCGCGCAAATGGTTGCGTGAACCGCGCAGCAAATTGCCGTACATCGTCTTGAGATCCGCGTTGTCGGTGGCGTCCATGGCGTCCTGCACATCGTCGATGTCGACCTCCTCGATCAACCCGCCGACGCGCAAGGCTTCGAGGTAAGAGGTCTCACCGCGGGCGAGCAGATCGGTATACATCTGCTGCAAGGTCTCATTGTCGAAAACACCGGGCAGGTCCGGGTTGACCGGATCGGGCAGCGCATACTTGGTCAGCGAGGCCTTCACCGCATCCATATGCTGTTGCTCGGATTGGGCGATGTTCGCGAACGGCAGCGCATCCCACCGCGCCTCCATGGCCAGGTAGGTGTCACGCGCCACCTTTTCCTCCTCGCGCATGAAGGTCAATGACGCGGCTTCGCCGGCGTCGACGGTCGGCAGGACCGGGCGGGTGCCGCGCGGACCGGCACCCAGGGCGGGCGCGGCGGCCAGGACAGCGGTCAGGGCGAGCGGGAGCAGACGGTAGTTCAGGTTCATCACAGAGTCCTCGTGGGGTGCAGCGAGATGCTGTCATGAGCCTCTAAGCACGATCCATACCAAAAAACTTTCTAATATATTTCGATTACTTAGGGTTTGCTCCCAAGCCTGGACCTCGACGAAGACGATCGGGCTCGACAGAAATGTCGACCGCGCCAAGCGTGGCCATGCGCATCGCGCTCCGCAATGCGTCCGACGCCATCCGCCGCGTTAACAAACGCCGCCGCTCCGGCGGCTCCTACCTGGACGACGAGACGCTCGCCGAGGCCATCGACGAGATCTTGCCCTCCGCGCTGCGCCAAGCCTGCCTGGAGGCGTTCGAGGGCCGACATGACGAGGCCGAGCTCGCAGCACTACTCAAGACGGATGAACTGAAACAAGACGCGCTCTCGATCATCAGCGCTTAGCCCAAACCTGACATGGGAGCCACCGTCGACAGAACAGATTGGGTGTGGTCCGCCCGCGCAGGGACCGCAACCCGTACCAATAGGGGACATGCAGCGCGCGCCCGGCGGGACGCCGCTCGCGGTACTTGGAATACAGACGCACCAGGAGCACGCCCAGGACACTCAGTTTGAACATCGTGCTGGGACTGCCGGTGAAGATCCCGATGATCAGACACAGGACGATCGGGACGAGGTCGTCGACGCGCCGGACCATGGGTGGGCAGCAGAAGCGCTGGTAGACGACCTGAGCATTCCGGGTTCGGCCAGCAGCCGCCGGACCATCCAATCTTGAGTGCGGCTGCAAAGGGACCTAGCCCGGGGCCGGCCCGCTGGGCACTCAGGTCCGACCGACCGGACGCGTCTGCGTCATCGGCCGACCGCCGACTCGACTCGCAGCGGTCTAAAGCGTTCCGTCGCTGGCGAGAGCCAAGCCGATCCCGTCGATAAAAGCGCGTTCGAGCACGTCGATCAGCGTCCGGCGGTCGGTCAGGATGCGTTCAACAGCATCCGCCATCTCACCTCCCGGTACATCGAGCGCGACCGGCGCATCCGGCGGGATCAGATACTTGCTCAGGAGGCGGCCTCGCGCGCGGCGCTGCGCCTCAAGCGCCGCACTCCGATCCCCCGATGTGTCGATTACCACGATGTCTCTAATCCACATGAGCCCCTGTCGCACTTGCTGGAGCTCTTCAGGTAGCGCCACGATCCGGTTTTCCGGCAGCGTCGCATCGCGCCCGGCGAACAGGCGATGGACCGCGTCCACCCCTTGTTCGCCCAGGGCGCGCTGGGTGCGTTCACGCAGTGGGTCGTCCGCGATCTTCCAGGTCATCTGCAACGCCAGCGCCTTGCTGCGCGTCGCGCGAAAGTTGAACAAACGGATCGGGACGACCTCACGGATCAGATCAGGCGGTATCGGGTCGCGGCCCTCGGTCACGGCACGACACAGGGCGTCGATCGCGTCACGGATGCGATTTCCGGGCATCCCGGTGAAGTACTCACCGTAGGTCGTGGCCCAGAACCAGCGATTCACAATCGCGTATTGATTCTGATCCGGTCCGTCGCCGTTCAGTCGGCGTCCCAGCTCCGCGATGGCGACGAGCTGGGCCGCATAGGGCAACGCGCGCGGTCCGCGGACGCCGAGATCCGCGAGCAGCAGGACTGCCCATCCAATTGCCCGCTGCAATTCGTCGAATATCCGGTCGCAGCCGTGCTTCTGCACCAGCTTATTCAGTTCCCGTGGGTCGGTATCATAGATGTGCAGCCCCCAGCGAACCTTCAGCACATTCAGGAGGATCTGCTCGTCCAGCGCCCCCCAACCCTGCGGCTCCAATCCCGCGCGCAGTGACTCGATCTTGCCCTCGACGTTGCAGTCGTCGGCATAGGCCAATGCCCGGACCATGTGGGTCTCGTTCATCCGCTTACCGCCGCTGTTGACCCGCACGAAGGTTTCGGTGACCAGGCGTAGGTCCTCGCTGACCAGGGGCACGACCGGGATCTGGTAGTCCTTGAAGCGGTTCGCGAGCAGTTCCGCGCGCTGGGACTCCTCGTCGAGGCCCGCATCAAGCAGGCGCTTTTGCTGCTCGTATAACCGCTTGGGCTCCAGCAAGGCGTACATCGGCAGCCAGGTCGACGGCGGCTGCCGGTTGAGCGGGAGGAAACGAAACGGCCGGTCGCCGGGCTCGGCAGCCAGGTCGTACCAGACCGGCCAGCGCACCCCCGCCGCGAGCAGCGGCCCTGGATCATCCGTCCAGTTCAGCGCCGCATACAGCGTCGCAAGTCGCTGATGGCCGTCGAGCAGGTAGGAGCGGGGAGTCTGCGGACCCGGCTCGGTGGGCAGACCAAAGGCACCGAGGGTCTTCAGGCAAGCGAGTGAGTGCTTGCGGGTCCGCCAGACCAAGATCGCCCCGATCGGCATCTCTTTGTCCACGCTGTCGAGCAGATCGAGCCGGCGATCATCGTCCCACTCGAACGGGCGTTGGAAGTTCGGGATCCGGATCGCGCCGCTCCTGACCTCCGCGAGCAGGGTCGGCAGCCGGGGCACCTGAGGGGTCTCGAACAATCCGGCCATCGGCTAGAGCCTCGCGAACAGGGAGTTCAGGATGGTTTCGCGGTCGGGCTCGCCCGGCGCAAGGTAACGTTCGAATTCGCGGCGGAAGTCCGCTTCCGAGGTATTCTCCAGATGCGCGGCAATATGTTTGCCGAATCCACGCTTTAGCGCATTACGATCTGTATCAGACAAACCGTGGAATAACGGATCGAGATCGGCATCCTGAATCAGACGTGGCTTCTCTTGGACATCTTTCCGCGCCTCGAGAGATAAATCCGCGAGAAAGCCCAACTTCATGTTGTATTGACATGCGGCTTCGGGCTTCTTCTTGCGCAACTCGCAAAGCGCGCTGACAATTTCCTGACGTTTCAAGCCTTCGCCTCTTGACACCTCCCACTGCCAATGGTGAAGAGCCGCCACCGGCAGATAGTTCTCGATGGCACGCCGACCGAGTCGATAATGGCCCAAGTGCCAGGGCCGCTCAGGTGCGGATTCGCACAAAGTCTTCATGCCACAGGAAACCGGAGAAGGCTGGCTGCGGTCTGCACGATCGGCATCGCGATCGAACATCACCCACAAGCGCAATAGCCGCGCGGCGTTGCTCACCGACGTGAAGGGGTGCTCCAGCAGCTCTTCGAGCCATGCCTTCATTTCTCCCAGCCCACCGGCGTGCAGAATCTCCAGCCAGCCATGGTCAAGGGCCTGCCGCAAGCGGTCGCGCTGGACCGGTGGCGCCAGCGCCAGCAGAAAGCGCCAGTCCGCGCGGCGGTTCTCGACCATGACGCCCAGCGGCGTCTGCAGCAGGCGCAGCGCGTCCGGGAGGCTGAGCCGGCCGGCGGGCCAGTCGGAGCTGGTCCCGGCCGCCAGTCTGATGCCCACCGCATCCGCCGGCAATCCGCTCGCGGCAGCGACGCCTTGCTCCAGCACTTGCCTGACCTGCCGACAGCAGGCCTCCGGCAGAGACGCCAGCCAGTCGAGCACCTCGCGGGGACCAGCCGGCCCGAACGTCGGTGCGGTCAGCAGCAGATGCCGACCATCGCGCGCCAGCGCGAACAGGTTCAGGAACGCCAAGTCGTCGGCCTCGGGACCGGCAAAGAACGCGGCATCGATCAGGACGCGCATGGTCAGCCGAAGGCTCCACCCTGCAACTGCCGATCCAGCAGACGGCGGGCGAGCGCCTGATCTTCGTCGAACGCGGCTTGCGGCCACCCCCCGAGCGGGCGACCATGCCGGTCGAAATCGACCGGCGTCGCGATACTCTCACCGGTCGGCTCCTGGTCGATCCAATAGGCACGTACCCGCTCCGGCGGCAAGTGTCCCTCGGCGAGGGCCAGTTGCACACCGAGCATCAAGACACGCGAGTGGGTCTCGACGACGATGGTCGGCGGGCTCGCGCCGGCCGCGATCTTGCACAAATGGTCCGCCAATGCCTGCTGGGCGTTGGCATGCAGATGGCTCTCAGGCTCTTCGACGGCGAGGATCCCGGTGCCGCCGCGCGCACGGGCCAGCGCAGCGGCGACGAGAACCGGGAGCACCTGGATCATGCCCTCACCGGTATCGAGCAGATCGATGTCGCGCAAGGGTCCGCTGCTCGGATTCAGCAGCAGCCGGTAAATGGGCTGCCCGACCGCCGCGTCTGCCCGCTCCAAGCGTCGGCCGATCTCGGGCCGTGCGTACCAGGCGGCCACGTCATCGAATACTGCCTGGTCGGTCAATACGGCCTCTGCCGCGTTCGCGCCGTCGGCATTGAGCAGGACGAACCGGCGGCCCGTTCTGGTGACCAGGCGTGGCCAGCGCCCTCGCACCGAATGAAGCCATTGGATCTGTCCGCGCAGGCAGAGCAACCGCTCGCGCAGGCCGCCCAAGGCCGCCGGCAGGGCCGAGTCGGCCGCCGGGACCAGCCCGGAGAAACGGGGATGAACGGACTGATCCACCGACCCGTCGCTACCCGCGGTCACACGATAGGTCTCGTGTTCCGGCCAGGGTTGTGCGGCCATATCAAAGGTCACTGCATCAGGAGAGGAGCACCGGAAGTTCGCGACAATGGTCTGGTTGGCTTCGTCGATGTACTTGAGGACGAATGTGTCGCGGCAGCGCTGCCCGTCGGTATCCGCCCAGTCGAGCGCCAGCGTTACTTGCTTGAGCGGCGCCGCCTCGCCGGCACGGGCCGGCACATCCAGAAAGCTCGCGCCCGGACCGGCGACCCGGCCGATATCGAAGGGCGAGGTCGCAGCGTCGGCCACCGAGTCCGCGAGGATCGGCAGCAGCCTGAGCACCGCGCTCTTGCCGGCGTTGTTACGTCCGTAGAGCAGAGTCAGCGGGCGCAACTCGAGGTCGAGCCGGTCCGGGAAGGCACGGTAGCCAACGGTTGAGATCTGGGTCAGTCTGAACATGGTGGTCAGGAGCGATCGCACGCGAGGCGTCGTGAGATTCCGATTCTAGCAGTGTGTAGGAGTTTCTCAGCGTCCTTGGTGAAAAGGGGCCGAATCCGAATATTCCCCCGAACCGTGTTTGTCTCCCGCCCAGAGCCCGAGCGCGAGGCGTTCGAGTGTGATCAGGATATCCCGCTTGGGAGGTATCGGACTCCGTTCCAACCACTGTCGCGTGCTCCCGGTCGCACCGACGGCGCCGACCGGATACACTCACATGACCTTGGCCCGGGTTCATGCGATGTCACCACATTCCCTCTTCCTGTCCCTGTTGGCCGTCACCCTGACGACGACCAGTCTCCTGTTCTGCGTTCCAGCCGCGGCGGCAACCGCCTGCCGACCGGGCGATCAGGTGCAGGTCTGGACCGCCCCGCTGCGGCCCGCGGCCGGGGAGCCGTTCGAGGTCCTGGCGGTCGCGACCGATGGGGCCTTGGATCAACTCCTGGTCACTGACCCGGCGGGCAGCCAAACCACCCTGCGCGGGGTCCGTTACGGCGGACCGCCCTGGGGGCTGCATGGCGGTGTGTTTCGGCCCAAGACCGGAACCTATCGGGTCGAGGCGACGCGCGGCGGACGGGGTGTCGCCTGTGCCGAGATCAAGGTCGGCGGCGGTGCCGCGGAGCAGGGAACCGGGGATTGGGACCTGGCGACCCAGGCCCTCTATGCCGTGTGGATCGAACGCCTGTTCGACGGCCCGCCGGAACAGTCACTGAGTTTCGACTCGCTCGCCCCGGTACTGCGTGACCCGGAGCGTAATTTCCTGCACGGTTATCTCGGCACGGCTGAGGACAACCGCCTGCCCGCCGAACCGGACTGCGCGGACCTGCCCTATTTCCTGCGCGCCTATTTCGCCTGGAAGCTCGGTCTGCCGATCGCCTATCGACCCTGCAACCGCGGCAGCCGCAACGGTGCGCCGCGCTGCGAAAGTCCGAAGATCGATAGCGCTTTCACCGGCGCGCCGGCATCGGCAAAAGCATTCGGCGGGGTCACGCGGCGGATCATGGACACGGTCCACTCGGGCAGCGGGCGCACCGGCTTGCGCGACGAGTCGACCGACTTCTACCCGGTCCCGCTGGAGCGTTCCGCGCTCTGGCCCGGAACCGTCTACGCGGACCCCTACGGACACGTCATGGTCCTGACCAAGTGGATCGCGCAGCAGCCGGGACAGCCGGGACTGCTGCTCGCGGTCGACGCCCAGCCGGACAACTCGGTCGCCCGCAAACGCTTCTGGGAAGGCACCTTCCTGTTCGCCCAAACGCCGAGCGCCGGCCCCGGCTTCAAGCAGTTCCGGCCGCTGGTGCGCACCGGCACCGCCCAGGGGGGCGCGCGTCTGCTGTCCAACGACGCGCTCACCGGCCGCGACGGCCTGCCGCCCTATTCAACCGAGCAGGCGGGACTCACGCCCGCGGACTTCTACGCCCGGATGGAGCAGCTCATCAACCCGGACGGACTCGCGCCGGAAGCCGCCTATGCGTCCACCCTGGCGGCCCTGATGGAGCAACTGCAAACCCGTGTGGATTCGGTGGACAAGGGCGAGGCCTATATGCGCGCCCACCCCGGCACCGTCATCCCCATGCCCAGCGGCCCCGCCATCTTCGAGACCACCGGCCCCTGGGAGGATTTTGCCACCCCGTCGCGTGACATGCGCCTGTTGATCGCCATGAATGTGCTGGCGGGACTGCCCGAGCGTATCCGCCGCTATCCGGACCTCTATGTCCTGCGCGGTGACAGCGCGTCCGGCGCCGCCGCGCGGATCGCGCAGATCCACGACCGCCGCCTTGATGAGCAGTTCACCAACTACACCCGCGGTGACGGCAGCCCCTGGCGGCTCAGTCTGCGTGACATCTATGCCCGCCGCGCGGGGCTCGAGGTCGCGTACAACCCCAACGACTGCATCGAACGGCGCTGGGGCGCAACGCCCCAGACCCCGGACTATGCCACCTGCCGTCGTCAGGCGCCCGCCGAGCAACGGGCGCGGATGGAGGAGTACCGGCCCTGGTTCCAGGAGGCCCGCCGGCCGCCGCGCTAGCGTTCACCGCCACTGCCCGGTGCTTCACCTGCCGCGTCCTTCAGCGCACACGAAGTCTCGGCATTACTCAACAGGAGTTTTCTCGTGCCGATCCCAACCATCGCCCAGATCCGGCCCAAGCTGGCCGCGGTCCTGGTCTTCAGTTTGCTCCTGGCTGCTTGCGGAGCCCCCCCCCAGCGGCCCGACGGCGGTGACGCCGGGACCTGGAACGGACGCCGCATCGGCGTACCGCCGCGCGCCAACCCGGCGCTGCGGCAATCGATCATCGCACGCGCGACCCGCGAGTGGGACTATTTCAATCGTCAAACCGTGTTGCTACGGGGAAGCGAGGAGAGCATCCCGCATGTCGGCACCTGGGAGGACGACGATACCAGCAGCAGCGAACGGGTCGCCGCTTACTGGCGTGCCGCCGGCAAAGGCGGGTTGAACGGGATGGATTGCAAACAGCCCTGGTCCGCCGCCTTTCTCAGTTTTGTCATGCAGAACGCCGGTGTCCCGGAAGCCCAGTTCCGCCGCGATTCCGCGCACTGGGTCTACCTGGCCAGTATGATCGACGAGGCCGACTTTCCGGGCCGCTGGTTCGTCCCCCGGCGGATCGCGGACTACAGCCCCCGACCGGGCGATCTGGTCTGCGCCTCACGGGGCTTCACACGCCCGGCGACGATCGGCGGCTACACCAGTGCGCGCGCGCTCGAGGGCGCCAACCTGCATTGTGACCTGGCCGTCAGCCGCAGCGGCCAGACCCTGGACGTCATCGGCGGCAACGTCCGCAATTCAGTATCCAGGACGACCCTCGAACTGGACGGCCAAGGCCGCTTACAGCCGGTGCCTCGACGCCCCTGGTTTCTGATCATGGAGAACCGACTTTAGCCCCCGGTTCCCCTGTGCCCGCACCGTGGGAGCGGCCTCCGGCCGCGATGAGGCTTCGCGGGATACTGAACATCGCGGTTCGCCGCGGCACCGCATCGCGGCCGGAGGCCGCTCCCACACGCCCACACAGTTGCCGTGCGTCGAGACCGCGTGCATGATTCAGCAGTAGACCACCAACGATCCGGACGGAGGAAATCAGTATGAACGTCGAACCCTATTTGTTCTTCGAGGGCCGTTGCGAGGAGGCGCTCGCGTTCTACGGCCAGACGCTCGGTGCCGAGGTGACGATGCTCCTGCGGTACGAGGAAAGCCCTGAACCCGAGATGTGCTCGCCCGGGACCGAGAAGAATGTGATGCACGCCAACTTTCGCATCGGCAGCGCCAGGCTGATGGCCTCCGATGGCGCCTGCACCGGGCCAGCCGCTTTCCAAGGTTTTTCACTCTCGCTCGCGTTCACCGACGTGGCCGAAGCAGAGCGGATATTCAACGCGTTGTCGGATGGCGGGCAGGTTCAGATGCCCCTGGCCAAGACCTTCTGGTCCCCCTGTTTCGGCATGGTCGCCGATCGGTTCGGCGTCTCCTGGATGGTCAGCGTCAACGCCGACTGAAGGTGCGCCCTGGAAGGCGGGCGAGGTCGGACAGGATGTGACTGAAATCGGCTAGACCCGCTCCGCCAGCTCACGCAACCCTTGACCATGCGCAAGCCCCAAGCCGCGCACGGCGGCCCCGATGCGCGTGTCCGCGGCGACCTGATCCCAAAAGCGCACCGCCGCCCGGCAGGCGACCAGCCAATGGTCCCGATGGCCTGGCAACGGCAGCGGCGGTGTCCACTCGGGCGCCGGGAGTTCCCCGCCCGGCAGCGGAGCATAACACATCGGCAACATGTCATAAACGGGCGCCGGATTCAGGCGCCCGCGCGACGGCCGGAAGCTGAGATTGCCCAGATGCATATCGGTATTGGCGATCAGCCGCCCGAACCACCACAGACGGTGGATCCGCTCGACCTCCTCCGGCCCCAGCAGGTTCGCCGCCGCCAGGCCGTTGGCGAGCCGGGCCCAGTCCTGGGTGCCCATCCCGAGCAGTGCGGCATTGAGTGTCTCCAGGCTGCACAGCGGACTGCGCCCCCGGGGGCCGTGCCGGTCGAATCGCTCCACTTCGAGAAAGGTCCGACCGCCCTGGATCAGAATGCGGCTATAGGCGCTCTCGACCTGCGGCAGGGTGCGCGCGCACTCCAAGGCCAAGTGCTCGCATACCAGCAGGTCCGACCAGCGCCGGACCGCCGGCGAATCATCCGCGCCGGAGAACTTGACCAGGACATGCGGCGTCGGGCGGCCCGCAAGCGCGCGCCGGGCCGGAAACTTGGGAAACTCGCCGGCCGCGCTCGATCCCGGGACCCCGGCGGCCACGGCCTGCGCAGCCAACTGCACATAGGCGGCCGCCGTCCCATGCTCGGACAATGGCTCGGTCTCGACCAGACCCTCCTGTTGCCGGCGTTCGCAGGCGCCATCGCCCAGAATCAAGTTGCCGCTCATCTCCGACCCGATGCGGCTCAGTGCGAACAGGATGTCGTCATCGCTCCAATGGTTGGGGTTGTCGGGCACGGCCAACGCGCGATGCACCGCGCGCGCCAATTGACGGCCCAGGTAGCCCTGCGGGCGCATGTCGTACAACGGGTAGGGCAGCCCCTCCCACCAACCCGCGCGCGCCTCGTCGACCAACGGCCAGTCCGTCCCGCCCAGTGACATCCAACACCCCGCAGGGGCAACCGCTGTCAGACGGGCCACCCGCACCGCAAGTCCCGACGTATCGACGGCGTAGAGCGGGTACTCACCTGGGTCCCCGCGCACGGCGCGCCGCAGGGCATAACGGGTCCGGCGCGCCTTACCCGCAACCAGAATCGGCTCGGCGCGTTCTTGCAGCAGCCGGTGCAGCGTGGGCAAGCTGACGCCCAGCGCCTGCGCCAGGTCCGCGGCCCTGACCGCGGCCTGCCGTCCGAGCACTCCGGCCAGACGGTCACGGGCGAGTTGTTGCTTGTTGGTCACGGGAGCCTGGTGCGATGTCTGGTTCCTGGGGGGCCTTGATCATTACCCCGGCCACCCCGGCATCGGCGCGGCGGACGACGCAGCGCGGCCTCAGGCGATTGACGGAAATCGCCTTATCGAGGGCAACGATCGACACGCCACGGGGTACCATGACGGCGATGGTAAGCCGCTTCCTACAGGTCGGCAAGGCGGTTTCCTACGCGCCCGAGCGATTGAACGTCACCGGATCGGAGCGTACTATCCCAGTCGATGGCGTTGTATAGCCTTAGTACCTGATATAGCGTTCGCACCTGATATCCAGACAGACCTTCGTGCCGGGGCGGGTTTGAAACCCGCCCCTACGTCCGGTTATCACGTCCGAATGCTATACCTGACCCCTATGAGCGACACGCACAGTCGGCGCATCAGTTCAGCCATCAGGGGACGCACAACCGCGTCACCGCGGCTACACTTTAGCGGCATTACAAACGGCAGGTGCGTCATGTTACGACTACCGCACCAGTAATGGGGTCATCGATACCGAACATGAGCACTATTGACATCGAGTCGCTGCTTGCACCGGTCTCCGCGGCCCAACCCGCGGGGGAAGACCTGGAATACGATCCGGATTTTCGCGCCCTCACCGAGGCGGCGGCCGGGACTCCCGAGCAGCAGATGGGCGGCACCCTGGTGCCGGCCGGCGAGCCGGACTGGCGACAGGTCCTGGCCTTGGGTAAGGCCCTGATGCTGCGCTCAAAGAACCTGCGGGTTGCCGTACTGATCACTCGCGGCTTGCTTGACAAGGACGGGTTGCCGGGGTTGAACGCCGGGCTTGAACTCATGCGGGAACTGGTCGACCGCTTCTGGGCGGATCTCTATCCTGCACTGGATGTCGGCGACAATAATGACCCGATGGAACGGATGAACGTGGTGGCGGATCTCGCCCACCCGGACACCCTGCTGTCCCAGCTACGCGCCGTTCCCCTGATTCGCTCACGCGTATTCGGCCCGATCACCTGGCGGGACATTGAGGTAGCGGAGGGTCGCGTCAAGGCGCGTCCCAATACCAAACCGCTGGACCGGACCGCGATCGACGGCGCTTTTCAGGAATGTGACCTCGCCGAATTGGCCGCGGTGACCGCGGCCGCCGACGCGGCCCGTACGACGTTGCGCGCTTTGAACCAGGATGTGGCCGCACAGGTCGACGCCTCGCAAACTCCCGATCTAACGCCGCTCGCCGGTCTGCTGACGCAGATCCACGCCGTTCTTCAAACTCATTTGGCACCTCGCCAGCCGGCCGCGGAGGTGGCGGCACCGGCGCCGATCAATCCCGAGGATCCGGCCGCCTCAGGCACAGCGGCACCGGCAGCGCGCGCCCCGGGGCAGATCGGCACCCGCGACGATGTCGTGCGCACACTCGACCTCATTTGCGACTACTATTCACGTTGCGAGCCGTCGAGTCCGGTGCCGTTGTTGCTCAAGCGGGCGCGGCGACTGGCTACCGGGAACTTCGTGGACATTTTGCGCGATCTCGCTCCTGATGCTCTGCCGCAGATCGAGAAGGTATGCGGGATCGCCGATAAGCCATAACCAGCGCGACAAACCGGGTTGCCCGCGCGGTGACCACGCCCCTTTAGACGACCTTTAGAGGAGAAGCCCAGTGGCGAAAGAGAGCAGTCAAAAGTTCATCGCCCGCAATCGCGCTCCGCGGGTGCAGATCGAGTACGATGTCGAACTCTACGGAGCCGAGAAGAAGGTCCAACTCCCCTTCGTGATGGGCGTCCTGGCTGACCTGTCAGGCAAACCCGCGGAGGCCCTGCCGCCGGTTGCGGATCGCAAGATGCTCGAGATCGATGTCGACAACTTCGATGAGCGACTCAAGTCGATGAAGCCGCGCGTCGCCTTTCAGGTACCAAATACCCTGACCGGCGAGGGCAATCTCAACGTGGAGCTGACCTTCGAATCGATGGAGGACTTCGCTCCGGCGGCGGTGGCGCGCAAGGTCGATTCACTGAACAAACTCCTCCAGGCACGCAGCCAGTTATCCAATCTGCTGACCTATATGGACGGCAAGAGCGGCGCCGAAGAACTGATCGCCAAGGTGCTGAAAGACCCGACCTTGCTGCAGGCCCTGGCGGCAGCACCCAAACCGACCGATGCCGGCGACGCAGCATCCGCACAACCGACGGCGGAGGGTTAACCCGATGGCTGAGACCGACACCCAAACCGCGGGCGGCGCCCAAGGCCAGACCGGCACCATCGAGGTCGACAGCTTCGCCTCGCTGCTCAATCAGGAATTCAAGCCCCGCACCGATCGCGCCCGCGAAGCCGTCGAAGGCGCGGTCGCCACCCTCGCCTCCCAGGCGCTGGCTCAGACCACGCTCATTTCAGACGATGCGGTTCGCACGATTGAATCGATGATTGCGGCGATCGACCAGAAGCTCACCGAGCAGGTCAACCTGATTCTGCACCATGCCGATTTCCAGCGACTCGAGGGAAGCTGGCGCGGCCTGCACTATCTCATCAATAACACCGAAACGGACGAGATGTTGAAGATTCGGGTCATGAACATCTCCAAGCAGGAGGTGCACAAGACCCTGAAGAAATTCAAAGGCACCGCCTGGGACCAAAGCCCGCTCTTCAAGAAGCTCTATGAAGAGGAATATGGCCAGTTCGGCGGCGAGCCCTTCGGCTGTCTGGTCGGCGACTACTATTTCGACCAAAGCCCGCCCGATGTGGAACTGCTCGGGGAACTCGCCAAGGTCTCCGCGGCGATCCATGCCCCCTTCATCTCCGCCGCTTCGCCCACTGTCATGCAAATGGACAGTTGGCAGGAGTTGGCCAATCCGCGCGACCTGACCAAGATCTTCCAGACGCCGGACTACGCGGCCTGGCGCTCGTTGCGCGAATCCGACGATGCGCGCTACATCGGTTTGACCATGCCGCGCTTTTTGTCCCGCCTGCCCTACGGGGCCAAGACCAATCCGGTGGATGAATTCGACTTTGAGGAAGACACCGCGGGGGCACAGCACGGCAAGTATACTTGGGCGAATTCGGCCTACGCCATGGCGGTCAACATCAACCGCTCCTTCAAGCTATACGGTTGGTGCTCGCGCATCCGCGGCATCGAGTCCGGCGGTGCAGTGGAAGGGCTGCCCAGCCATACGTTCCCCACGGATGACGGCGGTGTCGATATGAAATGCCCGACCGAGATCGCCATCAGCGATCGACGTGAGGCCGAACTGGCGAAGAACGGTTTCATGCCGCTCGTACACAAGAAAAACACCGACTTCGCCGCCTTCATCGGCGCGCAGTCCCTGCAGAAGCCGTTCGAGTACGACGACCCGGACGCCACCGCCAACGCCAACCTCGCGGCACGCCTGCCCTATCTGTTCGCGACCTGCCGTTTTGCGCACTATCTCAAGTGCATCGTGCGGGACAAGGTCGGGTCCTTCAAGGAACGCGAGGACATGCAGCGGTGGCTCAACAGCTGGATCCTCAAATATGTGGATGGCGATCCGGCACATTCGAGCGAAAACACCAAGGCCAAATGTCCGCTGGCAGCGGCCGAGGTCGCGGTCGAAGAAGTGGAAGGAAACCCAGGTTACTACACGTCCAAGTTCTTCCTGCGCCCGCACTACCAGCTCGAAGGCCTGACCGTTTCGCTGCGGTTGGTCTCCAAGCTGCCGTCGGCGAAGGGCGGTTAGGCAAAATACCGTCATCGGCTCGGACGACGCGATGACGGCTCGGCGGTTGGTGGACCCGCGACATGCGGGTGCGCGGTTCGATCAAGCAACTGATAGAGGAGCGAGCAGATGGCTGTCGACATGTTTCTCAAGCTCGAAGGCGTCAAGGGCGAGTCCCAAGACTCCAAGCACTCGGAAGAAATCGATGTTCTTGCGTGGTCCTGGAGCATGAGCCAGTCCGGCTCGATGCACGTTGGCGGCGGTGGTGGTGCCGGCAAGGTCTCGATTCAGGACTTGTCGATCACCAAATATATCGACAAGTCATCGCCGGTTCTGATGATGTACTGTTCAAACGGGAAACAGTTCAAAGAGGGCCTGCTGACCGTACGCAAGGCCGGCGGCGACAGCCCCGTGGAGTACCTGTTGATCAAGATGACCGAGGTGATCGTGACCTCCTACAGCACGGGCGGCTCGGGTGGTCAGGATCTACTGACCGAGAACATCAGCCTCAACTTCGCCGAAGTCGATGTGGACTACACACCGCAGAAGCAGGACGGCACCGCGGAAGCCGCGATCAAGTACGGCTGGGACATCGCGAAGAACCTCAAGAAGTAGCCGCGGGGCACGGCCTGCCCCAGTGAACCGATCCGTGCCGCCGTTCGCGGGGTTCCGCGAACGCGCAGGGTCATGGGTTGGCCCCCGCACCTGCCTGGAGAGAACAGTATGCTAGCCGAAGACCGGTGGCGCGAGGGCGACCCGGACGCGTCCTTGCGTCAGCTTCAGGAGCAGGTGCGCAAAGAACCTGCAAACGCGCGCTATCGCGTCTTCCTCTTCCAACTCCTGGCGCTCACGGGACAGTGGGAGCGGGCGCTGAATCAGCTCAATGTCGCCGGCGAACTGGATGCCGCGAACCTGGCCATGGTCCAGACCTACCGTGAAGCCCTGCACTGTGAGGTGCTGCGCGGCGAAATTTTCGCCGGACGGCGCTCACCCCTGGTCTTCGGCCAACCGGATCCCTGGTTCGCGCTCCTCATCGAAGCCCAGCGCCTGGACGCGCAGGGCGCCGGCGAACAGGCGAGAGCGGTGCGTGATCGTGCCCTGGCGGACGCACCGGGCACACCGGGAGCGATCGACGGCGTACCCTTCGAGTGGATCATGGACGGCGACGCCCGTCTGGGACCGGTGCTGGAGGCCATCGTGAACGGACGCTATTACTGGATTCCTTTCCAACGGATCCACACGATCCGTGTCGAAAAACCGGAAGACCTGCGCGATCTGGTCTGGACCCCGGCCTACTTTACCTGGGCCAATGGCGGCGAATCCGTGGGTCTGATCCCGACGCGCTACCCCGGCTCGGAGGCCTCGCCGGACCCGGAGCTGCGCCTGGGCCGCAAGACCGCCTGGCTGGAACAACCCGGCGAGACCTATTTCGGTCAGGGACAACGCATGTTCTATACCGACGGTGGGGAGTATCCGCTGCTGGATGTGCGCACCATCGTCTTGACATCCGGCGCGGCGGATGCCGACGGCGTCGCGGACGCAGACAGCACCCTTGGCTGAGCTGTCGCACAAAGAACGGCTGCAACCCTCGCTGCTCGACCGGCTCACTGACCTCGAGCCCGAAAAGACACAGGAGTCGCGAGAGCAGCGCGTCTTCGGGCAGACCCGACTGCGCGAGGCGGTGTTGCGCGATCTGGGGTGGCTGCTCAACACCACGAATCTGGCGGCTGGGCAGACGCTCGACGCCTACCCCCAGGTCAGCAACTCGGTTCTCAACTTCGGCATGCCGGACCTGTCGGGCATGACCCTGTCGGGGACCGACGCCGGCGCACTCGAACGGACCCTGCGCCAGGCGATCATCGACTTCGAACCGCGCATCCTGCGCCATACGCTCAAAGTCCGCCTGGAGGTCAACGAGCAGCAGATGAGCCATAACGCCATGACCTTCCTCATCGAGGGCGATCTGTGGGCGCAGCCGGTACCGCTGCGGCTCTATCTCAAGACCGAGATCGACCTCGACATCGGTGACATTCGGGTCATCAGCGACGGCGGCTGAGGCGGGCACCATGGACCCACGTCTGCTCGAATTCTACAACCGCGAACTGCGCTTCATGCGCGAGATGGGCGGCGAGTTCGCCCGTGAATTCCCCAAGATCGCCGGGCGGCTCGGGCTCGAAAGCTTCGAGTGCGCCGACCCCTATGTCGAGCGGCTGCTGGAAGGTTTCGCCTTCCTCGCGGCACGGGTCCAACTCAAGATCGATGCCGAGTTTCCCACCTTCACCCAGCATCTGCTGGAAGTCATCTATCCGCATTATCTGGCCCCGACTCCGTCGATGACCGTGGTCGAGCTGCAACCCGACCTGGACGAAGGGTCACTTGCCGAGGGGTTCGACGTCCCGCGCGACACGGTGCTGCGCGGCAACCTCGGCAAAGGTGAGCAGACGCCGTGCGAGTACCGGACCGCCCACGCGGTGCGGCTCTGGCCGATGGAGATCACCGCGGCCGAGTATTTCAGCCACACCGGACCCGTCGCCCGCGCCGACCTCGCCGTGCTCAAGCGCAGCAAGGCCGGCATCCGGCTGCGCCTGCGCACCACCGGAAATCTGACCTTCTCCCAGTTGGCCCCCGGCCGACCGGAGCGGTTCAGACTGGTGTTGTTCCTGCAGGGGGCGGACCGCTTACCTTTCGAACTCTACGCTCAGCTTTTGGGCGACACGGTCGGGGTGCTGGTGCAGCCGACCGCCCGACCGGTGCCCTGGATCGAGACCCTCCCGGCCAGCGTGCTGAGCCCGCTGGGGTTCGCTGAGCACGAGGCACTGTTACCCAGTGCCCCGGCGTCATTCCAAGGGTATCGCCACCTCCACGAATATTTCGCTTTTCCACAGCGCTTTTTGAGCATCGCCATCGACGACTTGGGACCCGCCGTGGCGCGCCTCAACGCTCCGGAAATCGACCTGATCCTGCTTCTGAGCCAGCGCTCCCCGACTCTGGATGGTGTGTTGGACGCCACCAATTTCGCACTCCACTGCACCCCGGCGATCAACCTCTTTCCCAAGCGTTTCGATCGGATCCATATCAACGACCAGGGCCCCGACTACCACGTCGTTCCGGACCGCACCCGGCCGACGGATTTCGAGGTCTATCGGGTGGACAGTGTCACCGGATTGGGATCGAGTACGACCGTCGCACGGGAATTTCGGCCGTTTTATGCTCCAGCCGCACCGGGTCCGGGGGACGAACGACCGGCCTACTACAGTGTGCAGCGCGTCCCGCGTCGCCAATCCTCCACCCCGCAACACCAGCGACCTCGCTCCAGCTATGTGGGCAGCGAGTTATTCGTGAACCTCACGGATGCGGCGGACGCCCCCTGGTCCCCCGAGTTGCGGCAGCTCGCGTTGACCGGGCTCTGTACCAATCGGGACTTGCCGCTGTACCTGCCGATCGGCTCGGCCAAGACCGACTTCAACATGGAATCCGGTGCACCGGTGCGGGCGGTGCGCGTCCGCGCCGGACCCACCCAGCCCCGGCCATCCCACGCCCACGCGGACACCGCCTGGCGGCTGATCGATCACTTGTCGCTGAATTATCTGTCGATCGCCGACTCGGACGGCGGCACGGGCGCGGCGGCCCTACGCGAACTGTTGTCGCTGTACGGCGCGATTGCCAGCGCCGAAGGACGCAAGCAGGTGGAGGGTATCCGCCGGGTCTCATCCCAGGGCATCGTCCGGCGCCTGCCGGGCGTGCGCCCGGTGACCTATGCGCGTGGGCTGGAGATCACCCTGGACTGCGATGAAGCCGCCTTTGAAGGCACCGGCGCCTTCCTGCTCGGGGCGGTGCTGGAGCGCTTCTTTGCCCGCTACTGCACCATCAACGGCTTCACCGAGACCGTCCTGCGTTCCGACCGCGGGGAGTTGATGCGATGGCCAGCGACCATCGGCCGCCGTCCACTTCTGTGAGCGAACCGGACCGCGGTCCGCCGACCGAACGGGCAACTGAAACAGCGTCCGCACCGGTCACCGCGCCCGACCCGGCGGCACGGGAGCACGCGCGTCAACGCGCCGAACTGCTGGCCGGCCTGGCCCAAGCGCCATGGAATCACGGGTTCTGTCACACCTTGCGGCGGCTCGACAGCCTCCAGCCGGATCGTCCGCGGATCGGCGCCTCGCCGCGCGCCGCCGATGACCCCGTGCGCCTCGGACAACAGCCGTCACTGCGCTTTGCCCCAGCCGAACTGGCCGCCCTGCACCAATCCGCGGCCGGGCTGCCGCCGCGCCTGCTGGTCTATTTCATGGGTCTGCTCGGACCCAACGGCCCGCTGCCCCTGCACCTCACCGAGTATGTGCGCGAGCGGCAACGCCACGCCGCCGATCCGACCCTGGCGCGGTTCCTCGACACATTCAATCACCGGATGCTCACCCTGCTCTACCGGGCCTGGGCCCAGGCCCAGCCGGCGGTCAGTTTCGACCGTCCGCACGAAGATCGCTTCGGTTTCTATCTGGGGACCCTGAGCGGGACCGGCCTGTCCGCCTGTCGCGACCGCGACGCCATGCCGGATCTGGCCAAGCGCCATTTCGCCGGTCATCTCTCCTGCCAGACGCGCCATGCCCAAGGGCTTCAGTCCATCCTGGGCGTCCTCCTGGGTCTACCGGTGCGCATCGATGAGTGGATCGGCCATTGGCTGACGCTGCCCGACAACTGCCGGCTGCGCTTGGGAGAGACGCCGGACAATGCCGCGTTGGGCCAGACCACGACACTGGGCGGGCGGGTCTGGGACCATCAATCCAAGTTTCGTGTCCGTGTCGGGCCGTTGCGGCTCCCCGCGTATCTGGACCTGCTGCCCGGCGGCACGGCCCTGGCACGCGTCAAGGCCGTGGTCCGCAACTATGCGGGTGACGCGCTCGAATGGGATCTCAACCCGGTCCTGGCGCAATCCGACATCCCGCGATTGGGACTCGGTGTCGGCAGCCGCCTGGGCTGGACCACCTGGCTCAGCAGCGGCGCACTCGGCCGCGACGGGGACGATCTCAAGCTCGATCCGCATGCCCAGCGCCCGTAGGGTCCGCTACGCGGACCGAGGGTCGCTGAGGACCGATGACCGCTGTTTAAGCCCAACGCTCTAGCACCCTACCAACGCTCCAGGAGCCAGCCCATGTCCGAGATCAACCGCGCGGCATTGTTCGGAAAGCTCAACCCGCTCGCCTATAAGGCGATCGAAAGCGCCACGGTCTTCTGCAAGATGCGCGGCAACCCCTATGTGGAACTGGTGCACTGGTTCAATCAGATTCTGCAAGGCCAGGACTCGGACCTGCACCGGATCATCCGCCGCTTCCAACTCGACCCGGCAGGCCTGGCGCGTGACTTCACCGAGTCGCTCGACCGTCTGCCGCGGGGCTCCCGCTCCATCTCGGATCTGTCCTCCGACGTGGAAGAAGCCGCCGAGCGCGCCTGGACCTACGCCACCCTGCTCTTCAACGAGTCACAGGTGCGTACCGGACACCTGATGGTGGGCATCCTCAAGACCAAAGGGCTGCGCAGCAGTTTGGTCGGCATCTCCCGTCAATTCGAAAAGGTGCAAGCGGACGCACTCACCGACAGCTTTGCCGAGATCTGCGCGGGCTCTCCGGAGGAGCGCATGGCCGCAAGCGACGGCTTTCACCTGGGCGGCGGTGCCGCTCCGGGTGAGGCGAGCGACGCCATGGCCCCGGCCCAGATGGGCAAACAGCAGGCACTCAAGCAGTTCTCGGTGGATCTCACCGAGCGCGCCCGCAAAGGAGAGTTGGACCCCATCGTGGGACGAGACGAGGAGATCCGCCAGCTCATCGACATCCTGATGCGCCGCCGCCAAAACAACCCCATCCTCACCGGCGAGGCCGGCGTCGGCAAGACCGCGGTGGTCGAAGGCTTTGCCCTGCGCATCGCCGCCGGGGACGTGCCACCACCGCTCAAAGAGGTGTCGCTGCGGACATTGGACGTCGGCCTGCTCCAGGCCGGCGCCGGCATGAAGGGCGAGTTCGAGAACCGGCTGCGCCAGGTGATCGAGGAGGTTCAGGCGTCGCCCAAGCCGATCATCCTCTTCATTGACGAGGCCCATACCCTGATCGGCGCCGGCGGCAGCGCCGGCACCGGCGACGCCGCCAATCTGCTTAAACCCGCGCTCGCCCGCGGAACGCTGCGCACCGTCGCCGCCACGACCTGGGCCGAGTACAAGAAATATATCGAGAAGGACCCGGCCCTCACCCGCCGCTTCCAGGTCGTCCAGGTCGACGAGCCGAGTGAGGAGAAAGCGATCCTCATGGTCCGGGGCATCGCCTCGACGCTTGAGAAACACCACCAGGTCCAGCTTCTGGACGAAGGTCTGGAGTCGGCGGTGCGACTCTCACACCGCTACATCCCGGCGCGCCAACTCCCGGACAAGGCGGTCAGCCTGCTCGATACCGCCTGCGCCAGGGTCGCCATCAGCCAGTCGTCCGAGCCCCCCGAAGTGGAAGACTGCCGACGCCGGATCGAAGGACTGACCACGGAACTGGACATCATCGGCCGCGAGGCGGCCGTCGGTGTCGCCACCGCCGAGCGTGCCCAGGCAGCAAACGAGAAGCTCGCCGTCGAACAAGAGCGTCTGGCCGGGCTCAAGGCACGCTGGGAGTCGGAGCAGGCCCTGGTCAACCAAATCCTGGAACTGCGTGCCCAATTGCGGGGCACCACGGCCCCGGTCGAAGGCACCGGCAGCGCCCTTGAACAAGCCGCCGGTTCGGCGACCGGCGCCGCCCCGGAGGCCGGGCCGCCGCTCACCGAGGCCGAGCGCGCCGCCGCACTGGAGAAGATGGCCGCACTCCAGGCTGAACTTGCCGCGCTGCAAGGCGAGCGCCCCCTGATCCTGCCCAGCGTCGACGCCCAGGCGGTCGCCTCGGTGGTCGCCGACTGGACCGGCATCCCGGTGGGCCGCATGGTCAAGGACGAGGTGAAAGCCGTGCTAAACCTCGCCGAGACACTCAACAAGCGGGTCATCGGCCAACGCCACGCACTGGACATGATTGCCGCGCGCATCCAGACCTCCCGCGCCCGGCTCGACAACCCCAACAAGCCGATCGGCGTTTTCATGCTCGCCGGCCCCTCCGGCGTCGGCAAGACCGAGACCGGACTCGCACTCGCCGAGGCACTCTATGGCGGCGAGCAGAACATCATTACCATCAATATGAGCGAGTTCCAGGAGGCGCATTCGGTCTCCACCCTCAAGGGCGCACCCCCCGGCTATGTCGGCTATGGCGAAGGCGGCATCCTCACCGAGGCCGTCCGCCGCAAACCCTATAGCGTGGTCCTGCTGGACGAGGTGGAGAAGGCCCACCCCGACGTGCATGAGATCTTCTTCCAGGTCTTCGACAAGGGCTGGATGGAAGACGCCGAGGGCCGTTATATCGACTTCCACAACACCGTCATCCTGCTCACCAGCAACGCCGGCACGGATTTGATCATGAGCATGTGCAAGGACCCGGACCTGATGCCCGATGTCGAAGGGCTGGCCCAAGCCCTGCGCACCCCGCTGCTCAAGACCTTCCCCCCGGCGCTCCTGGGCCGCATCGTCACCATTCCCTATTACCCGCTGAGTGATGAGATGCTGGGGACTATCATCCGGCTCCAGCTCGACCGCATCGTGCGACGGATCGCCGACAATCATCGCGCCGTGCTGAGCTATAATGAGGCGGCGGTGGATCTGATTGCCAAGCGCTGCGCCGAGGTGGAAAGCGGGGCGCGGGTGGTGGATGCCATTCTCACCAATACGGTGCTGCCGGCAATCAGCCGGGAGATCCTGAATCGGACCATGGAGGGAAAGGCGATTTTGCGGATTACGATCGGGGTAGCGGACTCGGGGTTCACCTACGATTTCGACGGTTGAAGCGCACCCACGCATTCGCTGCCATGCGTGCCGGCGCGGACCGGGCGGGCATCGCGGAAGCTTGGAATGAGCGGGCCATCGACTGCTCGGAGCGCAAGGCGGTCCAGTCCGCCGAAAGGCTCATCGCTCGGCGATGCGAGAACTGCCCCTCACACGTGCGCTGGTGAAGGCACTGCGCAACTCTTGATCACAAATTGGTTTATCGATATCTGATGATGCGGGCCGGTCAACAAATTGAAGAATCCGCCGGTGTCGATCCGACCGGCCTCATCGAGGACACATTGCTGCGTCGCGGCGCGCTGGTTAGGATGCATGGGGGCTGGCTCGCAGGGGTGATGGGTTGGGTGTCGCAACCTTCAGCCTACCATTCGTACGGGTTCGCCCCTATTATTTTCAGTCTGTTAGAATAAATTGGCGCCATTCGTTTCGGAGCCTACCTTGCAAACATGCGGGCATCGTCTAGACTCAAGGGCGTTATCTTATTGGCGGTAGGTAACCGGTGCCGGGCGGATGCTGCTTCGGCGAGACTTCAGGGTCTTGAATCTTTGCTCGGCGTGTCGGGGGTGAAGAGGTTTAGAAAAAGTATGGAAAAGAGCAGACAATAGGCTCTGACTCGAATGGCACTAAGTTAAGATGGAGCCCATAAATATCAGTTACTTACGCTTGCGCCAACGGCCAAAAGACTATTGTGTCTGGGTATCGCGCCCGGCTTTCCAGGCTTGGGACAATGGTTCCGAGACTTTTCGCGGCCTCCGCGACCCTCGCAGCCTGTTGTTTTTTTACGGGTTCGTGCCTTAACTTAGTGCCATTCGGCTCTGACTCCTTTCCTCTTTACTGGACCCCTCTCCTGGTGACCCCTCTCCTGGTGACCCCTCCTGACCGACCCTTTTTTCAGGAAAAGAGAGGTTATCGTGCGATGGCAAATGCTTTCGGAAGAATTCTGAATGTTGCTGGTGCCGTGACTCCAAGAGGCGGGCCGGTCCCGATCAATCTGCCAGGCTATCCCGCCGTTTATCCATCGATCGCGCCAGAGAGTATTCAAAACGGCGTGGAATACTTCATGTTTCAAACCGGGATAATCTACACTCCCCCGACGGTTCCTCTATTTACTCGACTTGCCGCCGGGGGCTGCGTTCCCATTTGTGCGTGCGAAATCAACGCGGCCGGGCAGGTGCTTTGGACATATCTGATGCACGGGCATGGTGGCAACAATCCCTTAAATGTAGCCGGGGTGGCGGGTAATGTCGCCAATGTGTTTATCTGCATGAGTGTGTATTCCGGTGCGTCGAGTTTTTGGGCGGCGCAAAACATGCAGGGCACTTTTTTTAGCGCGTTGGATCCATTCCGCCTTGGGCATTGGGCACCTGTTCCAAGGACGCTTCGGACGTTAGCTCGGTTCCGACCGGAACGATGATCGATGTCCCGTGAGTCCCTGATCTTAGTTTCGGCGGGTCCGTGGCTGACCTTTATCCGCCGCTCGCCGATACCCTATGGTGCAAACACAAACTCGAGGCCTGGCTCCGATGGAACCGACCGCGGCTCAGCCGACAATAGAACCGATCCAAGAACTGAGCGTGGGCGAAGCGCTGGGGCTGGCCAGCGCGCTGCACGAGGCCGGCGAACTCGGGCCTGCCGCCACGATCTACGGGCGCGTCCTCGAATTGGTGCCCGAGCATCCGGACGCGCTCCATTTTCTGGGGATGGTCGCCCATGCCCAGGGACGCACCGACGAGGCGCTGCGACTCATGAGCCGTTCCGTCGAGCTGGTCCCCAACCATGCGGTCTTTCACAACAATCTCGGTAACCTGATGCTCGAAAACGAGCGCTTCGCGGATGCGGACCGCGAGTATCGCGCCGCGCTCGCGCTGGATCGGGACAGGCCCGACACGCTCCATAATTACGCGGTGCTGTTGAAGGCGCTCGGCCTCTATGCGCAGGCCGAGCGATGCCTGCTGCGGGCCATCCAGATCGCACCGGACTTCACCGACGCCTGCATCACGCTCTCCAGCGTCTATGCCCAGACCGGGCGGAGCGAGGAAGCCTTGGAGCACAGCGATAAGGTGCTCAAGCGCCGGCCGCAGGACGCCCGTTCACGCGGGATCCAGAGCCTGGCCTATATCCGGCTCGGGCTTCTCGACAAGGCTGCCGGGGTCTTCCGCGACTGGCTCGCGATCGAACCCGACAACCCCGAGCCGGCGCACCTCCTGGCAGCCTGCACCGGTGTCGGGGTCCCGGTGCGCGCATCCGATGCCTATGTGCAAACCGTCTTCGACACCTTTTCCAAGAGCTTCGATTCGCGCTTGGCGTCGCTCGAATACGCTGCCCCGACCCAGGCGGGCGAGATGGTCGCCGCCTGCATCGGCGCCGCGGCCGCAGACCTGGCGGTGCTCGACGCCGGCTGCGGGACCGGTCTGTGCGCGGCCCTCCTGCGGCCCTACGCGGCCACGCTGGAGGGCGTGGATCTCTCCTCCGGGATGCTGGGCCAGGCCCGTCGGCGCAGTCTCTACGACGCGCTACACCAGGCCGAACTGACCGCCTTTATGGAGGAGCACCCGAATTGCTATGATCTGGTCGTATCCACGGATGCCCTGATCTATTTCGGCGCAATCGACGATGCGTTGCGCGCCGCGGCCCGCACACTGCGCCCCGCGGGTCACCTGTGCTTCACGCTCGAGGCGCTCGCAGAGAACGCGACGACCGATTACCAGTTGTGCCATCACGGACGCTATGCCCATTCCGAGGGATATGTAATGACCGCACTCGGGGCGGCGGGTCTGTCGCTCATCAAGATCGAGCAGAAGTCACCGCGCCGCGAGGGCGGCGAGCCGGTCGCCGGCTGGCTGGTCCTGGCCCGGAAGCCCGTCTAGCGAGCAAGATAAGGAAGGGATGGAGTCAGGTCTGGAAGCAGGAAGCGACAAAATCTCCGTCAGCGAGAATCATTTGGTCAGCGTAATCTTCCACCGTCGCCCCAGCAATCACCACCAGCGCCCCCGCGCGTACAGCATCAGCCCCAGTGAACAGCCGACGATACCGGCAATTTGATTGATGCTCAGGACCTCGCCGAGCAGTACCCAGGCGAGTATGGCGGTAGTCACCGGCACAAAGGACATAAACAATGAGACGGTTATCGTACCGAGATGGTTGATGGCGTAGGCTACACACATCAACGCGAAGATATTGACGATCACTCCCTGGTACAGCGCCTGGATGGCGATATCCGCCGGCGCTGCCTGGGTCAGCGCCGTGGGAAACAAGGCCATTAGCGGCAAAAACAGCAGGACATTGACCACCGGCACCGTGACCAGCACGTCCCGCCAGCCGAAGCCCCATTGTCGTATACCGGTCATATGCCCCGTATAGAATAGCGCCGCCACCAGCAGATACAGAATTCCGAGCGCATGCGCGGCGGAAAAGGTAGCGCCGCCGGCCATCATCAGATTGGCGGCAAAGATGATGCCGATCGCCAGATAGCGGATCGGCGAGAGCGTCTGGTGAAAGAGGAGCCATGCCACCAGCGCGCCGAAAACCGGGAGCAGCCCGTTGACCAGAACCCCGGCATGGGCCGCGCCGATGACCTTGAGTCCATAGAAAGAAAACAGTGTGTAGGGGAACCCGACGCCCAGTCCGACGACCAGATACTGACCAATCGAAAACCGCCGCCACGCGTGCCGCAAAACCAGCGGCAAGACCCCGATCAGCGCCGTCACATAGCGCAGCAGGGTGATGTCGGCGGGTTGCAGCTCAGTCTGCACCCCGTAACGGGAGATGGTGATCCACCCGGACCAGACACAGACCACCGCCAGGGCGGCAAGATAGGCGGGGAGATGTTTCATGGGGACGAGGGCCTGCGCCGATGTGCGGGACAAGTCGTGCAATCGGATGCACGGGAATGGTGACTTTTACCGCTGAGGCGAACATGCCCTCGCGCAAGGATTCGAAACAGCGCGACCAATTCTCCATGAGCAATTTCCGCATTGAGGGTGCAGGCCCCGCGATCAAGACTCCGGCAACCACTCCTCATCCAGGATTTGCTCAAGGCGATAGGGACATAGCACCGGAAAAAGATGCTGCTCCAGATCCGTTTCAATCACCGTATCGCGCACCGCTTTACCATAGACCTTGACGAGCGAATCAGCATTGAGTAAGGTCTTCAAACTCGGCGACTGTTCCAACAAACGCTCGATGGCCGTGCGTTGGTGATTGATGGTCAATCGCCAGCTCTTGCTGCGGCGCTCAGGCTGATACTGGTGCTTGAGCAGGTGCAAGAGCAACACTTGCAAGCGGTTCAGCAACTCGCGACGTTCACTCGCACTCATGCCTTCCAATTCCTCGGCAATGTGCTCGGCATCCAGTTGAGTCAGCTTGCCTTCACGCAGCAGCCGGGCGCTGTGCAGCGCCCACGCGTGGAAATCTGTTTCATAGCGTGCCGTCGCTGTCATGCCTGCCTCCAAACAGCTTTTCACTTACGATTACGACAACGATTGAGCGTGGCTTGTTCTTGACGCGTTGCTATAGCCTTCGTACCTGATATCCAGACGGACCCTTGGTCTAGGGGCGGGTTTGAAACCCGCCCCTACGTCCGGTTATCACATCCGAATACTATAGGACCGCATCCTCACCCGCTCGCTAGTCTTCCAAGGTCTTTGCCGCCACCTCATAGACATCTTTCGACAGCGCATCGACCGCGAGGATACGCGCGATCTCGGCGCGCATCAGGGCCTGACGAGCCGGGTCATAGCGCCGCCAGCGACTCATCGATTTCAGCAGTCGCGAGGCGATCTGCGGATTCAGCGGATCCAATTCGAGGATACGGTCAGCGAGAAAACGGTAACCTGCCCCATCAGCGGCGTGGAAGCGCACCGGATTGGCGGTACAGAAGGCGCCGATGAGACTGCGCACCCGGTTGGGATTGCGCATCGAGAAATCAGCGTGCGTCATCAACCCCACCACGCGCTCCAGAACATCCGCGCGGCTGCTGGTCGCCTGGATACTGAACCATTTGTCGATGACCAGTGGCTGCGCGGACCAGCGATCGTAGAAAGCGGCCAGCGCCTCCTCTCCCGCGGCACCGCCGTGGTCGACCAGCAGCCGCAGCGCGGCCATCACATCCGTCATGTTATGGGCGGCGGCGAATTGGTCGCGGCACAGTGTCACGGCGTTTGGCGCATCGGCCGCCATCAGATAGGAGAGTGTCAGATTTTTCAGAGCACGCCGACCGATGGCCGCCGGCGTGAAGGCATAGGGTCCGGACTCCGCCTGGGCGGTGTAAACAGACAGCAGGTCCGCAGCGAGTTCTTCTCCGATGCGACGGCGCAACGACTCGCCGGCCCGGTGGATACCGTCGACGTCCACGACCGCCATCTGATCCGCCAGATAGGACTCCCCAGGCAGAGTCAACACTTCGGCACGCAGTGCCGGCTCGCCCCGGGCGTCCAGCAAGGTGTCACGAAATGCCGCAAAGAAGGCCGTCGGTACCGACTTACGCGGGCTCGCCACCAAGCCGAGCAGAATGCGCTGCATCAGGCTCTGGGCGGCATCCCAACGGGCGAAACCGTCGGTGTCATGCGCCATGAGGAACTGCAAGTCGTCGTCGGTGAAGTCACACTGCAGCTTGACCGGGGCGGAGAAACCACGCAACAAGGAGGGGACCGGGCGTTCTTGGAGTCCGACGAAACGGAACCGCTCCAGTGCGGCGCGGACTTCCAGTATCCGGGTACCGCGCGTGGCGACGGCTTCGTCCTCGCCATCGAGACGCAATGGCAAAGCCTCACCGTCGCGACCCAGCAGTCCGACCGCGAGCGGCAGGTGCAGCGGCCCCTTTTGAGGTTGACCCGGTGTGGCCGGGGTGTGTTGACGCACGGTCAGCGTATAGCTGCCGTCCGCCGCGGCATACTCCCCTTTCACCCGCAATTGGGGCGTTCCCGCCTGCGCGTACCACCGCCGGAATTGCGTGAGATCCCGACCGCTCGCGTCTTCCATGCAGGTCACGAAGTCATCCGTGGTCACCGCCTGACCGTCATGCCGCTCGAAGTAAAGATCAGTCGCCCGCCGAAAGACCTCGGGGCCAAGCAGCGTCGCTTGCATCCGCACGACCTCGGCGCCCTTCTCATACACCGTCGAGGTGTAGAAATTGTTGATCTCGATATAGGACGTCGGTCGTACCGGGTGGGCCATCGGACCCCCGTCCTCGGCAAACTGCGCCGCACGCAGGGTGCGGACGTCACTGATGCGCGTGACTCCCCGCGAGCCCATATCGGCCGAAAACTCCTGATCGCGGAAAACGGTGAAGCCCTCTTTGAGACTCAATTGAAACCAATCGCGGCAGGTAATCCGATTACCCGTCCAGTTATGGAAATACTCGTGGGCAATGACCCCCTCGACACCCAGGAAGTCCTGATCGGTCGCGGTCTCCGGGCGCGCCAGGACAAACTTGTCATTGAAGACATTGAGCCCTTTATTCTCCATGGCCCCCATGTTGAAATGACTGACCGCCACGATCATGAACAGATCGAGGTCATACTCACGGCCGTAGCGCTCCTCGTCCCAGCGCATCGCCTTCTTGAGCGAACGCATGGCGTGATCGCACTTGTCCAGATTCTGGGGCTCGACATAAATGCGCAGACCGACCGACCGGCCGGACGCGGTAGTGAAGGTCTCCTCGACCACGCCCAGTTCACCGGCGATGAGCGCAAACAGATAACTCGGTTTCGGAAACGGGTCCTCCCACCGGACCCGATGCCGGCCGCCCTCGAGATCACGCGCCTCGAGCGGATTCCCGTTGGACAGAAGCACCGGAAAACGAACACGGTTCGCGTCGATGGTCACGGTATAGCGCGCCATCACGTCCGGCCGATCGAGAAAATAGGTGATGCGCCGGAAGCCCTCCGCCTCGCACTGGGTACACAACATCTCGCCGGACTGGTAAAGTCCCTCCAGCGCGGTATTCCGGGCCGGATGGATATGCACCCGGGTCAGCAGGCGGAAGCGATCCGGCACCCGCAGCACGGTCAGGGACTCGGTGTCCACCCGATATTCCGCCGGAGTCAGGAGATGCCCGTCGATGGCCACCTGATCCAGCGCCAACTGCTCACCCTGCAGGGTCAGGCTGCCGTCGCCGCGGGTCGCCGCCGGGTTGCGGCGGATCGTCAGCTCAGCCGCAACCCGCGTGAGATCCAGGTCCAGGTCGAAGTGCAGGTCCACCTGGTCGATCAGAAACTCCGGCGGGCGATAATCTTCCAGGCGGGTCGGGTGGGGGGCGTCTCGATACATGCTGCACTCGTATGGTCCTTGGCAGAGACAGTCTGCCTTGGGACAATTGTATTCCGGGCGCGGCAACCAGATTTCAAGATTCAGGACAAAATGCCGGCGCGGGCCGCTCAACATGCAACCACGAACCATCAACCAAGAAGCAACGACAGGGAGCGCTTCGATGCCCCAGATCGTGATGTATGCCAAGGCGCTATGCAGCTACTGCACCCGCGCCCGGAAACTGCTGCATGCCAAAGGGGTCGAGTTCGCCGAAATTCGGGTCGACCGTGACCGCGACCAGTTGCGGATCATGATCGAGCGTAGCCGCCGCCGCACGGTTCCCCAGGTCTTCATCGATGACCGGCACGTGGGGGGCTATGACGATCTGGTCCGGCTGGATGCGCGGGGCGAACTGGATCAGCTGCTCGGACGATGAGCAGCGCCGCGCCACCCGACGAGGTCCGCCTGGACAAGTGGCTCTGGGCCGCGCGCTTCTTCAAGACGCGCCGCCTGGCGGTGGAGGCCATCACCGGCGGCAAAATCCAGGTCAACGGCCAACGCGCCAAGCCCGGACACGGCATCCGTGCCGGCACCCGGCTCTCCATCCACAAAGACACCTTTGCCTGGGACCTCGAGGTGCTGGCGGTCAGCAATCAACGCCGCCCCGCCGGCGAGGCCGCGCTGCTGTACCGAGAGGACGAGTCCAGCGTGCTGCGGCGCCAGGACCTGCTGCGCCGGCGGCGCGAGGCGGGACCTGTCGATACCACGGGCGAGCGGCCCACCAAGCGCGATCGGCGCCAGATCCAGCGCTTCACCAGCGCGGACTAGCGGAAGCCGGAACCGCCATGGACAATGACGCCTTCCGCGACACCTACCGAGCGGTCAACACCAGGGCCTGTGTGTTCGAAAAAACCATCCTCACCAACAATGGCGCCTGTTCGCTGGCACAAAAGTTCTGCATCGCCGAGCGCGAGGGCGTCCGCTGCGGGGCGGACGCGGCCCTGGCCGATTGCAGCGAACTCCTGACCACCCTGCGGCGCCAGGCGCGCTTCACCCTCAAGACCATCGCCGCGGACGCGACGCCCGGCGCCGATGCCTTGCCTCACGCCAAGGCCATGCGCATCCAGGTCGGCGGCCTGCGCGGACTCCAGGCGGCGCTGACGCCGGACCAACCCGTCCCCGTGCGCATCGCCGATATCCGCGACACTGTCCGCACCGCGCTGGCCCGTTTCGGTGGGCTGGACGCCCTGCCCTTTCAGGACATCATCAAACAGATCGCCGCCTACCAGGGCCGCCGGCGAGGACTAAAGACGCGCAAGTGATGCGCTAAGGCGATTTCCGAAGCACTTCGTACCACACCGGTTCGACCTTACGGCGACCGGGGCGACGAGACCGGAGGCCGACGCTTTCACGAACCCCTTGGCGAAATCCACCGGGTCAGGCGGTAACCCGCACCCCTCTATCGGCTCCACCTATCACTCCGGTAAGAACAATCCATTTTTGTTATTATCGAGAATCATTATCATCTCGGTCATCGCCAACAGCGCACGGGCAGCCCGCCATGACCAAGACCTTGTCCTTCGCCTTCATGCACTTCAGCGTGGCCTTCAGTGTCGCCTACGCCCTGACCGGAGACATCGTCGTGGGCGGCACCTTGGCACTCGTGGAACCGGCCGTCAACACGGTCGCGTATCACTTCCATGAAAAAATCTGGGCACGGTGGCGCGCCCGCCGCGACGCTGCCCCAAGCACGCTTGGGTTCGCTGCCTGAGATCTGGAGCAGCGTGCGGATGGCCGACGCAACGCCCGGGATGGGTGGCATGCGGATCTCCGCACCTTTCAACGCCATCATGTGAAAAGAACTGGTGGAGTTGCCGGGCCGGTTAGCGGGCCTCCGCGGACGGTGGGTTGGCCTTTCAGAGTATAGACCGCGTGCTGTTCTACGTGCGATGGCGTACAGACCGGCAGGGACAGCCGCGCGTAGATTCTGCATTATCGCTCGATCCTCCGAGCGCTGGCCCGCATCGTTCCGCGACAGAAAATTCCCGCGCGTCGATGCGGTCAATGCAAGCTGACTGGAGAATACAAATGCCATTGATTTCTTTGATTATCACCCTGGTTGTCGTTGGTGTCGGCCTCTGGCTGATCAATAACTACGTACCAATGGATGGAAAGACCAAAACGATCCTGAACGTGGTCGTCGTCATCGCTGTCGTCATGTGGCTGCTGGCCGCCTTTGGGGTGCTTGGTTCGCTGGGCAACCTGCGCGTCGGATAGTGGTTCCCATACATCACAGCCAACTCGGAGGAACATTCCAGATGAACGCTTTGAAGATCGTCGCTATCGCCCTGATCATCGCCGGTGGTATGGGCCTTGCCTATGGCAGCTTCAGCTATACGAAAGAGACACAGCAGGCACAGCTCGGCCCGATTGAACTGACGGTCCAAGAACGGCAGACCGTGAATATTCCGGTATGGGCCGGTGTGGCGGCATTGGCGGCTGGCATGCTCCTGCTGCTGGTGCCGAAAACCAGCTAGTGACCCGCATCGACGGGCACTTCCGCTCCCTCCTTCGGGAGGGATTACAGGAGAACATGATGAATGATCTCGCATTCCCGAAAAAGCCGACTTTCAAGGCCAAGATAGGCCATGTCGCCAACTACTACAATCCAAAAATCTGGCAAGAGAAAGGTTTCTGGTGGACCACTGGTCTGTTTCTGATCACCGCGACGGTGATCATCCTCATCTTCGGAATCATCTGGTCACGAACGCCGGATATGCTCAATGTGCCTGAGGAACGACTGGCGTTGGTCAATAACGACTCCAGCAAGCTGGTGCCGGGTACCGCAACCACGGCTGCCGCTCTCAGCATCGCCGAGACCTTGCTCGATAAACCCGGCGGCTATCTGTCCAACGACATCGGTCCGCCAGGTATCTATCTGGATAATATCCCGAATTGGGAATTCGGTGTCTTGACCGAATTGCGTGATCTCACACTCGCCCTGCGCAACGACTTCAGCCGCGCCCAATCCCAGTCGGTTGAAGATGTCGACCTGGAAACCGCACAGCCGCAGTTCAACTACAACGCGAACTCCTGGATCCTGCCGTCCACCGAGTCGGAGTATCGCCAGGGCATTGCTGCACTCCATCGCTACTTCGACCGACTCACCGACGCGAAGGCACAGGATGGTCAGTTCTTCGCGCGTGCGGATAATCTGACGGCTTACCTGCTGGTTGTCGAGAAGCGGCTCGGAAGTCTGGCCCAGCGCCTTTCTTATGCGGTCGGCCAGGCGCGTCTCAATACGGATCTGGCCGGCGACCCCAACGCCCGTCGGTCGACTCCGGTCGCACAGGAATCGAACACCAAGACACCGTGGCTCAAGATCGACGACATTTTCTACGAGGCACGCGGCTATACCTGGGCGCTGCTGGCCACACTGCAGGCGATGCGATTCGATTTTGAACCCGTGCTGAAGGATAAGAATGCTCTGGTGTCCCTGGAACAGATCAACCGCGAATTGCAGAATACGCAGAACACCGTCTGGAGTCCGCTCATCCTCAATGGCACCGGATTCGGACCAATGAGCAACCACTCGCTGGTGATGGCCTCCTACATCTCGCGGGTGAACGCCGCGATTGCCGACCTGCGCAGTTTGCTCGAGACCGGCTGAGCCCGGTGACCCGCCACCATGGCTAGCGCGAGAGACGACAGATCAGGATCGGGCCAGGCGGGCATCGGAGTCTCCATGGCCTCGATCAAGATTCCGGCCACCTGGGCTCGCCGGGTGCGTAGTCAGGCCATCCTGGCCTGACACCGTCAGGGCTGGAAGCCCTGACGACGCACGCCGCTGGCCGGGATGACGATCAAGGCTTCCGTGATGGCGGGTCGAACAATGTTGTTCATACGATGGAATCGAGTGATGAATGCAGTCGAGATTTTAGCCGTCGCACTGATCATCGCTGCCGGCTGGGGACTTTCGTCGGCCGAAATCGGTTATCCCGGAAAGATACAGAATGGCGATCTGAGTCCGGTCGGAAAATGCCGCGGTCTCTGCCGCATTCCTCGGGCGGGATTCCCGGCAGACGGGCTGTTGAGTGCGCTTGCGCATCCGTGTGCTGGCGAACAGACGGCACTCTCTGCACGCGGTAAAGTGCTGCGGAGGTCGTATCAGGAGTCACCGGGATTCCTCCGCTAGCAACGACCGCGGCAAGACCAGCGACACCCCGGCATCGCGCCGGATCACCTACCAGTAACCAGAGTAAAATGCAATGTCGACCAAAGACGAATACGTGGCAACCATGAAGACCCAGCTCGATGCATGGAGCGTCGAAATCGATGCGTTGCAGGAGAAGGCGCACGAAGTCAAGGATGACGTCAAGGAAAAATATGAAGAGCAGCTCAGCGCGTTGCGCGTCAAGCGCGAGGAAGGCGAGAAGAAGCTCCAAGAGATGCGCGAAGCCAGCGAGACGGCCTGGGAGCAGGTCAAGGTGGAGGCCGATAAATTCTGGGGGGCATTCAAGGATTCCGTGCATACCTTCCAGACCCATTACAAGGCCTGAGCTGATATCCGCCATTGATTTGATTGGCGGCAGCGACGCCCGTGGCCGGAACACCAACTCCGACCGCGGGGCGTCAAACAATACAAGCGTTGTCGTTGTCGTAGTCGGATAAACGATTCGCGTTTGGCATGAGCAGCCCGCTGTCTCTCGGGTTTCGATTCGCTACACAACTTGGGCGGGCAAGGCTGCCAAGGGTTTGAAAGGGTTCGATTGGCACGTGCAGGAGCAACGCGTCCTTGTGGGGATCGTCAAGTCGGTTAAGCTTACGATTACGACAACGAATACGACGGCGACACAAGTAGCGTCCCTGATTGGACTTGTTTAACCTATTAGTGAACCGTCCCTAAGGCTGACATTCAACCGGAGTCCCATCATGCCGTTACTCAACCAGTTCGCGACCCTGTTGCTTGAATCGTCATACGCCGACGCGGAGGAAGGACAAGCGGCGAATACGGCCGCGGGCGTGGTATCCGTCATCAACGAGATTCAGGTCAAGTGATCATCGGGCATCGAGCGATTCGTGAAACGCTGCTTCAGGTACGGATGCGGATCCTGGGCAATGGTTTGGCCAAGACCTATATCGGCGATGAGCAGCCGTTACGCGCGGAGTTATTCAGCGCGGTCCAGATGGAGCAACACGGCAAGGGTCTCGCTGCTGCCCACCTGCTGGCTCCGCACCATGTTCCGGATCAGCTCCTGGTGCGGCTCAACGCGAATGAGCTGACGCTGGTCGATGTCTGTGCCCTGTTGTGGGAAGCCGTGAAGCAAGACCGCCGTATCGCCCCGGCGGGAGAATGGCTGCTCGACAATTTCTATCTGATCGACGAACAGATTCGTACTGCCCGGCGGCATCTTCCCAAAGACTACAGCCGGGAACTGCCGCGATTGCGCAACGGCCCATCGGCCGGATTACCGCGCGTCTATGACATCGCACTGGAGATCATCGCGCACGGCGACGGCCGGGTCGACCCGGAGAATCTCAGTCGCTTCGTCGCGGCCTACCAGAGCGTCACCCCACTGAAGCTGGGTGAACTATGGGCGATTCCGATCATGCTGCGACTCGCGCTGATCGAGAATCTCCGCCGCGTCGCGGCCCGCATCGCCGGCAGCCGAACCGGCCACAACCTCGCCGATGGTTGGGCCGATCAGATGGTGGCCATGGCCGAGAGTAACCCGAAGAATCTCATCCTGGTGATCGCGGATATGGCGCGGTCGCAGCCGCCGATGTCGAGCGCCTTTGTGGCGGAGTTCGCGCGCCGACTGCAAGGCCAGAGTTCCGCCCTGGCCTTGCCGCTGACCTGGATCGAGCAGCATCTGGCCGACACGAGCCTGACCATCGACCAATTGGTTCAGGTGGAGAATCAGCAACAGGCCGCGGACCAGGTGTCCATCAGTAACAGCATCGGCAGTCTGCGCTTTCTCGGCGCCATGGACTGGCGCGAGTTCGTGGAGACCATGAGCGTGGTCGAATGGACGCTGCGGGAAGATCCGGGCGGTACTTACGGCCGGATGGACTTTGCCACCCGTGATCGCTACCGGCACGTGGTGGAGCGCATCGCCAAGCACAGCCGACTCTCCGAGGCCGAGGTGGCGCGCCACGCGCTTGAGCTGGCGCAGGATCGCGTCGGCCAGCCCGGCGGCGACACGCGGTCGGCGCATGTCGGTTATTTCCTGATCGATCGCGGCTTGGCACTGCTCGAACGGCGGGCGCAGGCGCGTCTGGGTGTGGCGGATGCCCTGCAACGGCGGGGGCGGCGCTTCCCCTTGTTCCTGTATCTGAGCGCGATCCTGGTCTTGACGGCACTCTTCACGGTGAGCTTGCTGACACAGGCGGCAGCCGACAACTGGCCTGGCTGGCTGCTCGCACTGCTCTGTGTACCCGCGGTGCTGGGCACCAGTCAGTTGGCGATGGCGCTGGTGAATTGGTTTGCGACCCTGTTGGCGACGCCGCAGCCGCTGCCGCGGATGGACCTGTCCCGCGGCATTCCGGTGGAGGCGCGCACCCTGGTCGTGACGCCGACCATGTTGACCGGCGACGCGACTATCGAGACCCTGGTGGAGGCACTGGAGGTTCGCTTTCTGGCGAATCGGGACGACAGCCTGCACTTCGGTCTGCTGACCGATCTGCGGGATGCGCCGGCCGAGACGCTGCCGCAGGACGCCGGTCTGGTGCAATTGGCCGCTGAACGGATCGCGGCGCTCAATGAGAAATACCCGCGGGTCAGCGGCGACACCTTCTTCCTGTTCCACCGCCCGCGGTGCTGGAATCCGCAAGAGGGGGTCTGGATGGGTTACGAGCGCAAACGCGGCAAGCTGTCCGATCTCAACGCGTTGCTGCGCGGCAGTACGCCTGAGTTCCTGCCGGAGGGCGCGATCAGCCCGTTTGCGCGCGTGGTCGGCGACACCGCCATCCTCGCCAACGTCCGCTATGTCATCACGCTGGACACCGATACCGAACTCCCGCGTGACGCGGCGCTGGAACTGGTTGGCGCCATGACGCACCCGCTCAATCGCCCGCGCTGGGATGCGGACCGCCAACGCATCGTCGAAGGCTACGGCATCCTGCAACCCCGCGTGGCAGCGAGCCTGCCCGGCGCCAACCGGTCGCGCTACGCCCGGCTCTATGCAAGCGACGCCGGCATCGACCCCTATACACAAGTCGTCTCGGACGTCTATCAGGATTGGTTTCAGGAAGGCTCGTTCATCGGGAAAGGCATTTACGATGTTGCGGCCTTTGAACAGGCGCTGGCCGGGCGCCTGCCGGAGAACCGAATCCTCAGCCACGACCTCCTGGAAGGCTGCTACGCACGCTCGGGCCTGCTCACCGACGTGCAGCTATACGAGGAGCATCCCGCCTGCTACAGCGCGGACCTGAGTCGGCGCTACCGCTGGATGCGCGGGGACTGGCAAATTGCGGGCTGGCTGTTGCCGCGGGTCCCCGGCCTCCACGGCATCCAACGCAAGAATCCGCTGTCGAAACTGTCGCATTGGAAACTCTTTGACAACCTGCGGCGCAGTCTGGTGCCCGCGGCGGTCACGCTGCTGTTCGTGCTGGGCTGGGCCCTGGTGTCTCCGGCCTGGTTATGGACCCTCGCGGTGCTCGGCATTGCACTGATTCCAGCGTTGCTGACATCGATACTGAACGGGCTGCAGAAAGCGGGAGATGTGCGGTGGCGCCAACACCTGGCCGCCGCGCTGCACTCGGCCGGCCGGCAGTTGACGCAGGCGCTCTTCACCATCGCCTGCCTCCCCTATGAGGCGTTCGTTGGTCTGGACGCCATGGTCCGCTCGCTGTGGCGGATGCAGGTCAGTCACCGCCGACTGCTGGAGTGGACCGCCTCGGGCGACACGCATCACCGGCGGGGTTTCTTTGGTTTCTACCGCCAGATGTGGGTGGCCCCCCTACTGGCCGTGGTCACGGCACTGGGCCTGGCGGCCGTCAATCCGGCCGCCCTCACCGCTGCCGGACCGCTCTTACTGCTCTGGTTCGCCTCACCGGCGGTCGCCTGGTGGATCAGCCGCCCCCTGCGGCGCCGTCCCGCCCAGTTGAGTGCGGACCAAACCCGCTTCCTGCATCTGCTCAGTCGCAAAACCTGGTCTTTCTTTGAGACCTTCGTCGGCCCGGCGGATCATTGGCTGCCGCCGGATAACTTCCAGGAGCACCCGGCGGTCACGATCGCGCATCGCACCTCACCGACCAATATGGGCCTGTCGTTACTGGCAAACCTGGCCGCCTACGACTTCGGCTACCTTCCCGCCGGCGGACTCATCGAGCGCACCGGCAACGCGCTGCGCACCATGGCGGACCTGACACGCTACCGCGGCCACTTCTACAACTGGTACGACACCCAGTCGCTGCAACCGCTCGCCCCGCTCTACATCTCTTCCGTGGACAGCGGCAACCTCGCCGGCCACCTGTTGACCTTGCAGCCGGGACTGGTCGCGTTGGCCGATGACCCGATCCTCAGCGCGCGCTGGCTGGACGGCATCAGGGACAGTTTCCACTGCCTGTGCGAGGCGCTACCGGCGGCCCTGCCCGCCCCGCTCATGCAGTTTCGGCAATCCCTGGACGCCTGTGCGCTGGCGCCGCCGACGACACTGACGACGGCATACCGGTGCCTGGAGACCTTGGCGATCATGGCCGAGGCCGCGGTATCCGGCGGATTGGATGGCAACGCCGCCACCGACTGGGGGCAGGCGCTGGCCGGACACTGCCGCGCCCTGCTGGATGAGTTGCTGTATCTGGCACCCTGGCTCGGCCTGCCGAGCGTGCCGACCGACCTTCCCGACGCACCGCCGCTCAATGGCATCCCAACCCTGCGCGCGTTGGCCGCGAGCACCGCAGGCGCCGCGCCTCAGGACAGCGCACCGGCCCCGCTCTCGGCACATGGGGATGCGGCGCTCCCGCTGCTTCAGGAAGGCTGCCGCCGCGCCCGCGAGCGGATCAGCACGCTCGAACTCCTGACGCTGCAAGCCGGGGAACTGGCCCGCATGGATTACGACTTCCTGTACGACGAGGCCCGTCATCTGCTGGCGATCGGCTACAACGTGACCGATCGGCGGCTGGATGCCAGTTACTACGACCTGCTCGCGTCGGAGGCCCGCCTGGGCAGTTTCGTCGCCATCGCCCAAGGCCAACTGCCGCAGGAATCCTGGTTTGCCTTGGGGCGCCTGCTGACCAGCGCGGCCGGCGAGCCGACGCTCCTGTCGTGGAGCGGTTCGATGTTCGAGTACCTGATGCCGCTGCTGGTGATGCCGACGTACGACAACACCATCCTCGACCAGACCTATCGCGCGGCTGTTGCGAGACAGATCGCCTATGGGAGCGCACGCAACGTGCCCTGGGGCGTGTCCGAATCCGGCTACAACGCCGTCGACGCCCACTTCAACTACCAGTACCGCGCCTTCGGGGTGCCGGGGCTGGGGCTCAAGCGCGGACTGGCCGAGGACTTGGTCATTGCGCCCTATGCCAGTGCGCTCGCGCTGATGGTGGCCCCCGAGGCGGCCTGCGTGAATCTGCAGCGCCTGGCGGCCAGCGGGTTCGCCGGCAAGTTCGGCCTTTACGAGGCGGTCGACTTCACCCCCTCCCGGCTGCCCCGCGGGCAGACGCGCGCCCTGGTGCGGTCATTTATGGCGCACCATCAGGGGATGACCTTCCTATCGCTGGCCTATCTGCTGCTCAACCGTCCGATGCAGCGGCGCTTCACCGCGGCACCCTTGTTCCAGGCCACGGTGCTGTTGCTCCAGGAGCGCATTCCCCAGACCCCCTCCTTCCGTTCCGAAACCGGCGACGATGTCACTGACATCGGCCTTGCCGGCGGCACTCCAGCGGCGCCGGTGCGCGTCTTCGCCAGTCCCAACACCCGGTTGCCCCAGGTCCAGTTGCTCTCGAACGGCCGCTACCATGTCATGCTCACCAACGCCGGTGGCGGCTACAGTCGCTGGCAGGACCTGGCGGTCACTCGCTGGCGCGAGGACAGTACGCGGGACCACTGGGGGAGTTTCTGCTACATCCGCGATCTGGCACGCGGCACCTTCTGGTCGACGACCTATCAGCCGACACTCAAGCAGCCGGATCAATTCGAGGCGATCTTCTCGGAAGGCCGCGCGGAGTTTCGCCGCCGCGATCTGGAGATCGAGTCCTATACCGAGATCGTCCTCTCGCCCGAGGACGACATCGAACTGCGCCGGGTGCGCATCACCAACCGCTCCCGCACGCGCCGCGTCATCGAGGTCACCAGTTACGCCGAGGTCGTGCTCGCCCCGGCCGCCGCGGACGCGCTGCACCCGGCATTCAGCAATCTGTTCGTGCAAACCGAAGTCCTGAGCCCGCTGCCGGCGATCCTCTGCAACCGCCGACCGCGTTCTCATGACGAACAGTCGCCCTGGATGTTCCACCTGATGGTGGTGCGCGGAGCGCAATGCGCACCCCCGTCCTTCGAAACGGACCGACTGCGCTTCGTCGGCCGCGGTCACACGGTCGCGGCACCCCAGGCCCTGAGTACCAAGGGGCCGCTTGGCGGCAGCGCGGGTTCCGTGCTGGACCCGATCGTCGCCATCCGCTACTGCCTGACCCTGGAACCCGATCAGGCGGCCACACTCGATCTGGTCTGCGGCATCGGCGACACCCGCGACAGTGCCTTGCAGTTGATCGCGAAGTATCAGGATCAACGGCTGGCGGACCGCTGTTTCGACCTGGCCTGGACCCACAGCCAGGTGGTCCTGCGCCAACTCAATGCCACGGCGGCCGACGCCCAGCTCTATTGTCACCTGGCAAGCTCGATTCTCTACGCCAACGACGCACTGCGCGCCGAGGCGAGCGTGCTGATGCAGAACCGCCGCGGGCAATCCGGACTGTGGAGCCACGCGGTCTCCGGTGATGTCCCGCTGGTGCTGTTGCAGATCACCGACCCGGAAAACATCGAACTCGTCCATCAGTTGGTCCAGGCGCATGCGTATTGGCGCCTGAAGGGGCTGACCGTGGATCTCATGATCTGGAACGAGGACCGCGCCGGTTACCGGCAGCAGCTCCACGAACAAATCCTGGGCCTGATTGCCGCGGGCGTCGGTGCCCATGTGCTGGATCGACCCGGCGGTATCTTCATTCGACCGGCCGATCAAATCTCCAACGAAGACCGTATCCTGTTCCAAACGGTGGCACGCGCCATCCTCAGCGACAGCCGCGGGACGCTCGCGGAACAGCTCAATCGGCGCGCCCCCGTGCAAAAACGCTTGCCGCGTCTGCGGCCGATCGACAGCGATTCCTGGGTGCGGGACACCCCAGAGCAGCCCGACGCACGACCGGCGACCGCCATGGCGGGCAACGCCCGGCCGGCCCTCCTGTTCGATAACGGACTGGGCGGCTTTGCCCCCGACGGCCGTGAATACGTCATCATCACCAAACCCACTCAGGAGACCCCCGCGCCCTGGGTGAATGTTCTGGCGAACCCGCACTTTGGGACCATCGTCTCGGAGAGCGGCGCGGCCTACACCTGGAGCGATAACGCCCACGAATTCCGTCTCACGCCCTGGCACAATGACCCGGTGAGCGACGGCAGCGGCGAAGCCTTTTACCTGCGCGATGAAGACAGCGGCGCGTTCTGGTCACCTACGCCGCTGCCCCGCCGCGGGACCACGCCCTACACCACCCGACACGGCTTCGGTTATAGCTGCTTCGAGCATACCGAGGATGGCATCCAGTCGGAATTGTGGGTCTACGTGGCGCCGGACGCACCCATCAAGTTCACGGTCTTGAAGGTGCGCAATCGCTCGGGCAAGACGCGGCGGCTCTCCGCGACCGGCTACGTGGAATGGGTGCTGGGCGACCTGCGACCCAAGACCACGCCCTATATCGTGACTGAGATCGACCCCGTCAGTGGTGCACTGTTCGCGCGCAACCCATACAACACCGAATTCGCCCACCGGATCGGCTTCTTCGATGTGGACGACGCGACCCGGACGCTGACCGGCGACCGCACCGAATTCATCGGGCGCAACGGGTCACTGCACAGTCCGGCCGCGCTGGCGCGCACGAGTCTGTCAGGCAAGGTTGGTGCGGCCCTGGACCCCTGCACTGCACTCCAGGTCTATTTCGAACTGAACAACGGGCAGACGCACGAGATCGTGTTCCGCCTCGGCGTGGCTGATCGCCGCGGCGCGGATGACCCCGGCAACACGGTCAATAGCCGCCGCGGCGCGATTGCCGCGCGCGACGTGCTGGCGGCCGTGCAGCAGCAATGGCGACACCGGCTCTCCGCCGTGCAGATCGAAACCCCCGACCCGGCACTCGACTGCCTGGCCAATGGCTGGCTCCTCTACCAAACCCTGGCCTGCCGCCTGTGGGCGCGCAGCGGCTTCTATCAGTCGGGTGGAGCCTTCGGTTTCCGCGATCAACTGCAGGACGTGATGGCGCTGATCCATGCTGAACCAGGCCTATTGCGCGAACAACTGCTGCTCTGCGCGAGCCGCCAGTTCCCCGAAGGCGATGTGCAGCACTGGTGGCATCCGCCGACCGGCCGCGGGGTGCGCACCCGCTGTTCGGACGATTACCTGTGGCTGCCATTGGCGACCTGTCGCTATGTCCAGAGCACCGGCGATACCGCTGTGCTGAATGAACCGATGGCCTTCCTGCAAGGACGTTATGTCAATGCGGGAGACGACTCCTACTACGATCTGCCGGGCCGCTCAGACGAAACCGTAAGCCTTTACCAACACTGCGTACGCGCCATCATCCACGGCCTGCGCTTCGGCGAGCACGGCCTGCCGCTGATGGGCTCGGGCGACTGGAACGACGGCATGAACCTGGTGGGCATTCAGGGCCGGGGCGAGAGTATCTGGTTGGGCTTCTTCCTCTATGAGGTCCTGATGCGCTTCAGCGCGATCGCAAGCCAACAAGGCGACGCGGCCTTCGTCGAACAGTGCCGCAGCGCGGCGGCGCAGGTGCGCGAAAACCTCGATCAGCACGGTTGGGACGGCGGCTGGTATCGACGCGCCTACTTCGATGACGGTCTGCCGTTGGGGTCCGCGGTCAATCCGGAATGCCGGATCGACTCCATTGCGCAAAGCTGGTCAGTGCTGTCGGGGGCCGGCGATCCGCAGCGCGCCCGGCTGGGCATGGAAGCCTTGGACGCACACCTGGTGCGTCGCGACCTGGGGCTGATCCAATTGCTGGACCCACCCTTCGACACCTCCGCGTTGGATCCTGGCTATATCAAAGGCTATGTCCCCGGCTTGATGAAGCTGGCGACCCAGATCAGCAGCGCGGCCCCGAGCAGAGCGGTCACGACACTGCCGACGAACCACACAAAGCTCGCCGCGTCCGCGGCCAGGGCGACCAGCGTGCCGCCCAAGGCACCGCCGACCATGCCGAGAATGACGTCTCCGATCATACCGAAAGGCGGGTCCCCGCCAATCAGCTTACGGCCAGCGACACCGGCGAAAGCGCCGATCAGGATCCAAATCAAGATTGTCCAAGAAAACATGGACTCATCCTCCATAGGTTACACAGGTCGGACAGAACCGTGATGGTCGGGGGCGCCATTCCATCGCCATGCCAAACATCACGGACACCATCACGGTGTACCCGCAAGACCAGGTGGTGTCGGTACGGTAGCGCACGATTGCCTGCCTGATGCGGCCAAGAACAAGGTCCCTGGCTGAGACTTTGACCCAGGTGCATGTCGGGCCGATGCCAGGCACCATGGACCAGTGCGGCCTTGATTATCGTCTTTAGCGGGTCGACATCGCGCCGGCGCGGCCCTGGTCCGGTTAACGGCCATGGAAGGAACATCAGCCACCCCGGAAGATGAGTGTCCCTCGTGGGAGCGGCGTCCCGCCGCGATGCGGTGCCGCGGTGACCTCGAACGGTAGGGCTACGCGCCCGGCCCCGTCGCGGCGGGACGCCGCTCCCACAGGGTCGTTGCGCGACTTTCACGGTAACTCTTGCAGGAAAATCCCAGTCTGAAATCGATGGTGGCGGAGTCCATCGCCGATGTTTACCCGTCTGCTGTCATCGCCGCAGCGAATGAAACAGGGCTGGACGAGGAGCATTTTCCTGAGACCTAGCAGCCTGTCGGACTTAGCCCCTAGGATAAGAGCATGAGTCAATATAAAGGCTTTTTGTTGCTCCATAATCTAACGTAAGGTGATTTCCGCGAAAAATCCAACCCGTAGGAGCCCGCTTGCGGGCGACGGGTGGGGGCACAATGACGCGATTCCGGCAGGTCACGTCGCCCGCAAGCGGGCTCCTACGGAGCGTCTTATTCGGAAATCGCCTAAAGTCCGACAGGCTGCTAGGGGCGGGTTTCAAACCCGCCCCTACACCAAGGGTCTGTCTGGATATCAGGTGAGAAGGCGATATCATGTCAGGCACAGCAAGCGTTTTCCAGCGAGGTGAGTTGGCTATGCTGCCCCCAGACCAATCACTCGTGTCTTAGCGCCTCGATCGGATCCATCCGCGCCGCCCGCCGGGCCGGAAAGTAACCGAACAGCACGCCAATGGCGGCTGAAAACAGGAAGGACAACAGATTGATCGTCGGATTGAACAGGTAGGGTACGCCCATCACGCCGGCCAGGAGGATGGAGGCGCCGGTGGCGATGACGATGCCGATGAGTCCGCCGAGTGCGGCCAGGACGACCGCTTCGATCAGAAACTGCAAGAGCACCTCGCGCTCCAGCGCGCCGATGGCCAGGCGCAGGCCGATCTCGCGGGTGCGCTCGGTGACACTGACCAGCATGATGTTCATGATGCCGATACCGCCGACCAGCAGACTCACGGCGGCCACGGCACCCAGTAGCGTGGTCATGACTTGGGTGGTGCCCGACAGGGTCTCGGCCAGTTGCTGCGTGTCGAGCACGTTGAAGTTATCGTCGTCGGCGTCGGTGAGCTTGCGGCGCTCGCGCAGCAGTTGGGTGAGGCTGGCCTTGACCCGAGCACTGTCGGTGCCGTCCTGCATCGAGACCAGCAGTGTGGCGACCTTTTGATTGCCGGTGACGCGGCGTTGCAATGTATGCAGCGGCACCAGCACGGTGTCGTCCTGGTCGTTACCCATCGCCGCCTGGCCCTTTGATGCGAGTATGCCGATGACCTCGCAGGAGAACTGCTTGATACGCAGGTATTCGCCCAGGCCGTTGGTGCCCACGGCGCCGCCATAGATCTCGCGCCGCACGGTCTCGCCGATGATGCAGATTGCTGCCCAGCCCCGCGATCTGGGTCTGCACTGCCTGGGTGGCGCCGTTGCCGAGGGTCACCATGGTGATTACGGCGCTGACGCCGATCACGATCCCGAGAATGGTCAGAAAGGAGCGCAGCAGGTTGCGCCGGATCGAACGCAGTGCGAGAGTGACGCCGCCACCGCGTTGCCGGGGTCGACGCTGCGCGTCAGCACCACGCCGTCGGTCGACAGCGCCGCCTTGGCGTCATCCACACTGGCGCGGGCGCTGGCCGCGTCCGCGGTTGCCCGCTCCGCCACCGCGTGGGCGATGTCCAGTTCGGTCTTGGACGGCACCTTGCCGCCCGACAGCCGTGCCACCTCGTCGAGCCGGGTCAGACTGGCCTGCGCCTCCTTCACCGTCGCCACCGTCTGGGCGACCTTGGCGTTCGCCCCGGCCAGCGTGGCTTGCGAACGCAGGATCTGGTCGCGCAGCTTCGCGGTATCCAGCTCGACCAGTACCTGGCCCTGCTTGACCTGATCATTGACGTCGACATTGACCTTCAGCACCGTGCCGGACAGTTCGCTGCCGATATTGATCGAGCGGGTCGGTTGCAGGGTCCCGTTGGCGGTGACCGTCAGCGTCAGATTCCCGCGAACCACCGACTCCGTGGTGTAGCCGGGTGCTGTATCGGCGGCCTTACCGGTCTGCCAATACCACCAGCCGGCAGCCGCAAGCGCCGCCAACAGCAGGATGGCCCAGGGCATGCGGCGGCGGTACCAGGGTTGCGCGACGGGCTCGTCGAGCAAGGTCGCGAGGTCGATCGCGGTTTCGTCCTCGGCATCCGGGCCGAGCGTGGGCACGGCCACGGGGGATGGGACTGTGCTCATGATCGGGGGACTCCGGGTGCGTCGGCAGTTGAGGCGGCAGTCGCGTCGCTGCCGGGGCGCCAACCGCCGCCCAGCGCCTTGTACAGGCGCACATGGTCGGCGCTGAGGTCGACGCCGGCCGTGACCACGCTATCCTGGGTGCTGAGCTGGGTGCGCTGGGTGTCGAGCACGGTCTGGAAGTCGATGACCCCGCCGCTGTAGCGCTGACGCGCCAGCATGGCGGCGTTGGCGGCCGCCTCGGCGGCGAGCCGCAGGTGCGCCAGACGCTCGCGATCCCCGCGCAACGCGACCAGCGCGTCTTCCACGTCTTTGAGCGCCGTCAACACCGTGGCTGTATAGACGGAACCCGCCTGATCCAGCGCGGCCTGCTGGGCGCGCACCTGGGCGCGCCGGGCACCGCCGTCGAACACCGGCAGCGTCACGCTGCCCAACAACACACTGACCGACGAGGCACCGTGGGTCAGCGCGGCCAGCGTCAGCGCGCTCAGACCCAGCGAGCCGCTGATCGTGAAGTTCGGTGCACGCGCGGCCTCGGCCTGAGCCACGCGGGCGACCGCGGCACTCCGGGCAGGCCGGCGGCTAGTGTTATACTGTTGCACGCGCGAGTGCTTTGCCGCATGCACGGCGTTGGCCTCACCCCAGCGCGTTGATCGACGTATGATGCGCGCTGACCGCTGGGGCGGTCTGTGCGGCGGGGCACTGTAAGCACCGCGCGGTGCCCCCCAAATAGAGCCCATCCCAACGCATTTTGCAGGCTGCTCCAATTCATGACGTCCGGCCCCCCCAGCCCACGCGGTAACCACTTGCTCGCCGTGCTGCCCCCGGCCGTCCTCGAGCGCCTGGTGCCCCGCCTGGAACTGGTCGAGCTGCCGCTGGGTGAGGCCCTCTACGAATCCGGAGGCCGGTTGAGCCACGTCTATTTCCCCACCGACGCCATCGTGTCCCTGTTGAACGTCATGGAGAACGGCGCGTCCGCCGAAATCGCCGTCATCGGCAACGACGGTCTCGTCGGCATCGCCCTGTTCCTGGGCAGCGAGACCATGCCGAATCGGGCCGTAGTGCAGAGTGCGGGCCAGGCCTATCGGCTGAAGGGGTCCGTGTTCAAGCAGGAGTTCAACAGCTCCGGTGCCTTCCAGCGGTTGTTGCTGCGCTACACCTCGGCCCTGTTGGCCCAGATGGCGCAGACCGCGGTGTGCAATCGGCACCATACGGTGGACCAGCAACTGTGTCGCTGGCTGCTCCTGTGTCTCGACCGGTTACCCTCAAACGAACTGACGATGACCCAGGAGTTGATCGCCAACATGCTGGGCGTGCGACGCGAAGGCGTGACCGACGCTGCCGGCAAGTTGCAGAGTGCCGGCTTGATTGAATACAGCCGGGGTCATATCCGCATGCTGGATCGGCCGGGTCTGGAAGCGCGGGTGTGCGAGTGCTACGCGGTGGTCCGCAAGGAATTCTCCCGCCTGCTCCCCGACGCCACCGCGGAATGACGGCATCCTCCGGCTAAAGCCTCGACCTCCGGTTGTGACTGGCTCCAAACTGGAGGCCGAGGCTTTAGCCGGTGGCCCCCGCCCAAAGCCAGACACCGCCCTGCGGGTACCCTCCGGCTAAAGCCTCGGCCTCCGGTTGTGATTGGCTCCAAACTGGAGGCCGAGGCTTTAGCCGGTGGCCCCCGCCCAAAGCCAGACATCGTCCTGCGGGCACCCTCCGGCTAAAGCCTCGGCCTCCGGTTGTGACTGGCTGCAAACTGGAGGCCGAGGCTTTAGCCGGTGGACAGCACGGAGAACCCGGGGATGACCGATGAACACCGCCCGCCGCACCTGTATCTCGACGCGCAGTGGTATCTGTTGACCGCGTCGACCTTCGGTCGTGCGCCCCTGATTCGGGCGGATGAGGACAAGCGCCTGTTTCGCGAAGTGTTGCAGGCGAAGACCCGGCGCTTTGAAATGCGGCTGCGTGCCTGGGTCATTCTCGATCAGCACTATCACCTGTTGTTCCAGACGCCGCCACGGCAGCGATTGCGCCGCTTTGTGACCGAACTGCACGGCGCCTCGGCCCATGCGGTCAACACCCGTGCCGGGATGCGCGGGCGGATGGTGTGGGAGAACTATTGGGATACCTGCATCCGTACTCCGCAGGATTGGTGGGCGCGATTCAACTATGTCCACGGCAATCCGGTGAAGCACGGGTATGTGGCCCATCCGGGCGAATGGGAATTCTCCAGTTACCGGTACTTCCTGCGGACCCGGGGACAGGATTGGCTCGATGACTGTCTGAACCGGGCCGCAGAGATCACGGGGATCGCGGGCGACGACTTCTAGCGGTCACCGGCTGAAGCCTCGACCTCCGGTTGGCCACCGGCTAAAGCCTCGGCCTCCGGTTATGGTGCCAAACTGGAGGCCGAGGTGGGCTCGGTCGGCGCGGCGACCGGGCCCTGGCTCCTCACATAGGCCGCGAACTCGGCCGCCGGGAGCGCCGGGCTGAACAGGTGTCCCTGCCCGATCCGGCATCCCTCGGCCTTGAGGAAATCGGCCTGGGCCTGGGTCTCGATCCCCTCGGCGACGACCCGCAGTTCGAGCGCCCGGCCCAGCGCAATGGCCGCCCGGGCGATGGCGCAACCGGCCGCGTCCTGCGGGAGTCGCGCGACGAAGGAGCGATCGATCTTGAATTCGCGCAAGGCCAGGCGATCAACGGCGGCCAGGGCCGAGTAGCCGGTTCCGAAAGCATCGATCCCGACCTTGATGTCCAACCCCTGGAGGCGCCGGATGGCCCCGGCCGCCGTCGCCGGGTTGGCCATCGCCAAGGTCTCGGTGATCTCCACCGCCAGGGCGCCGGGCGCCAAATTCACCGCCTTGACGATGCCCTCGATGGTCTCAGGGAGGTTGGGGTTCTGAATGTCGCGGTTGGACAGGTTGACCCACACCGCCGCGCCCGCCAACAGCCCTTGGTCCTGCCAGGCTTTCATCTGGGCGGCAGCGGTTTGCACCACCCAGATCCCAATGGGGAGCGTCAGCCCGCTGGACTCCGCCAACGGCAGGAACCGTTCCGGTCCGATCAGGCCGAGCAGTGGGTGATGCCAGCGGATCAGCGCCTCGACACCCACCACGCCGCCGGTGTCGAGGTCGTGTTGGGGCTGGTAGTTGAGGACGAATTCGCGATTGGTGAGGGCCTGGCGCAGGGCGTCCTCCAGGGTGACCTGGGCAAAGGCGCGCGCCGTCATTTCCTTGGTGTAGAAACGGAAACTGTCGCGGCCCTGGTCCTTGGCGCGGTACATGGCCGCGTCGGCGTTGCGCTCCAGCACCGCGACCTCATCACCGTCTTCGGGGTAGAGGCTGATGCCGATGCTGGCGGTCACATAGCGCGACTGGCCGGCCACGGTAAAAGGCTGGGCGAAGGACTTGAGCAGGTTGTGGGCGACCAGTCCCGCGCTGTCGCCGTGCTCCAAGCCGACGAGCAGAATCGCGAATTCATCCCCGCCCAGACGGGCGACCGTATCGCCCTCCGGCACCAGGTCACGCATCCGCTGCGCCGCCTGCTTCAACACCTGGTCCCCGGCGGGGTGTCCCAGGGTATTGTTGATCACCTTGAACCGGTCCAGATCCAGGAAAAGCACGGCCACCTGCCGGTGCTCCCGATGGGCTTGCAGCATCGCCTGCTTCAGGCGGTCGGCGAACAGCACGCGGTTGGGCAAGCCGGTCAGTCCATCGTGGTGCGCCAGGTGCTCCAGTTGCACCTCCCGCTCCTTGAGCCGTCCAGTCAGATCCAGATGTTCGGTAATGTCGCGGGAGGACTCGATCACACCCAGGATCTCGTCCGCGGGACCGCGCAGCGGTGCACTGATCCGCTCGATCCAACGCGTCTGCCCGTCCGGCCCCTGGCGGCGTTGGACATCCTTGGTCTCCGCGCCGCCCGCCGCCACGGCCGGGGCCGAACCGGGTTCGTGTGGCAAGACGTCGCCGACCGTGCCCCCGTCCGCCGCCCGCGCCGCCGCGTTCATCAGCAGGACCCGATGGTCCGCGCCGATCACCCGGATCGGGTCCGCGATCCCGTCGACGACGCACTGGAGGAAGCGCTGCTGGGTGAGCACGACGGCCTGTGCCCGCTTGATCTCGGTGACATCCAGGAGCACGACGCGGCAGGCCGTCGCGGACTCCCCGGCCGCGGGCAACCCCTCGCGGCGAATCACCAGCCGGAGCTGACGCTCGACCTCGGGCGGGTGTCCCAGGGTCACCTCGATGGATTCCTCATCCCCGGTATCCAGGA
>Ga0247840_10001224_pt1 | contig 51278 bp, 47 predicted proteins | sample LaCruzMarch2015__FD_192404 | JGI IMG/M metagenome (GOLD analysis project Ga0247840, IMG submission 192404) | Freshwater microbial communities from meromictic Lake La Cruz, Castile-La Mancha, Spain - LaCruzMarch2015_17m | ecosystem: Environmental > Aquatic > Freshwater > Lake | place: Spain... | reverse complement strand
ATTGTGAAGCGATCTGGTCTAGTTGTTGGTGCAGACTTAACAATTTCGGCAAATTCTTCATCATTAAAACCTAGATTGTGATGAGAAATTGGTAGTCCATGTTGGGAAAGTGCATAAGCTAATTCAGTAAAACTCTCCTCATCATTTCGCAAGAATGTGGCAAATAAAGCACCCATTCCAACTTGTTCACCGTGAGGTTGAGTTCTATCTGGGAATAACAAATCAATGGCGTGAGAAATTTCGTGACATGCTCCACTGCAAGGTCTGCTTGTTCCAGCAATTCCCATAGCAATTCCTGACAAAACTAAAGCTTCGGAAAGTGCAACTAGAAAATCATCACTGCCAATGGAATCTGCTCTGCCTAACAATGCTTCTGCACTAATGCGCGCCATGGAGGCTGCTAAGCCATCCATCTTTTCACCATTTTCCTTTACTGCTAATTCCCAATCTTTAACAGCAGAAAGATTGCTTAACACATCTCCAATGCCAGCTTTTATGAAACGATCTGGCGCCATCTTGATTGCATCTAAATCAATAACCACTGCAAGTGGAGCATTAACACCAAAAGATCCACGTCCACCATTATTTTCTAAAATACTTACAGGGGAAGCAACACCATCATGAGCCAAATTTGTGGCAACAGAAATCATAGGAATTTCTAATAAAGTTGCAGCATATTTACATAAATCAATAACTCTGCCACCACCTACTCCAACAATGGCATCATATTTTTTTGGTTTTAAGTTCTCGGCTAAAGATTTAGCATCATCTAAAGAATTTCCTGGAGAAATATAAATATCAGCATTAGGTGCTGCTTTTTTTAATCTTGCTTCAAACTTCTTTTTGCCACCTTCAGTCATAACTACTGCGATATGACCCTTACTGGAAACTCTTTGATCAGCAAGCACTGTAGCTAAATCATCAAGAGCACCTTTTCGAATATCAATGTAAAGGGGAGTTTCAATTGTCCTTTTTAGTAGTGACATGCAATTGACCTCGCTTTTGCTAGATCGTCATGATTGTCCACTTCAACCCAAGAAACATCACCAATTGGTTGCAGGTTAATAACTCCACCACGATCAACATATTCTTGATAACCGTCTTCATAGTAAAGATCTGGATTTAACTTCCAAGTTGTTTCCAAAGCAGATGTTAGTTTTTCTGCAGCTTCTGGTTCCACAAGAGTTAAACCAATATATTCACCAAACGCAGATTGTGGATCCATTAATTTTGTAATCTTGGCAAGATTTCCCGCACAATCAATTGTTAGCTTCATTTCTTCTTCAGCAAGTTTTTTAACTGTGTCCACTGCTAAAAGAATTGCAGGTCCTCTATTTGCAAGCAGAGTTTCTTGCACTCCTACTGGATGAACTGTGTCGCCATTTGCTAAAAGAAAACCTTGCGAGAACAAATCTCGGGCACACCACAGTGAATAAGCGTTATTCCACTCTTCTGCTTTGTCGTTAAAAATCAATTCTAAATTAACACCATGTCTTGATTCCAAATCTTTTTTTCGATCTTCAACAGCTTCTGATTTGTAACCAACAATTACTGCTACATCTTTTAATCCAACTTTTGAAAAGTTACTTAGAGTTAAATCTAGAATTGTGGTTTCATCATCAACTGGAACTAGAGCTTTGGGCAAAGTGTCGGTATAGGGACGAAGTCGACGTCCGGCACCTGCGGCTAAAACCATGCCCAGCATGTTTGCCCCATTCGATATCAAGAAGTTACTTTTCTTGTGCCTTTAGTCTTTCACGCTCATCTTCGCACTATATATATTGAGTAGGCTCATATTCACCATGGCAATTATTCAGAGACGCTTTGATTCCAACCCTTGGTATGCGCGCATTCGACGAGTGGGTGGAGCTGCCTATCAAGCTTGGGCTGCAAATGATCCTAAAGCGATTTATGAATTTAGAGAGATTCAGAACAATTCCCAAAATTACGAAGTTTTAGCTTATTTTGGTGATGACGTTTCTCGTTCCTATCAAATTGCACAATGGCTACCAGTTTATGAAGAATTAAATAAAACTCATAAAGTTCAAATAATTTGTCGACAATTTCCCACAACTAAACATTTAAGGAAATTAACTTCTTTGCCAGTTAATTCTGTTTATGACTTCTTTACTTTAACTGATTTAATTGAATCAAATAATTACAAAGTTGTTTTATACGTTAATAACTCATTTACAAATTTCCAAGCGATGGCTGCGAAAAAAGCTTTTCATGTTCATCTAAATCACGGGGAGTCAGACAAGATGAGCATGACTTCCAGACAAATGTATGCCTATGACGTTGTCGCAGTAGCAGGTCAAGCTGCAAAAGATCGTTTAAGAAATGCGCTAATTGTTAGTGATGAAAATAAAGAAGTTGTCATTGGTAGACCACAATTAGATTTATTACAAAAACCATTGGAAGTAAATGCCGGAAGAAAAGTCTTGGCTTACGCCCCAACTTGGGAGGGTGACCAGGAAGCTAACAATTATTCCTCTGTTGATGTTTACGGAGAACAAATTATTTCAGCGATGCTCAAAGTTGCAAATGCAACTGTTTTGTATAAGCCTCATCCAAAAGTTACAACTTCACCTAATTCAGAAATAGCTAATGCTCATAAAAAAATCATGGGCTTATTGGATTCTGCTAATTCAAAAGATCAAAGTGCAAAACATAGGCTAGTTACTGGAGATCCAATGCCAGTACTTCAAGTTGCAGATCTTTTAGTTTCCGATGTTTCGGCGGTAACAATTGATTATTTGTATTTAAAGCCACAAGGTGCCATGTTGATGTGTGATAGAAGAAGCAACGTACCTGAATTTGCTCAAGTAGCTCCTGTTTCAAAAGCTGTCACAGTGATTACTAAAGACAACATAAATAGCATTGATAAATTAATTTCTGATCACGTCTCAGGACAAGTTGATAGAACTTCTTATGATTCAATGAGAAATTATTACTTTGGAGATACAAAACCAGGTTCAAGCATCAATAGATTTATTGCAATGGTTGAGGACTTAATTAAACGTCGCGACAAAAAAGTTCTTGAATTACCCACGTCTAAATAATTAAACCCGGCCGCTTTAGCTCAGTTGGTAGAGCGTTGCTCTCGTAAAGCAAAGGTCTCGGGTTCAATTCCCGAAAGCGGCTCTCTTTTAAATATAGGGATTAAGTAAAACTCAAATCGTAACTTAAAAAGTATGTTGTTAAACTCTGCTCAAGTATGATTGAAGGGTGCTTGAATTTGCCGTAAGTTTAATTGATCAAATTGGCCTGTTTGGGGCATCTCTACTTATAGCAATTGAAGTGATAATTCTTCCTATTCCATCTGAATTAATTCTCCTACTAACGGGTTTTAATGTATCTATCCAAAACTTTGGATTTATTGCAGCATTAATTGTCACAACTATTGGATCTCTTGTAGGCGCTTTATTCTTATATGGATTAGGTTCTGGATTTTCCGAAGAAAGACTGGAAAAATTAGTAAGTAAATACGGAAAATATGTTGGGCTATATGTCAAAGACTTACAGAAAACAGCGTCCTGGTTTGAAAAATATGGAGCTCAATTAGTATTTTTTGGACGGCTAATTCCATTAATTCGCAGTTTAGTAAGTATTCCCGCAGGATTGACAAAAATGAAATTATCTAAATTTATTATTTTTACAACATTGGGAAGTGGAATTTGGAATTTTATTTGGATTACCCTTGGGTTCTATCTTGGGGACAAATGGAGCAGTGCCGAAAAATATGCTAAATATTTAGATTATTTGGTTTATATCGGAGTCGTAATTGCAACAATCTATTTCGGTAGAAAAGTAATTATAGGTTTTATGAAATACCAAAAAAACAAATCAAATCATTAGAGTTAAGTAAGTCAATATTTTGAGAATATTTCTCGTCACAGCCGGTAGTAGGGGCGATTTCGAGCCTTTCTATGCATTTGCTAAAAAAGCAACTGAATTAGGTCATGAAATATATTTGTCAGTCACAGAAGAGTTCTACCCAAAAATTACCGATGAGAAATTTAGAGCCTTGTCTCTGCCTGGATCAATTCAACATTTCGTAGACAAAAATGGAGTTTCAATAATTAAGAACTCACTAGATTTTTTGCCAAATGTTCGCCCATTTGTTGTAAAAATTCTCAATACAGCTGCTGAGCAAATCTTAGAAATTAAACCTGATGTTGTTTTGTATCACCCCACTGTTTTAACTGCACCAATTGCAGCAAGATCTGTTGGAGCAATCTCTGGATTAGTGGAGATTATTCCTATTTTGACTCCAACTGGCGAGTTTGCTTCTGCAGGACTTTGGACTTCGAATTTAGGATTTTTAAACAAACTAACTTATAAAGGTGTCGTTCTTGCTGAAAAGCTATTCTTCTTAGAAACATTTAAATGGTCACGAAAGCTAAAAGTAAAAAATATAAAGCATGATTTTTCAATTTCATTAACTAGTCCAGCACTTTTAAATAGACCGAACGATTGGCCCTCAAACACGCACTTAGTTGGACCTTGGTTTATAAAAGATAATGAAAGTTTAAGCCCAACTGTTACTGACTTTGTGCAGAAGAAACCAACAGTTTATGCAGGCTTTGGCTCAATGAAAAAAGGTAATCCTGAAAAGATTGCTACTGAAATCATAAAAGGTTGCAAAGCATTAAATATGCAAGTAATCATCTCTGCTGGATGGGGAGGACTATCTGTTGGTCCAAAATATAAAGATGATCCCGAAGTTCTATTCCTAGATTCAGTTTCTCATTCAAAGCTATTTCCTCTAGTAGAAGTTATTTTGCATCATGGAGGGATAGGAACTACTCACGCTGCTTTAAGAGCGGGAACACCTTCTGTGATTGTTCCGTTTATTGTTGATCAACCTTGGTGGGCACATAAGTTAAATAAACAAAAATTAGGACCGAAATCTCTTCCTCTTAGAAAACTGAAAAGCAAAAATGTTTCAAAAAGAATAAATGAAGCACTTAAATATAAACAAAATGTGATGGAAATTTCCAATAAGATGAAGGACGATAAAGGAGTAGAGGAAACATTAAAAATAATAGAGTATTATTTTGCTAGCAAATCTTAGTTTAAAGAAAACTGTTTCAATCGCAGGTGTATTGAATCTATTGGCTTTTGAGCTTGCCTGTTAATTAGATTTAAAAAGAGTCAGGCAAGTCTTACAAAAGCTGCGTATTTGTCTGCCAGAAATGATGCCCTTGCAAATGAGGCCATTATTTTTGCCAGCGTGATAAGTCTGTTTTGGGTTTCGGGTTGGCCTGATTTGATAGTGGGAATTGGCATCTTGCTACTCAACTTGGACTCAGCAAAGGAAGTTCTCGAGGCCTCTAGACGAGAAAGAGCCCTAACCTAAAGTCAAAATTTGTTGGTAGATTAATTCCATGGCTGGTAAATGGACTAACTGGGTTGGCAATCAATCATTTAAGTATGCAAGTTTTGCCCAGCCCTCAAGTGAAAAAGAAGTTGTCAAAGCCGTTAAAAAAGCTTTAGAAAAAAAACAAAATATAAGAGTAATGGCTACAGGCCACTCTTTTACTCCAATCGTTGAAACAGATGGTTTATTACTTGATCTTGCAAAAATCAGTGGCATTAAAGCAGTAGATCCATATAAGCAAAGAGCATTTGTTGGTTCTGGAACTCCAATTAGTGCACTAGGAGATCCGCTATGGGAAAAAGGTTTGGCATTAAGAAATCAAGGTGATATCGATTCACAAAGAATTGCTGGTGCAATTTCAACAGGAACTCATGGTTCAGGAACTGAATTTGGTAGCTTCTCCTCAATTTTAAAATCGTGTCGCATTGTTACTGGAACTGGTGAAGTAGTTGAGATCAATGAAAAAACTCCAGACTTATTACACGCCGCTCAAGTATCTGTGGGCATGTTAGGTGTGATGGTTGGTATGGAATTGCAGGTTACCAAGAAATATAAATTACGTGAACATATTGATCATGAGCCATTTTCGGATGTGATGAGAAACTTTCATGAACGAGTTAAAAAGAATAGAAACTTTTCTTTCTTCTGGTTTCCTAGCGAAGAATCTGCTGCACTTTATAACATCGAACTTCCCCCAGGGGAAAAGGCAACTGATACCTGCCATGTAAAAGTATTTAACGAAGCCAGAGAATCAGAACAAGTATCTGATGTTCCAAAAAGAAGAGTAGATCGTTCTTATCGAATTTATCCAATGTTTTATTCACCTAATTTTCATGAACTCGAATACTTTATTCCCCTAGAAAGAGCAGTTGATTGCATCAATGAAATGCGTGAATATATGTTAAAGAATTTACCTTTAAGTATTTTCCCATTAGAAATTAGATCATGTGGTTCAGAAGATGGATTCCTTTCTTCAAACTACAAACGAGAAACCTTAGTTGTTTCAGTTTCAGGAATGCCTGGTGTTGATTACTGGCCATACTTAAGAGAAGTTGATCGAATTCTTGGTCGATATGACGCACGTGTGCATTGGGGTAAATTGCATTTCTTAACCAAACAACAATTACATGATCGTTACCCAAAAGCTGAGAAATTCATAAAAATTAGAAAACAATTTGATCCTAAAGGTGTTTTCTTGAATGATCACTTAAGACCACTTTTTGCTCAATAAAGATTGTTGATTTTAAAAATGAGAAAATATGAATCAATGCTGCTTGGCGCCCTAGGTGCAACTTTAGGAATAGTGCTGCTGCAGGTTTTGTCTGAAACCTCTAACATTGCATTATTAGTTGCACCCTTCGGTGCAACATTTGTATTGGTTTTCGCACTTCCAGAAAGTCCTTTAGTTAAACCAAGAAACATTATTGGTGGATATTTAATCGCTACGGTGACAGGTTTAGTTTTCTATCAATTACTGGGAAATACTCCAGTTTCACTAGGATTAGCTTTTGGTATTTCTTTCGTCTTAATGCAATTAACAAAAACACTTCATCCACCTGCTGGATCTATTCCATTATTGATTATGTTTTCAAAACCTGATTGGAGTTATGTAATAACCCCAATCCTGGTGGGAGTTATCTTAATTCTTGTTTATGAAAAGTTTTACTCTTTTGTATTAAAGAAATTTAAATCTTAGAAGTTATTTTCTTTTTCCTAGTTAAAATCTCGTGAACTAATACGCCACCAATTAATCCCCAAAATGGTGCACCAAGATTAAATGCTGAAATTCCAGACACTGTTATTAATAAAGTAACAAGGCCTGCTTCTCTGTAGTCAGGATTTTCTAGCGCTTCATTTGTGCAAGAACCAATTACTGGGATTAAAGCTAATCCAGCAAGGACAGCTAATAACACTGGTGGCAATGTTCCAAAGAATCCCATCACGGTTGAACCAAATAAACCTAAAATGATGTAGAAAATTCCGCAAGCAAATCCAGCAAAGTATCTTGTTTTTGGATTTGGATCAGCATCTTTTTGCGTTGCAATAGCTGCTGTCATTGCAGAGATATTTACACCACTGTTGCCAAACGGAGCAGTTAATAATGAAATAACTCCACCTACTGTTACTACGTTGTTAATTGGTGGTTCGTAACCTGAGTTATACAAAACAGCGGTTCCTGTGGCATTTTGTGTTGTCATTACCAGCAGAAATATTGGTAAAGCCAAAGTAAGCATTGAACCTAATGTGAATTCAGGATTTACCCAAAGAGGGGCGGTAATTGAAACTTTAATATTTGGGCTAACTAATTCTTTCTCAAGCAAACCAATAATTAATCCCACCGCTAAAGCAGGAACAACAGGAGCTCTCCATTTATATCTTTTGCCAATAAAAAACATCAAAATCATGCCTAAACCAAGCAGAGCATCACTTTTTAGGGAAGAGAAAACTTCCACACCGAATCTAAATAGAACTCCAGCAAGCATGGCCATAACAACTGGTCTTGGAACTAATGCCATTAGTTTGCCAAATAAACCAGTTACTCCAACAACGATTAAAGCAATTGAAGCTACAACATAAGCACCTAATACTTCAGGATAAGAATGATCGGTCAAACCTGTTACTAACAATGCTGTAGTAGCTGCTGCCCATGCACCAATTACTGGCATGCCATGTCTAAGAGTTAAAACTAAACCAAATAAACCTGAGCCAATAAATACTGTCAGTAACCATGATGCAAGTTGTTGATCCGTGAAATTTCCAGCATCTGCTGCTTGAAACAAAATTGCGATAGGTCCAGTTGTTGAAATTAAAACAATTAGAAAGCCAGAAAGGAGTGCTCCCCAAGTAAATGATTTAGGAAGATTTTTTAAGTTTTGTGAGATTGCTTGAAAGATTGGTAGATCGGTTGTGCCGCGTTCTAGTTGAGTTGACATGGGGCTAACTTTAGTCTTTGTTTCTTGAATCTATTAACTAAACAGGCCTGAATGCTCCCACTATTTACCTGCACCAAGATTTAGGCTGAACTTATGGCTGATACAAACGTTGCAGGATTTATTGATGATCTCAATAATCTGCCCAATTTAGTTTCCTCAATTTCTCAGACCAAAGTATGGGCAAAAGGCTTAATTGAGAAGAATCAATTTATTTATTTTGTAGGGATGGGATCTAGTTATTACGCAGCTCAAGATGTTGCTCGCCAACTTAGAAACAATGGTTATTTAGCTGTAGCAGAAATCGCCAGTGCGATTACTCCCAAATCATTTCCTGAGAATTCCTTAGTGGTTGCCATTTCTGCTTCTGGAAATAGTGTGGAAGTTATCAAGTTTTTGGAAAATCTTCCAGTAAATGTTCATTCAGTTGGTTTAACTAGGGAAGCCGATAGCAAAATTACTAAATTAGTAAAAGAAGTTTTATTACTACCAATTAAAGCTGAAACAGGTGGAGTTAGTACCTGGTCATATAGAGCAACCCTTATTGCATTATTTCAATTACTAGAAAAACTAGGAATTGCTCCAAGTGTGAAAGAAACCTGTTTGAGTGCTCAAAAACAATTACAAAAATTATTAGATTCCAAAAATCAGTGGCTTGAATCCTTCATGAACTTAACAACAAGCAATAGCGGAATTTGGTTAATGTCACCGGCTGAAAGAAGTGGCAGTGCTTTACAAGGGGCTCTCATGTTTCGAGAAGGACCAAGAGTTCAAGCTGATGGTTGCGAAACAGGAGACTGGTCACACGTTGATGTTTATTTAACAAAATCACTTGATTACAAAGCATTGATGTTTACTGGAAGTGTTTGGGATCAACAAGCAATTGAATGGCTTGTTAATCGAAATTCATCCTTTGGATCAATTGGATCTTATTCAAAAGGAAATATCGCCTCAATCAATATTGAAGACGGTGACACGTTATTTAAACTTCTTACTGAACTCTTAATTCCAGAATTAATGTCTGCAAATCTTTGGAATAAACAATAATGATTAAGGCATCATTTGCAATTATAAATATTTCGCTAGTAGCGATTTATGCTATTGGATCTGGATTATGGGTAAATTCTGGAGATGGTTTTTATAAATCTCTAAAGAGACCATTTTGGCAACCACCTGACTTTCTCTTTGGAATAGCTTGGCCATATAACTTCCTTGTGCTGATTATCGCAGGAGTAATCATTGCCAATAATGCTAGTAATTTACTTCGATTTAGTTACACAATTGCTTTTGCGTTTAGTGTGGTAACAGCTTTGTTATGGGCTCATAGTTTTTATATTCAACACAATTTAATTCTGGCTGCTATTTCGCTAGCTGTAACTGCACTATTAACTGTGCCGATGGTGGCAATAGCTTTCCAAACTGATTGGAAAATTGGCTTGGCATTGATTCCCTATCAACTGTGGCTAATCACGGCGACCTCTTTGTCGATTGGTTACAAGGTCCTCAACTAGGAATAAGGCCTTCGCCAAATCGTTGCCAAATTGTGCCCTAAATGTGGTTGACCCAGACTTCTTCCTCATGAGAACCTCGAGGTGGCGGTTAAATCCTGCCAGGAGTATTTTTAGCAAGCCGGCAGTTTTAAAAGGAGACTAAATGTTTAAGAACATTCAAGGACCAGAATTGATGATCATTTTGTTCATCATTCTTTTGTTATTTGGTGCAAAGCGTATGCCAGATATGGCACGTTCTCTAGGTCGATCAGTTCGTATTTTGAAAGCTGAAACAAAAAACGACACTACAAAGACTGAAGAACCAACAAAAAATCCTGAGGCGTAAATCCGCTTAAATTTTATTTAGGTGGAGGTGTAATTAGTTTTGCCTGCAACAAAAGTGCAGCGATTTAAAGAAATGTCGCTGATAGAACATTTACGCGAACTTAGAAATCGTTTATTTAAAGCATCTCTTGCCATTGTTATTGGCACAGTTGTTGCTTGGAGTTTTTACCCCCAAATATTTGAGGTTCTTAGTCAACCTGTAAATGAAATTGTTGAAAAAGCCCAAGAAAACGGACGTGACGTTCGATTAGTTTTGGGTGGCGTTGCAGATGCATTCGTATTGCAAATAAAAGTATCGGTTGTGACTTCAATGTTGTTGACTTCACCAATTTGGCTTTATCAACTGTGGAGATTTATAACCCCAGGTTTGTATAGAAAAGAAAAATTAAGAGCTTATCTATTTGTAAGTGTTGCAGTTCCTCTCTTTGTTAGTGGAGCAGTACTTGCATACATTTTCTTACCAATTGGTTTGAACATTCTTTTTGGTTTCACACCTCTTGGAGTTGGAAACTATGTTCCAGTTGATAGATATTTAAGTTTCTTTCTTCGAATGGTATTAGTTTTTGGAATAAGTTTTCTTGCCCCATTATTTATTGTGATGCTAAATATTTTTGATGTCCTAGAAGCAAAAGCTATTACTTCCAGATGGCGAGTTGTCGTTCTTTCAGTCTTTGCTTTTGCAGCAGTTGCTACTCCAACTGGAGACCCAGTAAACATGACACTGCTAGCCGCACCAGTGTTGTTACTCATTTCTATTGCCACATTTATTGCTTGGCTAAACGATAAGAGACGGGCCCGAAAAAGAAAAGATGATCCAGTATTAGGTTTATCTGATGATGAAGCATCCCCTGAACCAAAACCATCAACAGATTTGTAATTAAAGGAGTAATCATGCCAACAATTGTTTCCATGGGTGTACATATTTTAGATGTATTAGGCAGACACGTTTCTGAAATTCCACCAGGACAAAACATTGCCCTAATTGATGAAATCAGAATTACCGCTGCTGGAACTGCTGCAGGAACTTCTGTTGATATGGCAAAACTTGGTTGCAAAGTAATTGCGGTAGGTGCAGCTGGTGACGATGAAATGGGCAACGTTTTATTAGGCATCATGAATCGCTATGGCATAGATACCAGTTACATGAAAAGAAAAAAAGGGGTACAAACTTCTGGCACCATGTTGCCAATTAGACCAAACGGAGAAAGACCAGCACTTCATGTAATGGGAACTAATGCCACATTCTGTTTTGAAGATGTCCCACAAGATGTTGTCCGAAATGCAGACTTTGTCCACATCGGTGGTTTCTATTTAATGCCTAAATTTGATGGCGATGACACAGTTAAAACTTTGAAAGTTGCTCGCGAAGGTAAAGCAATTACCACCATGGATATCTTGGGAGTAAAGCAAGACAACATGGCAGAAAAAATATTGCCCGCCATGCCTTACTTAGATTTCTTCATGCCTAACTTAGAAGAAGCTCAAATGATCACAGGTTTAACTGATTTAGATGAACTTTGTGATTTCTTTCTTAACGCTGGAGCAAAACATGTTGTTCTTAAAATGGGAGCTCGAGGAAGTTTAATTAAAAACAAAGAAGGAATGCGTTTAAGAATTCCTGCCTTCAAAGTTGACGTAGTTGACACAACAGGCTGTGGCGATGCTTGGACCGGTGGATTTGTTGCAGGTCTTTCTCGCGGCATGAACATTGAAGAAGCAGCAGTATTAGGAAGTGCTTGCGGATCTTTGGTTGCCACAGGGCTTGGTTCTGATGCAGGAATTATTGATTTTGATGCAACCATGAAATTTGCTCAAACAAACCCAACTTTGCCTTTGGGTGATTAAGTTTTTAAATTAAATAAGGCCTGGATCAAAATTGATCCAGGCCTTATTAGTTTTTGAACTAATTAACTCTTTGAACTAAATGCGGCATCAAATGCTGCAGTTGGTGGAGTGAAGTTCAGTTTTCTAATGAATTCAAGAGCTTCTGGTCCACCAAATAGGCGATCCATTCCAGCATCTTCCCATTCAACAGAGATTGGTCCTTTGTAACCGATGGCATTTAAACCACGGAAAACATCCTCCCAAGGAACATGTCCATGTCCGGTGGAAACGAAATCCCAACCGCGACGTGGATCTGCCCAAGGTAGATGTGAACCTAGACGACCATTGCGACCATTTAATTGTTTACGTGATTCTTTGCAATCAACATGATAAATGCGATCTTTGAAATCAAGCAAGAAATTAACTGGATCTAAATCTTGCCAAACAAAATGGCTTGGATCGAAATTCAAACCAAATGCTGGACGATGCTTAATTGCTTTCATTGTTTCTACTGTGGTCCAGTAATCGTAAGCAATTTCTGATGGATGAACTTCATGTGCAAACTTCACACCTTGTTTGTCAAACACATCCAAAATTGGATTCCAACGATCAGCAAAGTCTTTGTAACCAGCTGCAACCATTTCTGGAGTAACAGGTGGAAACATTGCTACGTAATGCCAAATGCTTGAACCTGTGAAACCAACAACAGTGTCAACTCCAAAAGCTTTTGCAGCAATTGCAGTTGCTTTCATTTCTTCAGCAGCGCGTTGACGAACTCCTTCAGGATCTCCATTGCCCCAAACTCGAGAAGGCAATATTGATTTGTGTCTTTCATCAATTGGGTTATCGCAAACTGCTTGTCCAACTAAGTGATTGGAAATTGCCCAATACTTTAAGTTGTGTTTTTCTAAAATATCTTTTTGTTGGCGCACGTACTTATCACTTTCAGCAGCTTGCACTACATCTAAGTGATCACCCCAACAAGCAATTTCTAATCCGTCATAACCCCAACTGGATGCAAGTCTGCACATTTCTTCAAATGGCAAATCTGCCCATTGACCGGTGAATAACGTAATTGGTCTTGACATATTTTCCTTTCCTCCCTTTATTTAATTGATTGAAAAGTTCCGTTATTTGCGGAACTTTTTTCTACTGCGTCTAAAACTTTTTGAACTTGTAAACCATCAGCAAATGAAGGTTCAGGATTTGTGTTGTTAACAATGCTTTCCACAAAATCTTTCATTTCATGTGTGAATGGATGTTCGTAACCAATGATGTGTCCTGGTGGCCACCAAGCAGTCATATATGGATGAACTCCTTCGGTTACCAAGATTCTTTGGAATCCTGCAGTTTCGCCACCTTCAGTGTTATCAAAGAACCAAAGTTCATTCATGTCTTCAAATGAAAACTTCAATGATCCTTTGGAACCAAAGATTTCAAATCCCATATCATTTTTACTTCCTGTAGCAAAACGTGTTGCTTCATAAGTTGCTAATGCGCCACCATCAGTTTTTCCAATAAATACTGCAGCATCATCAACAGTTACTTTGCCCATTTTGTTTCCAGAAGCACTTGCTTGTAATCCTGAATAATCTCCAGGCAATGGTCTTTCTTTAATAAATGTTTCAGTTAATCCTGAAACACCAACGAGTTTTTGACCAGTAACAAATTGAGTTGTATCAATGGCATGAGCTCCAATATCACCCAATGCACCAGATCCTGCTTTGTCTTTTTCTAATCTCCAAACTAATGGGAAATTAGGATCCACAATCCAGTCTTGTAAATAGCGAGCACGAATGTGAAATATTCTGCCAAGTTTTCCTTCACTAATCATTTTCTTAGCAAGGGATACTGCTGGAACTCTGCGGTAATTAAATGCCACCATGTTTTTAACTTGTTTGTTGGCATTAGCTGCTGCAACCATTTGTTCTGCTTCTGCAACAGTGTTGGCTAAAGGTTTTTCACAAACAACATGTTTGCCAGCATTAAGTGCCGCAATTGCAATTTCAGCGTGTGAATCACCAGGAGTACAAATATCAATGATGTCGATATCAGAACGAGTTAATAATTTTTTCCAGTCGGTTTCAATTCCGTCCCAACCAAGACGATCTGCTGCTTCTTGAGTGTTAGCAGCATTTCGGCCGCACACTGCAACCATTTTGATTTCTGCTGGTAGGTCATAAACACGTCCTACGTTTCGCCAAGCTTGAGAATGGGCTTTGCCCATGAAGGCATAGCCGATCATGGCCACACCTAATGTTTTCTTTGCCATCTGCTTTTGGATACCTTCCTGTATACCGATTCCTAGGGCTAACCATAGGCGCATCTTTACGAATAATTCAAGACCGTATTACTCTTCTATTAACTCCGTCTCGCCAAGAGACGACCACTTTGCTGAGAGGCTGGAAAGTCTTTTGAAGAAACTTATAAACGATCCCTTCGACATGGTCGAGGAAATGGTCGAGGGCTACGTAGCTGCTAATGATCACATAATTAAAAGAGTAGGTAAGCGCTCTATTGCCAGAGCTAATTCTCCTATTCAGGGAAAAGTTGGAATTGTTGTTGGTGGAGGTTCAGGACATTTACCAGCATTCGCAGGTTACGTTGGAAAAGGAATGGCAGACGGTGCAGCATTTGGAAACGTTTTTGCATCTCCTCCCGCAAAACCTGTTATTGAAGCAACTCTGGCAGTTAATGGTGGCGCAGGTGTTATGTACACCTACGGAAATTATCAAGGAGATTGCATCAACTTTGATAAAGCACAAGACAAATGTCGCGAAATGGGAATTAAAGTTCAAACCGTTGTCTTAAATGATGACGTGTTATCTGCACCAAAAGATCAAGCACATAAACGTCGCGGTATTGGTGGATTGTTTTTGGTTTGGCATGTAGCAGGAGCCAAAGCAGAACAAATGGCATCTTTAGATGAAGTTGTTGCTGTTACTGCAAAAGCAAATGCAAACACTAGAACTGTTGGTGTGGGATTAACTTCCTGCATCGTGCCGGCAAATGGTAAACCAACATTTTCATTACCAGATAATGAAATGGAAATTGGTTTAGGAATTCACGGTGAACCAGGAATCAAGCGAGTTAAGGTTCGTCCAATTGATTCAGTGATTGATGAAATCATGGATTCAATTTTGGCTGATCTTGATTACAAAGGATCCGATGTGGCATTACTAGTTAACGGTTTAGGTGGATCTCCAGCAGAAGAGCTTTATGTTGTTTATCGCAGAGTAAAACAAATCTGTGATGCTAATAAAATCAACATCAAATTCAAACATGTTGGAAATCAAGTAACCGCATTAGAAATGCAAGGAACTTCTGTTTCTTTGCTTCGTCTTGATTCAGAAATGCACGATTTAATCAAGAACACAACTGTTGATACCTGTATGTACAAGAAGGTGTGAGGAGAAAATCATGGCTAACGTAACTGGTGCACTAATTGCTAAATCCTTAGTTTTAGTTGCTAAGAAAGTTGAACAAAACAAAGATTATTTATGTGAGCTTGATGGCGAAGTAGGCGATGGCGATCACGGTGTATCAATGACAATTGGTATGCGTGCTGTTTCTCGTGCCGCTAAAGATTTACCATCCAATTGCACACCAAGTGAAGCTTTCCAATCAGCAGCAGATGCATATGCCGATGAAGTGGGCGCAACTATTGGGCCTCTTTATGAAGCAGCATTTGCCGCAGCTGCAGATGCAGTTAAAGGTAAACAAACCTTGAATGAAATTGGTGATTGGGCAAATGTTTATCGTGCAATGGCAGATGCCATTCAGAAATTAGGAAAAGCACAATTGGGTGACAAAACTTTGCTGGATGCATTTTTTCCCGCAGTTGATCACATTCAAGCTTTGTCAACCAAAGGTGGCAACTTAGATGCAGCATTGCTTTCAACGGCCGAGCGTGCATTAAAAGCTGCTAAGGACACTAGAAATCTTGTTGCTCTAAAAGGTAGAGCTTCTCGTTTAGGTGATCGCGCTAAAGGTCATCAAGATGCAGGGGCAACTTCTCTAGCAGTTGTGCTTAAAGGCTTTGCTGATGGAGTAAAAAAAGGTTAATTTAGAAAAAAGGGCCTGATTGATTAAATTCAATTAGGCCCTTTTTCTTTTTCCTGGATATAGTTTTAAGTAAATAGGAGCAAAAATGTCCAAAATTTCCCATGCTATAGAAACAGGTTTGTTTAGAGCACGTTGGTTATTAATGCCACTTTATGTGGGCTTAGTTGGCGTTCTGATACTTCTTGCTATCAGATTTGTTCAAGAATTCGTAATGATTATTTCTCATTTTGGAGATAAAACAAATCAAGAGTTTATTTTAGAAATCTTGGCGCTACTAGATTTAACATTGCTCGCAAACCTTATCTTGATTGTTATTTTTGCAGGTTATGAAAACTTTGTTTCCAGAATTGATGCAGCTCACGAATCTGTAGACAAACCACACTGGATGGGAACCATTGATTTTTCTGGCTTAAAAATCAAGTTAATTGGTTCTTTAGTTGCAATTTCTGTTATTGAATTATTAAAAGATTTTATCGAGTTATCAGGAGATGCCACAGTGGGCGAAGGAACACAATGGAGAGTATTTATTCATTTAACTTTTGTAATCTCTGGAGTGCTTTTTGCTGTGATGGACTGGGTAGCAGATAAAAGAGAAGCTGTAGATATAGGCAAGTAATTATTTAACCGGTATTAAAATATCCATTTCACATTTATTACTGGTTGGATCAAATCTTTCATCATAAAGTTCTAGATGAGGTGCGTTTCGCATTTCCATTTGAGTATTGGGAAACCAATTTGTGTAGGCATCTAAATAGCTTTCTTTTAAATTATCCATAGAGCCCTTATGGGTATATCTCACATATTTTCCAGCAGGAACAACTACAGTTTTAAATTCCAATCCAGGAGGAACTCCCCGTTTAAATTCAACACCTGCTAAATATTTAATTTTGCCTGGTCCTTCATTCTGATCTATTGGAATGGCAACTCCAAAGCAAGTTCCAGTTGATCTGACTCCTAATTTTGGAAATATTGACCAAAATTCTTCCCATAATTCAGGTAATAATGAATCTTCATAACTAGATGTAGGCATCATTATGGAATTGGTCACAATTTCAAGTCCAGCAATAGTAATTGATGAATATTCTTTTGCTTTGACTTTTCTTTTGAACATGTTTGGATTCTATGTGAATCACCGATACTATTCTTGTTATGAAAACAAAATTAGCGATATTGAGTGTTGCAACCCTTTTCTTAACTGCTTGTGGTGGCGGTTCAACTGATGCAGCCCCAGAAGCAACAAGTGATGTTCCAGTAGTAATTCAAAATCCGGCAGATCCAGCTAATGCTGGCTATTATATAGATGGAATTGTTTACACTCTCGTTAATGGTTCCTTAGAGCAACCAATTGAAGATTCCGAAACTAACAACGTATTTAAGCTTCTTGAATTTAAGTCTTCAGGAGATATCAACGCAGATGGAACCGATGACACCGCGGTGGTGCTAATTAATGATGCCGGTGGTTCAGGAACTTTCTATTACCTAGGAATTCTTACCTCAGGACCAGCTCCAATTATTGAAAACACAACTTTCTTAGGCGATCGCATTGACATAAAAGGAATTTCTTTTGTGGATGGCAAGTTTGAAGTTGTTTATCTGGATAGAGATTCAGAAACTTCTTTTGATGCTGCGCCAACAATTGAAATAACTGGAATTGCTGAATTAGATGAAAGCAAGACTGGTTTTAATTTCAGTTGCCGCGATAACGCGGGAATTTGTTTATAAATTTAGACTAAAACGTTTGAAGCAGTTTCAAGTATTCTTAAAATACTTGAGCGCATATGAGCCATGTGCGCAATAACTGCAGGTTCAAGTGCTTTGAAATCTTTATCAACAATTGCCTTGGCTAACACTTCATGTTCCTTAGAACAAGAACCTAACCTATTTTCATACACTGCTGATCTAGTCCAAAATCTTTGAATTTTACGTCTAGTCACAATTGCTAAACTTGCCACTGTTTGATTATCAGCTGCAGCTATTACTAAATTGTGAAATTGCGTATCTGCTTTGCTCCAGTTTTCGCGATCATTATTTTCAGCAGCTTTAATCATTTGTTGCGTAACACTAATTAATTCTGCTGCACCTTTTTTATCAAGATTTTCAGCAGCTTTTCTAAAAAGATAGGTATCAATAATTTGTAATAAATCACAAGCTTCTTCAACTTGTTTAGGGGTAACTAATGCAACACTAAATCTGGAAGAATCACTCTTGGTAATTAGTCCTTCAGATTCAAGCCTTTGTAGAGCTTGTCTAATAGGGGTTCTAGAAATTCCTAATTGTGTAGCTAATTTATTTTCACTAATAGGAGCATTAGTAGGAAGTTTAAAAGAAGTAATTGCCTCAACTAAATAGTCGTAGGCATCAGTTACTAATGATGATGCCTGCGACTCTTTAGTTTTTGGTGTCATGATTAAACGCGATCAACAAATTCTCTGTTTTTAACAGTTACAGGAACCTTTGTTAATTCCAACACAGCTTTTGCTGTGTGTTCTGATAAACGACGAAATGCTTCTTCGCCTTTTTCAATTGTTGCTCTCATTGGATTTCCAATAGTTCCTGATTCCACAAATTCATGATGATCCATTGGGAATGTGAAGTATTGATAACCTTCGAATTCCACATCCGGCATTCCATCATTTTTTTGGAAGCTCTTTGGTAAGAAACTTGGAATGTGTGCCATTTCTGGATAAGCCCTTTCCATTCTCACTAAGTCTGGGTCATATGCCATGTCTTGGGAAGTTTCTAATTCAGATGAATGCCAACCTGGTGTTTCTTCTGGTGGGTTTTCCATTAATCCTTCTAGAACTCCGACGTAGCGTTCCATGTATGGACGCACAAAACCAATAAGTGCTCCGGTTTCGTAACGTAGTTTTCTTAACACTGGATCTACCACTTTGGTATTTGATCCATGACCGTTAATGAAAATGATTCGATTAAAACCATGATGAATTAAAGATCTAGCAACGTCATACATCAAAGCATTTAATGTAGAAGCTTTGATTGTGATTGTGCCGCGACCTTCACCTGGTAAATGCATGTGTTGCGGTGAATAACCTGTCCAAATTGGTGGAGTGTGAAACACACCAATTGCTTCGGAAACTCTTTGCGCAATTTCAATTGCAGTAATAGTGTCTGTATATAACGGCAAATGAGGACCATGTTGTTCAGTGGATGCCATTGGCACTAACACTGTGTCTTTATCTTTTAGGTATTCACGAATATCAACATAAGATAATTCGGTCATGTCCCAAGAGCGAAATTTTGCTCTGAAAGCATCATCACCTGTGGTTAGGCGTTGAAACTTTCTGATTGGATGTTTTGCCATTTATTTGCTCTCCTTGTTCATCATGTCGATAAAAAGTTTACCGACTGCCTTACCAAACTCAGCATCGTTAACGTGCATATCGAAGCTTGTTACTTCAATGTCATCTTTCAAGTTGTTTTGCATCTGATCCATAAATCTTTTATCTGCTGCTGGATCAAAGAAAACACCACCTGATTTATTAGGAATGGATATTCCTTTACCAGGTATTGCTACTTTCACTGCACCCTTTGATTCATTCAAAGAATCAGCAAACTTTTTACCTAACTTTTCCATCTCATCGCCATTTAGTCTTACTAACCAATATTCAGGATTGTGGTTGTAAAGTGGGCGATCTTTTAAATTTTCAGGAACGGTATTGGCATGAAAGACCACAAAGTCAACACAACCTGGAACTACCACTTGAGGCAAACCCAAACGTCCAGCAACTTTTAATCTGTTTTCATTAGCAACGTGAATGCCACCAACTAAATTTGCCGCCATTTCATTAGGTGTGAAATCAATAATTCCTACAAACTGTCCAGCTTCAGCTAATTCTTCCATTGCAGGTCCGCCAACTCCGTTGGCGTGAAATACCACTAATTCATATCCTGCTTCTTTCATTAACGGTTGCATCGCTGTAATTGCAGTGTTGGTATTACCAAGCATTGTCACAGCAACAGCTTTTGTTCCAGGTTTTGGTTTTGCTAATTGATGACCCTTTTGGATCATGCCAAATACAGCCGCTGCAGCGTTATCAAAAATAGTTTTAGAAATATCGTTTAAGCCCAAGATGTCAACAATGGAATGCATTGTCATCATGTCTGTTGTTCCGACCAGAGGAGCAAATTCGTGTTTGCCAGAAGCAATAGGAGAGATAACAATTTTTGGAGCACCAATTGGTAAAGCCATTAATGCCGCAGCTGTCATCACGCCACCTTCAGCACCACCTAATCCAATTGCACCGATTACTTCTTTATTAGCAACCATTTCGGTAACTTTTTTCACAACAAATTCGCGCATTAATTCAACAGCAGCTCCGCGAGAGCCTGCGTTTTGTACTTTCTCAATTGTGGTGCCACCGTATTGGGCAAGTTCTGCTTTAGAAAAATCTGGAGTGATACCGATTGGTTCACCCAATATTCCTACATCAATGACGTAAGGATTAAGTCCAAACTCTTTTAATTTGTCTCTTACATAAGCAACTTCGGGGCCTTTGGTGTCAAGGGTTCCTATTACTAGGACTAACTCTTTCACCAAGGACTCCCGAAGTTGTTAATGTTTTTCTTATTTAGTTAATTAAATAAGAGGTAGTAATGTATCTGCGTTCTCTTTAACCAACCAGTCATAGAATTCTTCAGTTAATACTGATGAACCGTGATCGATAATGAACTTCAATTGATCTGCATCAATACCCTTTGGATTCATATCCAAAGCGTTCTTGTATTTGTTTACAGGAGTTCTATCAACTGGAGCTACGAACTCTGCAGTTAACGCACCGTCATAACCAATTTCTTTCAAAGTGGCTACAACTTTCTTCCAGTCATAATCACCGTGTCCTGCTGGCATACGGTTGTTATCTGCAACGTGGAAGTCGTTTAGTTTCTTGCCAGCTAAACGAATTGCTGCGTATAGATCTTCTTCTTCGATGTTGATGTGGAATGCGTCTAGGCAAACTCCACAATCTGGTCCAGTTGCTTCAGCTAAAGCAAGTGCTTGTTCGCAACGGGTAATGAAATAAGTCTCGAATCGGTTTAATGGTTCGATTGCTAATTTCACACCTGCAGCTTGGGAATGAGCATAAATTTCTTTCATTCCTGCAACTGCCCAACTCCATTCTTCATCTGGAGTTGCATCTGGAGTAATTTTTCCTACGGTTGCAGGAACAATGGTCATTTCTGTTCCATCAAGTTCTTTAACCATAGTGATGCAATCTTTTACATACTTAACACTCATTGCTCTTTTCTTTTCATCTTTAGCAACAAGATTTCTTTCACCTAACATCAGAGTTACAGAACCCCAACACTTTAGGTTGTATTTCTTTAATAAATCGCGAGTATCGGCAGATGGATATTTCTCTGGCTCTCCACTGATTTCAATACTCTTGTAACCGTATTTAGCTAGTCGGGCGATGGTTGTTTCCAACGGCTCGGCACGCATCCAGTTATGCATAGATAAATGCATTGCTTTTCCCTTCTAGTAACTAAGTTCTTAGTTACTAAACCTTGTTTGTTTTCTTACGCAGAACCCGGAGGACCAAACCCAAGTTTTCCTGGGTTCATGATGCCATTTGGATCCCACGCTTTTTTAAGGCTCAACATGAATTCCCATGATGAACCGTGTTGTGTCTTCATAAAACGACCGAGTTTCAAACCAACACCGTGGTGTTCGTTTAAGGTTCCACCGTTTTTCAAAGACGCATCAATTGCTGCGTTCCACAAATCGTCGTGCAATTTCATTGCTTCGTCAATATCTGTTGGAGGGTTATCTACGTAGAAGCGGTCATAAATCATGCCACCCCAGGGAAACCAATGAGAAAAGTGAGCGGTGTATCTAGCTTTGTGGTGAGCAAACTGCTTTTCCACCACTTCCTTTTTGGCTTTGTAGATGGCTGGCAGATCATTGAATCTGGCACAAGTATCTGTGGTGCCATAAATCATTGGTGGGGCAGGAATATTGCCATGTTTAAATGGTTCATATTTCCCGTCCCACCAGTTTTGACCAACTTGCGGTCCGTGTGGTTTACCGCCCACACCAGTGCAAATCAAATCTATTTCTTTTGCTTCCAAATCAGTTAATGATTTGGTGCCATCACACATGATGACCATAAGAACACCTTGCACACCAAGGTTTAAGAATTCTGAAAGTTTTTTAGTGTCAGCTTCGTCATAAAGTCTGATCACAGCTGGCTTCCATCTTTTAGTCATAATTAATCGAGCAGCTTCAATGCCTGTGTTTACATCTTTAAATCCATAAGACAAGAAAACTCTTGATTCAGGTAAGTGTTCTAATCTCATTGCAGCTTTAGTGATAACACCAAGTGTTCCTTCAGAACCAACCAGAGTTTGAATAATTCCTGGACCTGATGCATGACTTGGTACTGGCAAAGTATCAATTACTGTTCCATTTGCCATTACAGCTTCAATTTGCAAAACTAAATCTTCTGCTTTGCCATATTTAGTTGAAACCACACCAGAGCCTCTGGCAGCTAATGATCCACCAATAGTTGCACCAAAGAAATGAGAACCTGGGTAATGCGGCATTGTTAAACCTTTGGCATTTAATACTTTTTCTAATTCAGATCCATCAAGGCCAGCTTCAACAGTAACGATCATTGAGTTTTCATCAATATCAATTACTTTGTTTAATCTTTTTAAATCAAGTGCAATGCCACCATAAAGAGCAAAGGTTCCAGATTGTGTTCCTGAACCTCCACCGCGTGGAATAATGGGTATGCGGTATTCATTTGCAATTGCTACAACCTTAGAAACTTCTTCAGTTGATTTAGGTGAAACCACTAAATCAGCAATTGGTAATTCTTCATTCTTTGACAACAAATACTTACTCATCCAAGACCAGTCACTGGCCTGTTCAATTCTTTTTGCTTTATCTGTAGTTACTTGATCATGGCCAACAATTGCGCCCAGTTCTCTTGCTATTTGATTGATTAAATAATTAGATCTTGTTTCGTTATGAGTTAACGCCATTGGTTATCTGCTCAGTCCTCGTCAGTTTAGTATTCAAGGTTGTATACAGAATGGGACTTTACTCTCAAAATCCTTGATAGGTCAAGTGATGCTTTTATGAGGAAATCGCACTATATATACACGTATTTCTTTCTATATATATAGAGCAAAACTACTTAACTTATGTCCGAATTTAATTAGGACTTTTACTTATTTAAAGTCTTAACCATTTCACGACAAAAGTCAGGAATGTCAGCTACTACTCGACCCCACACAAGATTGCCCTCACTAAAAGCTGCTTCATCAACCCAAGTAGCTCCAGCATTAACAAGATCATCTTTAATGCCTAAAGATCCAGTTGCTTTTTTTCCTTTAAGAATGTCAGCAGAAACTGCTAAGGAACCACCATGACAAATAATTCCAATTACTTTATTTTGAGAATTAATTTCTTTAATTAAATTAATTACACTGTCATATCTTCTTAACTTGTCAGGAGCCCAACCACCAGCTAGCACTAAACCTTTCAAGTCATTTGCTTTCAGATCAGAAATCAAAACATCAATATCAATCTTCAAACCGTTTTTACCAGTGATTTGTTTTTTATCTAACCCAGCACTAACAACTTTAAAACCATCTTCTTCTAAACGCATTCTGGTTACGTGATATTCCAAATCCTCAACACCATCAGCGATGGGAAATGCAATTGTACCTTTGCTCATTATTTTTTTGCTCCTTTTTCTAATTCAATAATTTGTTTAACCTTTGGTGCACTTGGACCTTGTTCATCAAAAACATAATCAAGCCAAGGCTTGATTAAACTCAAAGCTAATTCTGGTGCAATAACGCGTGCACCCATTGTTATTACTTGACAGTTATTACTTAACACTGCTCTTTCTAAAGAATAAGGATCATGAACTGTTGTTGCTCTTATTCCTGGAACTTTGTTCGCAGAAATTGCCATACCAATTCCAGTACCACAAACTAATAAACCACGATCTGCATTTCCAGAAGTAATTTTTTCTCCCAATGCAAAACCAATATTTGGATAATCTGTTTTGTCATCCAAAGAATTAACGCCCATCTCGATTACTTCAGAGACTCGAGGATCTTGCTGAAGGTATTTTTTGAGAAGTTCTTTGAGCTCAAAGCCGGCAAAATCAGAACCCACAACGATTCGGTACTTAGTCACTTCAGCCTCAGTTCTTATTCGCTGTCTCTTATGGGGGGAATCTCCCTCAGGGGACCTTCAGAATAGCGTTACCCAATTGTTACGAAGAAATGTCTGATTGCCTTGACGGAATACCGACCTGTATCCCATTATTGACCCTAAGACCGTCCCGTCTTGGGTCGATCTTTTTTGAGAAGGAGCTCACTTGTCAGAAGAGACAAAAATGAAGCTTGACCGTCGTCGCCTTATCAAGGCTGGCGCCGCGGCAGGCGTTGCAATCCCAGCAGCAGGTCTGTTGGCAGCTTGCAGCAGCGGTGGAGATTCAGCAGAAGGCGGCGCAGCCCCTTCAGCAGATTCACCACTTTACGGAAGTAACGCAGAAAACATGCAAGGTAAAACAATTGACTTTGCATATTCACGCGTTGCCGGATGGCCACCAAGCTCTGCGCCAGCAACACTATGGCCAGACTTCCAAGCCTACGCAAAAGAAAAATATGGTTACACAGTTAACGATATTACTTTCATCGAAGGTGGATTCGGAGAACTTTTCCAAAAGATTTCTCCAACACTTGCATCAGGATCACAAGATTACAATCTTTTGATCGTTGATTCACAATGGTTAGGTGCTCTAGCAGAACCAGGTTGGATTGTTAAGGCAGATGATGTCTTCGCAGCAAACCCAGAACTAGATCTCGAACCATTCTCAAGTTTGGTAAAAAATACTTACCAAGTTTACCCAGACGGTTCAGGAATTCGTTGGGGCTTCCCACAAATGCCTGATACACAAGGTGTATTCATGCGTAAAGATATGTTAGAAGATCCAGCAGAACAAGCCGCATTCAAAGCTAAAACTGGTAAAGATCTTCCAACAACAGCTGAAGCGATGTACGAAATCGAATTCACAGATCTAGTTGAGATCATTGAATTCTTCCATCGCCCAGACAAGGAAATGTACGGAACAGCAATGATGTATTCAAAAGAATACGATTTCTTTAGCTGTGCCTACTACCCATTCGCTTATTCAACAGGCGGAAAAATTTGGGATCCTACAACTTCAGATGTTTACGGAATTCTAAACTCTGATGTTAACGCTGCTGCAATGGATCAATTCATTGGTTTGATGAAATTCCAACCAAAGGATGCTGCTCTATTCGGTATCGGTAACTTACTCGACCTTTTCAACGGTGGAAAATGTTTCTCCGCTTGGCAATGGTTAGCAGTTGGTAAGTTTATGGGTGGACCAGACGCTGTTGTTAAACCAGAACAAGTTCTCTCAATTCCACTTCCAAAGTGGAACGGAAAACTTATTGGTGCAATGGGTGGTCAACCATGGGTAATCAACGCTTATAACGACGAAGATCACATGCGTGTGGCCATCGACGTTCTTAAATGGTGGTACACCAAAGAAACACAAGACAAGTTCATCAAGAATGAAGGTGGATTGCCTTGGAGCAAAGAAGGTGCTGCAAATCCTGAGTACCTAGAAGTTGCTCACTATGTGAAGCCATTCCTGTACATGTTAGAAGAAGGCCGCTCACAAGACTTCTGGCATTTGCCAGAATATGCTGAAATGCTAGCGGTACAACAAGAAGCATTCAACGGTGTTGCAACTGGAACAGTTAAAACATCAAAAGAAGCTCTTGAATATGCAGCAGCTAAACAACAGCAAATTCTGTTCAACGCTGGTCGTACCCAGACAGCTCCTCCGGAGAATGTCGACTCTCTAACTCTCTAAGGGTTAAGAGCAAAGATCATTGTGTTGGTGTCCCGCTAGCCGGGGCACCAACACAACTCTTATGATTGGCGCAAGTTAAGTTTTGAAGTCACTTGCAATTTAAAAGGGATGGTAATGGCCAAGAGCGTTGAGACACTTGAGAAATCCATCAAGGATGTTCCAAAGGCTAAAAAGCCAGAGTCTAAAAAGAATTGGTTTTCCTGGGGCTTATTAGCACCTGTTTTGTTCTTCTTCATTTTAATGAGCGTTGTTCCAACAATTTGGATGTTTGGTTTAGCTTTTTATGATTACACATTAACTTCAGCAAATAAACCAAAACTAATTGGTTTTAAAAACTTTGTAGATTTCTTAGCAAACCAACAACTAGCAGGATCAGTTTCAAGAACATTTATTTTCTTACTTTCTGCAGTTGTTTTACAAACTATTTTAGGAATTTTAATTGGTGTTTTGTTTTGGAAAAACGACAAGATGCCAGGACGTCGTTTAGCTTTAACTCTTTTCTTTACTCCAATGGTAGTTACACCAATTGCAACTTCACTGTTTTGGAAATTCATTCTTGATCCAACATTGGGTGTTATAAATTATTTTGCTTCTGTTTTGGGTTTTGAAAGATTTGATACTTTAACTGATGCAACTTTGGCTTTCCCAACTCTTGTTTTTGTGGACACTTGGATGTGGACACCGTTTATGACATTGATGACTTTGGCAGCTCTTGGTTCTGTGCCAAAAGCAGAATTAGAAGCAGCTCAAGTTGATCGTTTGCCAATTACTCGTTTAATCAGAACAGTAATTTGGCCACATGCAAAATTCATTTTAGGTTTGGGAATTTTGCTTAGAACTATTGATGCTTTCAAGACTATGGATTTGGCATATGTAATGACTGGTGGAGGACCAGGAGATCGAACAGAATTAATTGCAGTTTCCTTGTATCGTTTTGCATTTAAATCATTTAAATTAGGTTATTCATCAGCAGTGTCAGTGTTCTTGATGTTTATCGCAATCGCCTTGACTTCGATTTATCTATACATTTTGAATGCTAAAAAGAAATCAGAGGCATAAAATGGCTGAGACAACTTTCAAACCAAAACGTAAATCAGGCCCAATTAAGTTTGCCACTCTTGGTGCTTGGGGTATTTCCATACTTTTCTTCCTACCGGTTGCTTGGATTGTTTCCACCGCATTTAAGCCAAAGGAAAGTATCGTTGTTTCTCCTCCAGTATTCGTATTTAAACCAACACTGGATAACATCACCGAAGCTCTAAGTTTTGACAATACTTTGGATTACTTCACTCACTCCATTGTTTATTCATTTGGATCTGTGATCATTGCAATTTTGGTTTCTTACCTTGCTGCTTATTCCTTCTCCAGATACAAACCAGCAGGAACAGACTTCCTTATGTTCTTGTTGCTTTCCACAAGATTTGTGCCTGCAGCTGCTTTCGTTGTTCCGTATTTCCAATTATTTAACCTTTTGAAATTAAAAGATTCCTATATTGGTTTGATTGCTTTTTATGCAATGTTCTCAATTCCGTTCTCAGTTTGGATTTTAAAAGGATTCCTCGATGGAATTTCCCAAAGATTTGACGAAACTGGATTAGTTTATGGCGCATCTCGTTGGCACATTATGTTTAAAGTAATTTTGCCGCAAGTAAAACCAGGTTTAGTGGCATCATTTGTGTTTAACATTTTGTTTGTGTGGAATGAATTCTTGTTCAACTTCCAACTAGGTGGAGCAAAAACATTTGGTATCCCAGTTGGTTTGTTCACAGGTTCAACTAAAGGTGGAGCAATTGATTGGGCATATGTTGCATCAATTGGAACTCTTTATGTAATGCCACTTGTGATCGTTATTTATGCCTTCCAGAAATATTTACTAGTCGGACTAACCTTTGGAACTGTGCGAGGTGAGGTATAAATGTCAGACGTAGTTAAAACCAACAAACCTCCATTTGCAGCTCGTGCGCAAAGAATAAACATTTATCTATTACTTGTTGCTCTTTTAATGTTGGCCCAACAATTTACCTACACAATTTATGTGTGGGGCTTTAGATTGCTTTTCGTAGTTGTGACCATTCAAGTTGCATTAGGAAACATTAATCCTGATTGGAATGGCAAGAAAACCTTGAAGAAGACATTAGTAATTCTTTTGGTTATCGTGGTAATTTTCGTGTTTTCCATAATTGTCACGCCGTATTTGATCGAGCTCGGCAGACCTAAGAAGAATTACTAAACAGGAGACTATTAAAAATGGCCGATTTAGCACTTAAAGTCTCAGGACTAACAAAATCCTATGGCAACAAAGTTGTGTTAGATGATCTTTCTTTCACAGCTTCCATGAATGATTTTTCAGTAATTTGTGGAAAACCAGGAAATGGTAAATCTGTTTTAGTTAGAACAATCATGGGATTAGAACCAGTTGATTCAGGATCCATCATTGTTAGAGGACAAGATGTAGCCAAAGCATCTGCTGGAGATAGAAATATTGGTTATGTGCCACAAAGTTTTGCCCTTTATCCTCACTATTCAGTTTTAGAAAACATTGAATACCCACTGGTTTTATCAAAAGCAAGTGAAGCAACCAGAAAAGAATCTGTGGAAAGAGTTGCAGAACTTTTAAGAATTAAAGATCTATTGGGTAAAAAACCAGAACAACTCTCAGGTGGACAAAAGCAACGAGTAGCAATTGCTCGAGGTCTTGCTAAAGCCACAGATGTTTATGTTCTAGATGATCCTTTGGTAGGTCTGGATTTTAAACTTCGCGAAAGATTAATTGATGATTTAAGAAAAACTCAAGAAGAACTAAAAGTTTCTTTTGTTTACATGACTTCAGATCCACTAGAAGCTTTGTCATTAGCTAAAACTGTAATGATTCTTGCTCAGGGCAAAGTTGTGCAACAAGATTCTCTTGACGTGGTTTATGACTCACCAAATTCCATTGCCAGCATGAACTCCCTGGGTTTTCCGGAAGCAAATATTTTGCCAGCAGAATTAAGTGGCACTACTTTAAAAACAATTTTGGGAAGCATCAAAGTTAAGACGGATTCAAGTGCCTCCACAGTTGTGGCAGGAATTAGACCAGAAGGCTTCGCTGTTGGAAAAGATGCCAATTCATTTAATTGCAAAGTTTCACTGATGGAAAACCTAGGATCAGAATTTGCTGTTTATTTCACAATTAATAACACAGATTTGGTAACTGTAGTTTCTCGAACTGATGCTCAAGCTTTAAGTAAACTACAATCTGGTTCGGTAGATATCTCAGTAAAACCAGAAGCAGTTGTTCTATTCGATGCAAATTCAGGCAAGCGAATTGGTCAAGGAGTTTCACATGTATGACATAAAACTTCAAGGCATCACCAAGAAATTTGATGCCTTTACTGCAGTAGATGACATTAGTTTCACTATTCCTAAGTCTTCTGTAACAGTTTTGCTTGGACCATCAGGTTGTGGAAAAACAACTTTGATGAGAATGATTGCAGGCTTAGAAAGCCCAACAGAGGGAAGAATTTTATTTGATGAGCACGATGTAACAGATGTGCCAACTCGAAGAAGAAATATTGGAATGGTTTTCCAATACCCAGTTATTTATCGCGGCACCAGCGTTAGAAAAAACTTAGAATTGCCTTTGTTATCTGAAAAACTCAGCAAGGCTGAAATGGATAAGCGCGTTGATGAAGTTGCAGAAATTCTTGATCTACAAGATGTACTAAAGCGCCAAGTTGAAGAATTGGATAACGGAACTCGTCAAAAAATCGCAGTAGGTCGTGAAGTTGCCCGTCAACCAAGAATCATTTTGTTTGACGAACCAATCACCAACATTGACTTAACTTCTAAATTGGAATTAAAGCGAAGCATGAAAGAACTATTTGGTCGCTTGAAACAAACAATTGTTTATGTAACACATGATCAAACCGAAGCTATGACTTTGGCTGACCAAATTGCTTTGATGCAAGATGGCGTTATCACCCAATGTGACTCACCAAAAGAAATTTACGAGAACCCAAACAGTCAATTTGCTGGTTGGTTCTTAGGAAACCCAGGAATGAACTTTGTGCCTCCACAATTTATTAACGTGTCTGGTTCAAAAATAACCTCCCCATTGTTTTCTCAAACTATTGACTTTGGTTCCAAAGCTACAAGTGCTGACACTTTCGGTGTAAGAGCTGAAGGAATTAACGTTTCAACTACTGAGACAAAAGGTGGAGTGCAAGCAAGAGTAACTCGCAAATCAATTGGTGCAGGTGGCCAATATCTTCTTGATTTAGCTGTTGGATCTCTTTTGATTAAAGCTCGCGTGTCTCACTCAGTTGGAAGATCTGCCAAAGATGCAGTGTGGACCTCAATTGAATCAGAAAACATCACCTTCTTTGATAAATCAGGTAAGGCTCTTTAGTTCTCGTATTTAGCCACAAAAATTGATCAAGACTAGAGTGTAAATATGTTTTATTTCGGGACTAATACCAAACAACAGCTCAACCAAGAACAACATGAAGAAGTTGTTGAGATGGCAGCTTTGTTAGCTAAATCAAATAAAGATACCCAATTTTTTGTTTTGCCAACTATGCCTTTGCTAGTGCCTTTAAAAAAAATGTCATTTGGATCAGGACTTTGGGTTGGTCCACAAAGAGTTTCTGGAAATGACGGAAATACCACAGGCGAAATTTCAGCCAAATTAATTAAAGAACTAGATGCAGACCTAGTAATGGTGGGACATGCTGAACGCCGAGCATTGGGTGAAAAAGAAAAAGACTTAAAGCAACAATTACAAGCGTTGCAGGAAAATGATTTGCTACCAATTTATTGCATGGGTGAAAGTGAAAAAGAAAAAAGTGTGCCAAATCGCAAAGATATTTTTGCAAAACAATTAAAAGTTTTAAAAGAACTAAACATTGAAAAAGCACTAATTGGATATGAACCAGTCTGGTCAATTGGCGTTAACGGCACCCCTGCTGAATCAAGTTATGTTGAAGAATCTTTCGAGGCAATTAAAAGTGTTTTAACTAATCTAGGATTAAATCTTAAGAATTTTCCTTTGTGTTATGGCGGTTCAGTAAACATTGATAACGCTAAAGAATTAGCTTCCCTAGATAATTGCGATGGATTATTTGTGGGGCGAAGTGCTTGGAGTAAAGATGGTTTTAGAAAAGTTTACGACAAAGGCCATGCAGGATATAGATCTAAACAAGATTTAAGTGCCTGATGTTTGTTTCTGCAAGAGTATTTAGTCTTTCTCATCCTGTTCCTCGCGAAAATGGAATTAAGGCTGCTAAAGAAGCACTAGCTGCGGGTCGTGCTGTGGTTTTTCCAACTGATACAAGTTATGCCATTGCCGTTAGAGCAATGGATGAAAAGGCTGTTAATTTATTGTGGGAGATTAAAGGACAAAGACCTAAGACTCATTTAACAATTTTTATTGCCAATATTGGATTAATCAATAAATTTTGTGCAGGAGTAACTGAAGAAGCCAAGTTAAAATATCTTCATTTTTGGCCAGGATCCTTAACACTAATTCTTAAAGGTTTAAATAATTTATTGTGGAATAAAGGGATTGTGCCAAATGTTGTTTCAGTAAGAATGCCTCTTCATCCCATAGCTCACGAAATCATGGGGGAAGAAGAAATTCTTGCTACTACTAGTCCTAACAAAGTTGGACAAGTAATGGGCAAAAACATAGATGAAATCAAAGCACAATTTGGTAATGACGTAGCAGTTTATTTAGATGCAAATGAACTAAGTCCTAGTGCTCCATCATCAATTCTTGATTTAACAAGTGAGCTTCCAGTATTAGTAAGAGAGGGAAGTGTTTCCTTGGCAGAGATTGCTGTAGTGATTGAAAATGTTGTAAAGGAAGTTGAAGAATTATCTGGGGATAAAGAGCAACAAACCAGCAATTAAAGTTGAAATAAGAGCTGAATATTCAAAAGCTCTTTGATTAATACGCTTCATAATTCGTTGACCAAAAATTCCACCCAAAATCACAAAGGGTGAAAGTAAAAGTGCCAAAGCTAAAGTTTCAGCTGTAATAATTCCAAGGCCAGCATTGAATGGAACTTTAGATACGTTAATTATAAAAAATAACCAACTGTTTGTTCCCACAAATGTTTGCATAGGAAGCTGCAAATGCAAAAGATAAAGTGAGAAAATAGGCCCTGCAGAATTAGCAGTCATAGTCATAATACCAACTAAAACACCCATTAATTGAGCAGAAAGTTTAGATCTAGTTTTTAGATTTAATTTCTCGTGATCTTCCAATTTTTCATGTTTGAGTCTTTTTCTGATTTCATAAATAGCTGTAAAAATAAGAATTGAACCAATTACGTAGGCCACTTCTTTTGAAGTAGACCAAGACAAAAGAAAATAGCCAATAAACATTCCCACAAAAACTGAAGGCAAAATCTTTATAACTATGTCCCAGCGACCTGCTTTTCTAAAGGCAAGCAAAGCTATAACGTCCCCCAGAATTAAGAGTGGCAATATTGCTCCGACAGATAATTTGGCAGGAATTACAAGAGCAAATAAACCAACAGGCATTGTTGCCGCGGCTGGAACTGATGATTTAGCTAATCCAATTACAAATACTGCAAAAGCGGCAATGAGAAAACCTGCTACGCCTAATTCAAGGGGCAGGGTGAAGTTCAAATAAGCCCCACTGGGCGATCAAGTGCTTCTTTAACAATTCGATCAATTAAATCTGGGTAACTAATTCCTGCTTCTTTCCAAGACAAAGCAAAGGAACCATCTTTTCCAAAGTATGGTTGGCAATTAACTTCAACAACTAGTAATTCGCCTTCTTTATCAACCATGAATTCAATTTGTGCATATCCAGACATCTTTAATACTTCGAATGTTCTTTTTGCATAATCATGAACTAACTTCACAACTTCTGGATCCAAGCTGGTTAATTTTGAAAATGAATAAGAAGATGTATCTGACCTTGAGATAAAATTAAAGACTTTGTCTTTTTCTTTCCAGTTAGTTTGGATAATTTCACTAAGAACTGGTTTACCCTTTTCATCTTCAATTACGTTACATTCAAACAATTGAGCAGGCTGGTGATATTTCTCAACAACAACTCGACCATCAAAGTTTCTGGCTATTTCGATGCCCTTTTTAAAATCTCGGGGAACTCTAATGTGAGTAATTCCCACACCATTACTTCCTCTTGCTGGTTTAGAAATCAGAGGAGTTTTAAGAGCTGCAGCTCGTGCCACATTTGAAAGTGGATCTCTGCGCCAAGATTTATCAGGAACAATTACATGTTTTGGTGTTGGAATTTCTACTGCTTCCATTAATAATTTTGCTGTTGACTTATCACTAGAGATTGCACCACCTAAGGTGTCTGATCCAACAAAGCGCACAATTTCGGTTTCTAACATTCCTTGCATAGTTCCATCAGATCCCCAAGCACCCATAAGTGTTGAGAAAACAACTGTGGTTTCTAATAGGGAAGTTGGAGGCAATAAAGATTCGGTTGTGGCAGCAATGTCTTTTACTGATTCATCAGTTAATTCAAAAGCATCTTTTTTTAACGCATTTTTAAGAGAACTCAAATCACCAAAAGAAATCCAGTTAGCTTCCATAGTCATGCCGTAGGCAGAAACTAAATAGCCTTTTTCTTCTAAAGCAGAAATTACGTCTCGAGCTGATTGGCAGGATCGGTAGTTCTCGGAGTTGCGGCCTCCCAGGATGACGGCAACTGAAGTCTTATCACTCATTGAATTTAGATTCTCCCAGGTGATTTCTTGTGAGGTGCTTAGATAATTTTAGTGAACCTCAAGACACCAGACTTAGCCGAGTCACCTTAAGAGTATCTTTAGGGCAAGGCAGGAAATCCTCAACTTTGAGAAGGAAGTCTCATCTTGTTAGACATCGGATTCTTTGAATTATTGGTTATAGCCATCATCGGCTTATTAGTGGTTGGTCCTGAAAGACTGCCTAAATATATTGCTCAAGGTGTCAAGATGCTTCGAAATGTTAAGGACATGGCATCGAAAGCTAAAGACGACATTGTTGAATCTGCAGGAATTAAAGATTTAGATTTAAAGAATTTATCTAACATAGATCCAAGTAAATTAGCAAATAATGTTTTTGATGACAAAGAAGAAACTAAACCTCAAGCTCAAAAGAAATTCGATCAGGACGCTACTTAATAAGCTTTCATGTCATCATTAAAACTAAATAAAAATAGTGTTCGAGCTGCCATTGCAACAATCGGCGTACTAGGTGGCTTTGTTTCAGGTTATGGCGTTTTAGTTCCGTATTATATAGAAAAATACTCACTTGATTTAGCTATTGGTGGAAGAATTTTTGCTTTAACTGGTTTAAGTGGACTTGTTGGCGTATTCATAGCAACATACTTTGTTGACAAAATTAGAGGTGCTATTGCTGGATCAATTGGCACAGTAATTGTTGCAATTGGAATTGGCTTATTAGTTGTTGCTCCCACTTGGAATTTTGTCCTATTTGGAGTAATAATTATTGGAGTAAGTTTTGGAATTGTTCAAGTTGCAATTGGTCAATTAGTTGTTGATGTTGGAGGGATTGAAGCCTCAAGAAGAGCTAATAAAAACAATATCGGATTTGCAACAGCTTCTATTTTAGTTCCAAGCCTTTTTGGATTAACACTTCAAAATTACTACGCACTTGTTTTAAGTTTGTTTATAGTTTTGGCATTTATCATTGCCGCAGTATTTTACTCAAATACTGAAGGTCAGTTACTTCATAAACCCGAAGAAGCACATAAAAAGTCAAACCATAATTCATCAATTGCTTTCTTACTGTTAGGAATTTCTGCCTACGTGGGATTGGAAGCTTCTGCTACTGGTTGGATTCCAAGCTACTTATTAGCTAAAGGCTGGTCGACTTCGAAAGCATCCCTTGGGTTATCGGTATTTTTCATATCTTTGTTGGCTATTCGTCTAGTTTTGTTGAAATATATTCACAAGCTTAATTTTGGTTTAGTTACACTTCTTTCAGTTTTATGTTTGGTTCCAGCACTCTTTTTGCTTTACGCAACTGATCTTTATTGGATAGCGATAATTTTGTTAGGAGCATCAGGAGGGCCAGTGTTTTCAATGGCTTTTGCTTGGGTGGTAAAAATCAGCCCGGGTAATGCTCGAATAACTGGTTTTATTTTCTTTTCTTCTATTTCAGGATCAATGATTTTTCCATATTTAATAGGTGTTTATATGAACAAACTTGGTGCTGAGTTTGCACCAATACTGATGATGGTTCCTTCGGGATTAGCTTTAATTTTCTTCTTGGCTGGCTATAGATCAACTATTCAACAATTATCTATTTAGATTGTAACAAAAGTGACATCATGATATCATGATGTCATGGCAAAACAAACCACAGTCAGACTTCCAGATGGTTTATCCGACGCTGCTCAAACTGTTGCTAGGGCAAAGGGAACCAGTTTGAACCAATTGATCGTCGAAGCATTAGAGAAAGAAATTCTCAGTGCTCGGAAGGATAAAAAATTCATGGAAGAAGCTAGAAGACTGGTTAAACGAGATAAGGAAATTTTAGATCGTTTAGCTAAATGAATTACCTGACCTTAGGTCAGGTAATTCTACTTGCAGAGTTAGTAACTGGAATAGATGAAAATACTCTTAGAAGAATTTCAAGAATTGAGTTGATTTCATCTGCATTAAATGCGCCTCAAAGTGAATACTCCGGAGTCGAACTTTATCCCGACTTTAATCAAAAAGCAGCAATTCTTTGTATTCGTATTGCCCAAAATCATGGACTACCAGATGGAAACAAAAGATTAGCTTGGATGAGTTTAGTGATGTTTTGTCGCATAAATGGTTACGAATTTGAAGTTCCCACTGATGATGCAGTTGAAAAGATAGTTTCAGTGGCAGCAGGATCTGTTGAATCTGAAGAATTGGCTAAATGGATTAATCAATACCTCAGAGAAATAAAATGACTATCTAATTGATTTCCAAGGCTCTTCTTCAGCCACATCAACTAATTCATAACCAGTTTCACCTTTTGCAGGGGCAAGTACTACTTGCAAAGTGGCAGGTTCATCGAAAATATTAAATGAGGCATGAACAGTGTTCTTAGGAACAAAAGCAGAATCTCCTGCATTTAGTATTTGCTTGTTATTATCAACCCATTGTTCAACTTTGCCTTTGAGAACAATAATTATTTCGTCTTGATCAACGTGCTTGTGAAAGTTATGCATGCCACCTGGATCAAGGGTTACATCCATCACTACAAAGGTTTCGCAACCTGATGATTTTGGTTCTAAACGATTAACAACATCGCCCCATTCAAATGAGGTGATTGGTAATTCCTCTTTTTTGTAGAATTGCTTTGACATTTATTTTCTCCTTAGATCTTTAAACTCTTGAATTTCTTCATGTTTTCAGTCATGGCCGATTCGGTGGGAAGTCTTTCCATGGAGGATGCGCCAAAGAATCCTTCCACGTTCTTAGTCTTTGCCAATATGTATTTGGCATCTTCAGGTTCAGCAATTGGCCCACCATGACAAATCACAATGATGTCAGGATTTATTTTCTTGGCTACATCTGTCATTTCTTGAATCAATGGCACACAGTCATCAAGTGTAAAAGCAGAAGTTGCTCCAATCATTCCTTTAGTAGTTAAACCCATGTGAGGAACTAAAATATCTGCACCAGCTTTAGTCATACTTTCTGCACTTTTAGCATCAAATACATAAGATGCAGTTAATAAATCTAATTGCCTTGCTTCTCTAATCATGTCTACTTCTAAGTCATAACCCATGCCGGTTTCTTCTAAACCTTGGCGAAAGTTGCCATCAATTAGTCCAACGGTAGGAAAGTTTTGTACTCCGCTGAAACCAATTTCTTTAATTTGTTTTAAAAATATTGGCATTTGTCTAAAAGGATCTGTGCCACAAACTCCTGCTAATACTGGAGTGTGTTTAACAACTGGTAAAACTTCTCTAGACATTTCCATCACAATTTCATTAGCATCACCATAAGGCATCAGACCAGATAAAGATCCGCGTCCTGCCATGCGATAGCGACCAGAGTTATAAATAATAATTATGTCCACGCCACCTGCTTCTGCACATTTAGCAGAAATTCCAGTTCCAGCTCCTGCTCCAATAACTGCAGTTCCACTTGCAATTTGTTTTCTAAAGTTTGCTAAAGCAACACTTCTGGAAATGGCTGGCATCTATTTACCCACTTTTACTAGTTGGATCAATTTGTTAGCTAAAGCTTTGCTGAAATCATTATCGTTTATCGCACAATCTAGTTCGACTAGTTCGACATTGTTTCCCACATTTTTCCTCAAAGTTGAGAAAAGAGCATCATCTGCTGCTTGATCAAAGAAGACTCCACCTTTTATAGCAATTGCTGAGACTCCCTTGAGAGGTAAATACAGTGTTACCGGAGCTGTCGCTTTATTAAGTTTGGTGGCTATATCTAGAGCAATTTTTTCACACTCTTCAGCTGTTGTTCTCATTAAAGTTACATTTTCATTATGAACATAAAGATTTCTATTTTTAAATTTCTCAGGCACTGTATTTTTGCTACCAAAATTAACCATGTCTAGAGCACCAACAGAAACTACTTGAGGAATTTTCATTTCCACTGCTGCAGTTAAACGATCTGCACCGGCAGAAAGAGTTCCACCTACTATTTCATCGCAAATTTCTGTGGTGGTTACATCTAATACTGCATTAATAAAACCTTGGCGGATCAGATTTTCCATTGATTTTCCACCAGTACCAGTCATGTGAAAAGTGATAACTTCTAGCTCATTTTCTTCTAAGATTTTTCTAGCATCTGTAACACATTGAGTAGTCACTCCAAACATAGAAGCTGCTACTAATTTCTTGTTATTTTTAATATTAACTTTTTCACCATTAACCATGCCAATGGTGGCATCAACTGCATTAGCTATAACTTTGGCAGAAAGGGAATTAACTCCAGCAATATCAACAACGGATGCAAAAAGTGCCATGTCACTTTCTCCAACAAAGGATGCAGCATTACTGCTAACTAATGTTGAAACTAAAACTTTAGGAACACCAATGGGAAGATTTCTCATCGCAAAAGACGAAATAGTGGAACCACCACTGCCACCTAAAGCAAAGATGGCATCTAGTTCACCCTTTTTATAAAGGTCTTGCACTATTTGGTTAACACCTTTAGTCATAACTGAAACTGCAAATCCTCGATCATTTTTGCTCTTTAAAATTTGTAAATCACTAGAGCCAGCAAGGGCAACTTGCTCATTTGTTACCTCACTTTGGATAAGAGATTGACCAATAATTCCTGCATTTATAAGTATTGTTTTTAATCCTGCTTTTTGAAAACGATTTCGAGCAAACTCATACTCAACCCCTTTGGTGTCAAGAGTGCCAATTAAAACAACTGTTTTCAATTAATTGCTCCTGGTCAGACCGGAGTATGAACTAGTAAGCCTAAACTATTAGCATTGGAAATCATTTTTTTGTCATAACTTATGATTCCTTTTATTTCATTTGCGACGGAAAGTGCGCTAGCCACGTGAATTGAATCTAACGATTTTAAAGAAGGCAGACCTAAAAATGATTCGGCTATTCTGATTACAGATTCAGATATATTTATGTAATCAAATTTTGCTAATGTGCGTTGTGCTGATTCAGAAGCTTCAGGAACAACTCTATTAATAACTCTCATAACTTCAATTCTTGATATCTTTGAGGTGCAGTTACTACCTTTTAAAAAACGTTCTAATTTGACGGTTTCTTTTTCTTCAACAATCAATTTTAGAATTGCACTGGCATCTAGATAATACATTTATCTTTCTTCATCTCTAAGTTCGCGTAAAATATCTGTAGTGGTTTTATCACCCTTTATTTTGTACTTCTTAACTTTTCCATGCCAACTTGTTTGGGCAGGGCTAACCAGACCAGAATTTATAAGATCTTGCCAATTTGATTTCTGCGCTGGAGAGATTCGAGCAACTGTCTCGCCCCATTCAGTTATTTCAACCACTGCACCATTTTTAACTTCTTGCAAAATCTGGCTGGCGGATTGACGAAGCTCTCTTACTCCATAACTCTTCATGTATTAATTGTAGCACAATTATATATATGTGCTACAAAGGCTATCTACGTAAAAAGATTCTTACCAAGCGCCAAATTCTTCTCAAAAGAGTTTTAGATTGAACTTTGACAGGAACTTGCAGAACTTTACTTTCCGGTGATTCATCAGGAGTCATCACATCATGCAATGCGGGCGAGGATTCATCTAATGAATCAGCAATGATTTGCATGTTAGAAACAATTGACAATGTCCTGACTAACACTTCTTGAGCCAATTCATTTCTTTGCTTGATAAGTTCTTGAGCTAACACATGTCCTGCATTTCTTAAGTCTTCTGCAATCTCATCTGTGGCAGAAAAAATATCATCTGATTTGATGACATCAACTTTTCTGCGCACCGCTTTAGAAGCTGCAAATAAGCCAGAAGATAATTCATGTTGGGCTAGTTTTGGTAAATTCCTATCCACACTCAAATCAAAAATGGTTCGAGCAATTGTTCTTGCCTGCACCACAATGTGTTCAAAGGCAACTGCTTTTAAATACAAAGATTCAGCTTCATCAACTTCTTCTAAGGGCGACCATCTGGCATATGCTTTTGCTTCGAGTGCTTGAGATTTAATCTTTGGTAATTCTTCAACAAGCAAACGAGCCTCTGTTAACCAAATACTGGCATTAGTTTGATTTAAGCCTTGATCTAATCCTTGTGACATAGATGAAAACAATGCGGAAATCTTTTTACCTATATTGATGATTTGATCAAGGGTTCTTCCTGCAGGAGTCTTTGCATGAGAGAAATATGAAAATGCAATTGCAACACCAGCGCCAATTAAAGTAGACCACAATCTATGAACTGCTGTGTTTTCATTTAAACCAGGTCCAATAACAATCAGAGCAGTTACGGGCACATTTACTGAAGCTACTTCACCAAGTCTTAAAGCTCTTGCCACAATGGCACAAAATAAAACCGTGGTACCAATAGCAATGATTCCAAAATCAAATAAAAACACAGTGCCAAGTGCAACTCCTGCACCAATTACAGTTCCAATGATTTGACCAAAGCCTTCACGAACAGATTTATATAAAGAAATACGAATACTTAAACTACAAATAATTGCAGCAACTAATCCGCCATTTTCAACCAAGGCATCACCCAAAAACCAAGCAAAAGCTGAGGCAATAGCTGCAACTAATATTTGTCTGATCCAGATTTTTCGTTTAGTAATAATCTTGACTATTTTATTTTCTTTCAATTTCATATTTCTATTGTATTAGGAAACGATGACAAAGCATGGTTTTTAAATAAAAATACCCCGCGATTAAGCGGGGTATTTCTACGAGAAGGTTTCTCAATTACGGATATTGCTCTCCGCCACCGATGGACTTCAAACATAACACGATTTGAAGAGTTAGCCAAGTTTTTCTACTATTTGTAATCCTTTTGGTTTAAATAAAAATACCCCGCGATTAAGCGGGGTATTTTTACGAGATGGTTACTCAATTACGGAAAGAGATTTCCCCCTGTGCCGAAGGAATATTAAGTTAACACATATTTAAATTAATTACAAATAATTAATCAAAAAGTAATCCTTTTGGTTTTATTTATCCACAACATTTAGTTATCCACAATTAGAAAGTAATTCCGTTCATCATCTTTTGAAAAATGTAACTCTGTTTGGGTTGCCCTCGTAGCTCAACGGATAGAGCACTCCAACACCGATGGAGAAGGTTGGGGGTTCGAATCCCCTCGAGGGCACACAAGCGATGGCAATGGTTCATTTTGGATCATTGCCATTGTTTGCCTTAGCAATTAATACATTACAAATGTAGGCTTATGGTTATGTCGAAAATGAGAAAAACCGGTTGGCTAACTCATGAGTATTTCTTTTGGCATGACACCGGCAATTACGCCGGAAGTCATAAACCAGGGGAATTCTTACAACCTGGTAAACATCCTGAATCTCCTGAAACTAAAAGAAGATTTAAAAGCCTGATTGATGTTTCATCTTTCAAACATGACTTAATTCATTTAGAACCAAGAAAAGCAACTGAAGAAGAATTAGCCAGAGTTCACTCCATTAGCCATATCCATAACATGCAAAAGCTCTCCAGTGAATTTGGTGGACTAATGGGCGATGACGAATCAGTTTTTGGTCCCTTTGGTTATGACATTGCTTCACTTGGTGCAGGCGGAGCAATAGTTGCAGCAGATGCAGTTTTTAAAAAGGAAGTTGATGTGGCCTATGCATTACTAAGACCTCCAGGACATCATGCAGTAAAAGATCATGGCATGGGTTTTTGTATGTTTAATAACATTGCGGTAGCAATTGAACACTTAAGAAAAACTACTAATTTAACTAAGTTTGCAGTAATTGATTGGGATGTGCACCACGGCAATGGTACCCAAGATATTTATTACTCAGATCCAAATGTGTTAACAATTTCACTTCACCAAGAAGATCTTTATCCAAGATTTATTGGCACCATCAATGAAACAGGTGAAGGTGCGGGCAAAGGCTTTAATATTAATGTGCCAATTCCAGCAGGATCAGGAGATGGTGCTTATAAATATGCATTTGAAAATGTAGTAACACCAGCTATTGAAAGATTTAAACCAGAATTTATTTTTATTGCTTCAGGCTTTGATGCTAGTTATCATGATCCGTTATCAAGAATGGCTCTTCATTCCCCGACCTTTTCTTGGATGGCAGAAGAGGTTTTGAAATTAGCTGACAAATTCGCTGAAGGTCGAGTAGTGGCAACTCACGAAGGTGGTTATTCAGAGCTTTATGTGCCATTTTGTGGTCTTGTGGTCTTAGAAGCTTTTTCTGGTAAATCTTCAGGAATTAAAGATCCAATATTGGAAGAAAGCCAAGCAATGACAAGACGAGATCAACAGTTATTACCTCATCAAAAAGAAATGATTGATGAGAGTAAGAAAGTGCATAAGTTATAGACCAAGAGGATTACAAATAATCCTTTTTAGTTGAAAAGTTAAAGCTTTGCTGGTTAGCAATATGTGAGCAAAGGAACAAGGAAAAGACCCGACTACAAAATTTATAGCAGTCTTGTTTGAAGTCTTCTGATGTATTTGAGCAAATAACCAATGATGAAGAGTAAGAGGAATATAAAGATAATTGCCCAGGCAATTATCTCTGAATTTGAACTACTAATCGTTTGAATCTGTTTAACCTCAGTGATGATCACCCCTGTTGTTAATGAGACCACTTTCTTGTCAGAATTCATACCGTTAATTTGTAATGTATGAGATCCTGTTGGTAAACCATCTGGAACCATAAATACTTGCTTAAATGTTGAATCGTCGGAAACGATTCCTTCACCAAGCTTTGTTGGTTCAGAGAATAACCAAACTGAGTATTTGCTTCCAGGGGTTAATCCATCTCCTGCTACGGTGATGGTTTGACCTTTAACAGCACGAAGAATTCCATCATCTGGAGCTGGCATATTTTGACCCTTTATATCGGTGGCCTGAATGGCAACTTCGATTGGTGCAACATTCATGCTTTCAGCCATAGACAAAGTCATCGCACCTTCAGGTGAAACCCTTTCAACTATTGGAACAAATTCGTTGCCCACTTTCATTTGTTTTTCGCCAGGTTGAGAAAGTGGCAAACGTCCGAGGTTATCTGTGATTGCCAAACTTGTATCTAAATTATTTGGAAGAATAGGCACTGCTCTAGTTGGGAATAATGGTTTTAGATTTAAGTTGTTTAATGAAGGAAGATTGATGATGTTTCCTGGTTTTTTGATCTCAGGCAACAATTTTTCAATTATGTTTTTGATGTTTGATCTAATCAAAGAAGTGTTTATGGTTATTGCAGCAGCTCTAGCACTAGAACTTGGTACTACTGCCACAGTCACAGTTTGAGAAGTTGTACTTGCTGCATTGTAATTATCTGATAAACCAGCGTCAGCATTTATTACACAAGTTCCTTGAGCATCAAAAGTTATGACCCCAGCAGTAATTGAACAAATTGCTGCACTTGAAAGATCAACACTTATCGTTGGAGTAATTCCTGTTGCAGTTCCATTTGAAGAATGTCTTGAGGTAACAACGGGGGTGTAGGTGTCATTAATTCTTGGTGATGAAGAAGTTGAAGTAAAGGCAAGTGTTTGGTTTGCTTTACCAATAGTAATTGTTTGATCAGTAGCAGAAACCGCGTTGTGGTTAGTATCTGCTGCTTTTGTGGCACCCACTACACAGGTATTTCCAGCATCACCTGGAGTTATTGAATAAGTTGAACCAGAGTTATTTAATGTGCAATCACCACTTACTTTGGTGATAGTAATTGCACCATTTCCTGAGCCACCACTTGTTTCCAAAGTTAAGTTTTCACCATAGGTAGCACTGGTAGAGCTGGTTATATTCAAAGCACTTTGGTTAACCTTAGAAATTGTTAATTCTGCTTCGTCATAAGTGATGTCATAGTTATTTAAAGAACCACTACTTAATGAGGTAATTAATGGAGTTATTGAATATGTTCCAGTGTTACTTGGATTTGTGGTTGATGCAAAATAACTAGTTGAACCCGTACCGGCATAAGTGTAAGAAATCGAAGAAATTTCATCTGATCCAACAAGCCCAGTTACTGAATTAGTGATTGTGGGATGGCTTGCTCCGTAAAACTTAGTTATGTCTGAAGGGGTAACTCTGAGAATTTTCTTTGCCACACTCATGACTAACGAAGCTATGACTGAGTTGTAGTTTGTGGTTGAAGTTGGAGTAAATGTGGCAGTAATTGTGGAGCTTCCATAGCCTGCAACATTTATCGTGGTTCCTGTCAAAATTGCCACATCAGTGTTACTTGAACTGTAGGTAAATACTCCCGGGGCACTTCCTGAAACAGTAGGTTCACTAATTGTGAATGTTGGATCACCAAAGGTTTTAAAAATATTGGAGAAACCAGAAAGTGTAGGGGTGGTTTTATTAATTGTGATTGTTTGAGATGCTGAGTTTGCTACAAAGAAATCATCATCTGCGGCTTTGGTAGCAACAATTGCACAACTTGATCCCACATCACCAGGGGTAAGAATGTAGTTTCCACTTGAAAAAGAAGTAGTACAAGTTCCGGTGGTGGTAAATGAAATAAGTCCATTTCCTGAACCACCTGTTGTTGTTAATGTAATTGTGCTTCCGTAACTAACTGAGTCAGAACTAGTTATTGATAAAGGTGTTTGTGATGCTTTTGGCCTAGTAATTGTTAAGGAATAAGTCTTTGTAGTTATTAAATCTCCAGCAGTAAGTTCTATCGTGAAGACGTTTGACCCAATTCCCAAAGAAAGATTTCTTGGAGAACCAGAAGAAACTGTCACACCGTTTACTTTTACTGTGGCGGTAGGTTCATTAACACTTGGTGTTATTCGAGCATATGCTTGAGAATTTGCAACCGATATTGCATAAGAAGTTGTGTTGGCATCAAATGATGGAGAATAATTTGCTGTATTTACATCAGAAACTGTTGTTCCAGTTTTTAAATCCATGCTTAATAGATTGGCGTCATTGCTAGGAACCAAATAGGTGGCAGTTCCAGCAGTTCCAAGTCCCATTCTGTTTTGAGCTTTAACCGATATTGAATAAGTCGACGCAGGGTTTAATCCTGAAATATCACAGGTTCTTCCACTTAAAGCAGAACAAGTAATTGCTGAAGGTCCACCAGTAATTGTCACAACGTAAGGAGTTGTGGCATCAAGAGAAGCTCCTCCATCTGTTAGTGGCAGACCCCATGAAATTCTTGCTGAAGTGGCAGTCAGTTTCGAAACAGAAACATTTGTTGGAGCAGAGGCAACCGTTGATGGATATTGAGAAACTTCAGCCGTGTTTCCTGATAATTCTGAAGCGTTAGCAGAAGTTATGGCTACAACTTTTACGTCATAAGAAGTCCCATTTGCTAAACCAGTAAATGTCCAAGTGGTATCAGTTACTGATGAAATTTGTTTGTTAGCAGTTCCTGAATATGAACCAGTTGACTTGTAGTAGATGTCATATCTAGTAAATGATCCACCACCAAGATTTGTTGGTTGATCCCAGTTAACTATTAAGGAACCATCACCTGGTTGGGCTACTAGGTTAACTACAGAGTTTGCAACTGTTGCCGGTGTAAATGAACCTGAAGTTGTTGAATAAGTCCCAGTTCCTGCACTATTAATTGCTGCAACTTTAAATGTGTAGCTCACACCATTTGACAAACCAGTAATAGTGCAAGCAAGTGGGGAAGCAGAAGTTGAACAATTTGATTTCGTTACATTGCTGCCACTTGATGGCATTGCTACTAATTCATAAGCAGAAAGTGTTGCACCACCGTTTGAGGAAGGTGCACTAAATGAAACTGTTGCAGAAGCATTTCCTGCAGAAACAGAGGTTATAAATGGAGCACTTGGCACAATTGCATTAACAGCAAATGTTCTAGAAACAGAAACTGCTGAATCATATTGTGAGTTTCCACTTTGAGCAGCTGTTACTTGACAGTCACCAACATTCAAGATTGTCACAACACCACTTGTGGAAACGCTACATGCAGTATTTGTGGTTGATGCACCTCTGGAATAAGTAAGTGCTAATCCAGAAGAAGAAGTTGCGCTCATTGATCTACTTGAATCACCAAATGTTGAAGCACTTGGTTGAGTAAAGGTAATTGTTTGAGCAATCTTTGCCACCGTAATACTTTGAGAAGCAGTGGTCGCTGCGTTGTAGTTGGTAGTTGATGCAGAATCTGCTTCGATTAAACATGTTCCTGAAGAGTTAAAGGTAACTATTCCTGCATTAATTTCACAAACACTTGAACTTGAAGCATCAATAGAAATTGTTGGAATCGCACCACTGCTGGCAGTTGCAAGTGGAGTGTAGGTATCTCCAGATACTGGGCTTGATGGAGCAGTTGAAGTAAATGAAACAGTTTGAGAAAGTTTGCTTGTTGTGATGCTTTGAGTTGAAGAAGTTGCCACGTTGTAATTTGCATCCAGTGCTTTTGTTGCTTGGATAACACAAGTTGATCCTGCATTTCCTGGGGTAAGAGTTGTTGAGGAAATAGAACAAGTTCCAGAAGTCACTGCATAACTAATTGCACCAGTTCCAGAACCACCAGAGGTAGTTAATGAGATTGTGCTGCCATAGTTGACACTTGAAGAACTTGTAATACTCAATGAATTCTGGGTTGCTTTTGCAACACTTACGGTCATTGTTGTTGTGACACTGTTGTAGTTAGTTGTATCAGTTGGAGTAAAGCTTGCAGTAATTAAAGAAGATCCACTTCCAGCAACTGTTGCAGTAGTACTTGAAATTGTTACAGCAGTTGTGTCACTAGAGGAATAAGTAAAGGAACCAGCAAGACTTCCTGAAACTGTTGGGGCAGTAATAGTGAATGGAAGGTTTCCGTAAGTTTTAGAAACATTGTTAAATCCACTAAATGTTGGAGTTGCTTTAGTTATTGAATAAGCGCCAGGAACATAGGTAATTGTGTAGTTATTGCTAGAACCTGCCGAGAAAGAGGCGCTTGAAGGAGTAATTGTGTAGTTACCAACTGTTGTTGGTGCAGTAGTTGAATTGGTTCCTGAGTAAGTGTAGGTCAAGGATGAAATTGCATCTGAACCAACAAGAGTTGAGTTGGTAAATGAATTAGATGGAGTTGATGCAGCATAAATCTTAGATTTATCAACCGCAGTAACTGTGATTGCTTTTTTATTAACAGTTAATAACATCGTGATGGTTTGATTTTCATAACTTGCAGTATCTGTAGGGGTGAAAGTTGCAGTAATTGTGGAAGTTCCAGCACCAGCAATAGTCACAGTTGAACCTGAAATAGTTGCCACTGAAGTAGTTCCTGATACGTAGGCAAATGATCCTGCAACACTTCCTGCCACAGTTGGAGCAGCCAAAGTGAAAGTGGAATCTCTATAATTCTTATTTGAGATATCTGTGAAACTTGAAAGAACAATTGCTCTCTTGCCAAATGTTACTGTTGTTTGACTTGAAGAAATGGAATTGTAGTTTGTGTTTGAGGCTTTAGTTGCTGTTACCAAACATGTTCCACCAGATCCAGCAGTTAGCGTAGAACCAGAAATTGAACAAGTAGTAGCAGTTCCTGGAGTTGCGACATAAGTTACCGCTCCATCACCGGTTCCTCCTGAAGTTGAAAGTGTTAACGGAGTTCCGAATGAACCTGAGGTTGTTGAAATTGTTAATGAAGATTGATTTGCTTTTGCAAAAGTAACAGTTGTTTCAACAGAAGATGCTGATAAGTAATTAGTAGAAGTTGCTTTAGTGGCGGAAACCAAACATGTTCCAGCTGAACCTGCAGTTAGAGAGGTTCCTGAAACGGTACAACTAGATGCTGTTCCTGTTGTTGCAGTATAAGTAACACTTCCAGTTCCTGTTCCACCTGATGTTGTAAGGGTTAAAGCTGAACCATAGGTTCCACTAGTTGAAGAAACCGTGAGAGTTGATTGTGCGAGTTGAGCAAAAGTTACCGTTGTTTGAGCAGAAGATACAGCTGAGTAATTCGTGTCGGCTGCTTTGGTTGCTGTTACCAAACATGTTCCAGCTGAACCTGCTGTTAGAGATGTTCCGGAAACCGTACAACTGGAAGCTGTTCCCGTTGATGCTGCATATGTAACACTTCCTGTGCCAGATCCACCTGAAGTTGTAAGAGTTAATGCTGATCCATAGGTTCCACTTGTTGAAGAAACTGTCAGTGTTGATTGTGATGCTTGCGCAAAAGTTACTGTTGTTTGGGAAGTAGTCGCAGATAGGTAGTTTGTTGATGAAGCTTTAGTAGCGGTAACCAAACATGTTCCAGCAGATCCAGCAGTCAATGATCCACCAGATTCAGTACAGGTCGATGCTGTTCCTGCAGTTACCGAATAAGTAACACTTCCTGTGCCAGATCCACCTGAGGTTGCAAGTGTTAAAGCACTTCCGAATGTGCCACTCGTTGATGAAACAGTGAGAGATGATTGTGAGGCTTGCGCAAAAGTTACCGTTGTTTGAGTTGAAGATACAGCTGAGTAATTTGTATCAGCTGCTTTTGTTGCTGTTACCAAACATGTACCAGCAGAACCTGCTGTTAAAGATGTTCCTGAAACCGTACAACTAGATGCAGTTCCTGTTGAGGCAGCATATGTAACACTTCCGGTTCCAGTTCCACCTGATGTTGTAAGGGTTAATGCAGTTCCAAATGTTCCACTAGTTGATGAAACAGTCAGAGTTGATTGTGTAGCTTGCGCAAAAGTTACTGTTGTTTGAGAGGAAGCTTTTGAGGAGTAATTAGTATCTGCAGCTTTTGTTGCGGTTACTAAACATGTTCCGGCAGATCCTGCTGTTAGAGAAGTTCCTGATACGGTGCAACTAGAAGCTGTTCCGGTTGCAGCAGCGTAAGTAACACTTCCTGTTCCAGATCCACCAGAAGTTGTAAGGGTTAGCGCTGAACCAAATGTTCCACTAGTTGATGAAACAGTCAGAGTTGATTGAGCAGCTTGGGCAAAAGTAATTGTTGTTTGAGAAGAGGAAACTGTTTCATAACTTCCAGACCCAGCCATAGTTGCTGTTACTAAACATGTTCCTGCAGATCCGGCGGTCAATGAACCACCAGATTCAGTACAAGTTGAGGCTGTTCCTGCTGTTACTGAGTAAAGAACTGAACCAGCAGTAGTTCCTCCAGAAGTTGTAAGAGTTAATGCTGAACCAAATGTTCCACTCGTTGAACTAATTGATAGAGAAGACTGGTTTGCTTTCGCAAATGTAACTGTTGTTTGCACAGAAGATGCAGAAAGATAATTTGTATCCGTAGCCTTTGTTGCGGTTACCAAACATGTTCCAGCTGAACCTGCTGTTAAAGATGTTCCTGAAACCGTACAACTAGAAGCTGTTCCTGTTGTTGCAGCATAGGTAACACTTCCAGTTCCTGTTCCACCAGAGGTTGTGAGAGTAAGTGTTGTTCCAAAAATTCCACTAGTTGAACTAATCGTCAAAGAACTTTGATTAGCTTTATTAACTGTGATGGTTTGAGTTGATGTGGTCACTGAGTTGTAGTTTGTGTCAGCTGCTTTTGTGGCCGTGATAACACAGCTTGATCCGGCATCACCTGGAGTTAATGTTGAACCTGAAATTGTGCAAGTACCTGAAGAAACAGCGTAAGTTGTTGAACCAGTTCCGGATCCACCTGTGGAAGTTAAAGCAAGAGTGCTGCCAAAAGCAACACTTGAAGCACTAGACATAATTAAAGTGCTTTGATTAATTTTGGTTATAGTGATGGTTTGAGTTGATGTGGTTACTGAGTTGTAGTTTGTGTCAGCTGCTTTTGTGGCGGTGATGATACAAGTTGATCCGGCATCTCCTGGAGTTAATGTTGAAACTGAAATTGTGCAAGTACCTGAAGAAACAGCGTAAGTTGTTGAACCAGTTCCTGATCCACCTGTGGAAGTTAAAGCAAGAGTGCTGCCAAAAGCAACACTTGAAGCACTACTCATACTCAAAGAACTTTGATTAGCTTTAGCAAAAGAAACACTAGTTGAAGTAGAAGATATTGAGCTGTATTGAGAATCTGCTGCTTTAGTTGCTGTCACAAAACATGTTCCAGCAGAACCTGCAGTTAGGGAATCTCCTGAAACGGTACAAGAAGTAGCGGTTCCAGTAGTTGCTGAATAAGTAACACTTCCAGAACCAGTTCCACCCGAAGTCGTGAGAGTTAAGGCAGAACCATAAGTCCCACTAGTTGATGAGACCGTAAGAGTTGATTGTGTAGCCAATCCAATTGTGTAACTTCCTGCTGAGTAGGTAATCGAATAATTTGAAGCAGAGCCTGTGGAGAAAACCACACTTGAAGGGGTGATTGTGTAACTACCGACAGCAGTTGGAGCTGTTATTGAGTTAGTTCCTGAATACGTGTAGGTCAGTGAAGAAATTGCATCAGAGCCAACAAGGGTACTTGAAAGAGTGAAACTGTTTGTTGGGGTTGTCGCACCAAAGCTCTTTGATTTGGCTTCTGCAGTAATAGTTAAAGGTTTAGCTGCAACGGTAATGGTAAACGTTGTAGTAGTTGAGTTGTACAAAGAAGTATTTGTAGGTGTAAATGTGGCGGTAAACGTTGTAGTACCTACTCCAACTACAGTTACAGTGCTTCCTGAAACTGAAGCAACTGATGTATTTGATGAGCTGTATGAAACCGATCCTGCAATAGTTGAACCTGAAACAGTTGCAGTAGGAGTAGTAATGGAAAATGTTGAATCACCATAAGTTTTGGAAACATTTGAAATACTTGAAAGACTTGGAGTAGATTTAGAAACTGCTTCATATAAACCAGTTCCACCAGTTGAGGTACCGCTTGTTGTTGTTACAACGACATCTTTAACACCAGCTGTTAATGAATTTGCACTAATAGTTCCTGTGATACTTGTTCCAGAAACAACTGAAACACTAGATAATGAAACTCCACCAATAGTTACTGTTGAACCTGCAATAAAGTTTGTTCCGGTAATTGTTACTGAAACATCTCCAGCAATTGCTCCACTAGTTGGAGAAATTGCATTAACTGTTGGAGCACTTGCGTAGGCAACAACAACAATTCCTGAGCCACCGTTTCCAGCCGTATAGTTGCCTCCGCCGTAATGCCCAGCTCCACCTCCACCTCCACCGGTATTTGCTAAACCGTTTGTTCCATTGGCTTGAAAACCTCCAGCACCTCCTCCGCCTTGGCCACCGGTTGAAGCTGTTACTGAGACTCCGTCACCAGTACCACCACCACCTCCACCTGCGTAATAAGTAGAAGTTCCAGTTATCGAATAAGCACGACCAATTCCACCGGAACCTGCACCAAAATTTGAGCTGGAGTTTCGATAACCTGCTCCGCCAACTGCGCCTGCACCACCGCCACCGCCTCCGCACCAACCAGTGTTTGCGCTTCCCGAAGTGCTACATGTGCCAGCTAAACCACTTCCTCCATTGTTTCCATATCCAGTCGCACCTGCAGGAGAAGTTTGAGTTGTTAAACCACCCGCGACAGAAACTTGCGAACCGCCTCCGGATCCACCATTGCTGCCTGAATTGTTTCCACCTCCTCCTCCACCAATTGCAATTAGTGAATCACCGAAAGAAGAGTTCCCGCCATTTGTTCCTGACGTAATCGTTGCTCCGGGGGAACCTGTTCCTCCACCTCCAACAACAACTGCATAAGTATTTCCAGCAGTTACTGAATAGGAACTGCTATAAACCAATCCACCTGCACCACCACCACCACCGTGACGACTTCCTCCACCACCTCCACCTCCCACAACAAGAACTTCAATTCCTGTCACATTTGATGGGGCAACCCA
>Ga0247840_10001222_pt1 | contig 51357 bp, 50 predicted proteins | sample LaCruzMarch2015__FD_192404 | JGI IMG/M metagenome (GOLD analysis project Ga0247840, IMG submission 192404) | Freshwater microbial communities from meromictic Lake La Cruz, Castile-La Mancha, Spain - LaCruzMarch2015_17m | ecosystem: Environmental > Aquatic > Freshwater > Lake | place: Spain... | reverse complement strand
AGTATATGATGCTTTGGGTCCACTTTCAGAATCTAAATTTTCCCATTCATTGATAGACATTAGTTGATTGGCAGCATTACTTTGTCTAGCTAGATATTTTCCATTTTCATTAAATTGATTCTTATATTGTCTTTTGAAGTCTCTGTTTTCCATTTTTTCAATCGAGTCATCCTCGTCTTCATCAGATTCAGAATCTTGTTTCCTTTTTTCATATTTCGGAAAAGATTCATTAAAAGAAATATTTCGATTCATTATAATACTATATTTTATTATTTTATCTTTTTTGTAAATTACAAAAAAAATAAATTATATTATTACAACATTTTTAAAACATGGTTTGTTTTTGGGCCAAGGTGCGAGTTGGATTATATGCATCTCCTTCTCCATAGAAATACCATCGTAACGATAAATATCGTGAGTCTTTCATATTTTTACCACTCGATCCAACCATACTTGTATTTGGTCCGTTGGCGGCAATTTTCTGAATCGCAGCAACTCCTAAAGCATAATTAAAATAATGTAAATTGGAAATATTTCCAGAAAACCCTCCATTCATACCGACATATACATCTCCGTAATTTTGTTTTGGGACACCGTGTAAAAGATGACTTTTCGCAATGGTGCCATTAATGTAAACATCTAACGTCGTATTTTCACATCGAATAATCACATTTACCCATTTATTTAATGGAATATCTTGAATGGTAATTTTTTCGTTAATCACGCTAAACGTATTCATAATTACTACTAAATTATTCGTATCTGGTCCAATGTAAAGACCTGGAGCATTATTAGGAAAATTCAATCCAGTTTCTTGAACACCATCATTTCCTTTGAAAAAAACACATTTGTATTTACCTGAATTATAAGTTAAATCATCAATGTAAATCCATACAGACCATGTAAATTCAATACCATCAGAAGCATTTACAGAACGATTGATTGTTATTGAACCACTTGTTGATGGGTCTTGTGTAATTACTAACAATTGCTTTGCATCCACCATACCATCAATTAATTTGGGGGAACCACTACTAGAAGTATAAAACCATCCTAAAATAGTAATTCCAATTCTTAATAATATAACATAAAGAAATAAGACAAGTAATACAAAAGCCATTTTACCAATTAAACTATTGGATTCTAAAAATTCCTTGGTAGAATTGCCGATATTATTAGCAGAAGAAGAAAATTGTTTATCCATCTCTTTTATATATATATTATAAAGAAAAGGTTATTAAATTTCCCAACTTGCATCTTCAGTATCTCCTTCCATAATAGAAACTTTCAATGTATATTTACCCAAAGTACCACCTAATATACTTCCTCCATATCCTTTCTTATAAATATCCCAAGCCTTTTGTGGATCACATGATTCCGCCCAATATTGAAAAGTGGATGTCCATCCAGAAAATCCTCCATTTGGAGTTACAAATACAGGGGTTGATCCATCTACTTTTGAAACTCCAGGTAAAACACAAGTTCGAACTAATTTTCCATCAATATAAACATCTAAAGATCGTCCATAAGCACTAATAATTAAATTGACCCATTTTTGAAGTGGAACGTTGGAGACGTTACATGTGTGAACAACCGAATTTGTTCCACTTGTATCTGATACATTATCCGTTCCAGGATAAACTTGCATACTAATAACTACATTATTTTGCGTAGTTCCTAAAACAACCAATGGACAAGGTCCTTCTCCGCCACTCATTCTTCCAAAAATAACTTTTGATTCACCATATCTATAATTCCAATCGTCAATAAAAAACCATATTGAATAGGAAAAATTACTTGTGCTAGCAGAAGTATCGCCTGTATCTAAATCTTCTGCTGCAATCTTTTGCATTGTTTTACCGTCTTCTAATCCAGTTAACGTATTTACATCTTTCATAATATAACGAATCACAATAAAGAGTAATACAATGATAAATAAAATTAATAATATACCTTTAATATCCATTTATATATATTACGTCTAGAAATTTTCTAAAATATAATTTAATTTACAATTTAGATTATATTATACATTACACTTGTGGAATAATTGTTTCATTATTCATAGAGATCGAAGGAGGATCTTTATCTTTCATAGAAGAATATAAGTTATTTACTTTAAAAATATCCAAGGGTTCTTTAAAATATACGACATTAGCGATTCCTCCACTAATTCCATTTTTTGCACCTACTACTAAAGTATCATACGTTAAATAAGGAACCACTTCGATCGCAGATTTTACTAATTTTCCATTATAAAAGATATCTAAAGTTCCACCGTTATAATTTAAAATAATATTATTCCATTTTTGTAATAATACATCTTTTTTCAAATAAATAATACGACTGCCATTTTCGTCTAATTCTGACAACAATGGAACCGATTGAACCTTATGAATGACTTGTTCAATAATATTTTGAACTGGGGCTATTTGATTGTCTGGTAATTTATCTATTTTACTGGCTAATTTATGAGTAACATCAACAATGGATATTGGCTTATCTTTATCGGGTGTAACTGTAATGATTAAACTATTTGTTTTTACATTGTATTTAATACTTGGATTATTTCCATAACTTAAAATATTCGTAAAATATTCATAATTCGAATTCGTGCTTGGTGACATGGAGTCGATAAAAAACCAAAATGATATTGCATAATGATAATTTGGATCATCACTTTTATTTAAAGATTGATAAGTCCCTATACTATTTTCACTATCTAGAGCTAGTGGCTGATTTACAAGTTGTTTTCCACCTTGAGTATATAAGAATTTCAACAAAAGCGGATAAGCGAAATAAAGAATAAACAAAAGAATCACCATGATTAATAAAATGACTTCTGATTTTGTGGTTTGTTTTAGTTCTTTCATAATTAACTCAATCAACGAAACGAAGAGACATGGTATATAAAAAATACTATAAATAATAATACGAGTTAAAGGAAATTTTCCCATGTCACTCAAAGACAATATTTTATAAACAATCGATAACATGAAAAAGAGTAATAAAAAGTTAATGATAAAATGCATGAAATCATTTTTATCACTATAATCATTACTACCCGAGAAGAGTCCCATACACCAAAGAAGTAAAAGAATAAATCCACCAGATACTAAAAAGGCGAATAAAATGAAAAAAATATTTTTTGTTAAATCTTTAGGAACACCATTTGCATTTATCTTGGGATGTTTGAATAAATAATCATAAAATAAAATCATTGCAATAAAGAAAAAACATAAAAATAAAGAAATAAAAATAGTAGGTCCTGCGTAGGTAGTAAATATACCATAAGGATTATAAATATATAATAGGATGATACCAATAAAAAATATGACAAAATGAATAATATATTTTTTTCTTAAAGATTCAGCATTCAAAATTTCCTTGATGGAACTATTTTGATTTGGATTTGGATTATTATTCATTGGTTATATTATAATAATACAATATTTTTACATATTTTCCATAGCAGTTTTTTTCCCATGACAATCCCTACAAAGGGCAATTAAATTCGTAACCTCATTACCACCCCCATGTTCTAAACGAATTTTATGATCTACTTCAAACCACGCGTTTAATTGTTTTCCACAGTCTCCGCATTTCCAATTTTGATTGGATGCTACATATTTTTTCTTGGTTTCACTGACGGAACGTTTAGTTGCTTTATGTCCCGAGTTCATCATACGACGTTCTTGACTAGACTCTATATTTTCGTCCATATCGGAATGAAAAGATTCCATAAATCCATTTTTTTGTTGCGTAAAATCAAAAATAGGACTTATCATATCTAAAGATGACTTATCAATTGGCATATATTTGACTGCATTATTAGCATATAATAATAAGTTTTTTGTTTGCAAAGGATTCTTCTTGATCATTAAATAAATCGAAATTCCTACAAGCGCAATGGTTGCCATTTGTATATATTTTTTCCATGAAACAAAAATTTTACTATATTTTCCATCATGGTAAGAATTATAAAGCAAAAATCCAGTAATACCAAATATAATTAATTCTAATTTCATATATATATTAAATATTATATTTTTAAAAATAACTCTTTCAAAAAATGAATCAATTTATTTACATCAATTGGTTTGGTGGGACTTTCAAATAAAAAATGAACAACCATATATTTTATTTTCTCAAATAATTTATTCGAATTATTTTTATTTTTATGATTGATAAACACAAAATAAACCATGACAAATCCCCATATATCAATGTTTTTAATAAATACCGTTGAAAAATAGGTGTCTAACTCAAAAATTCCATTTTTAGTAAATGCAAACAATACTTGAGATAAATATTCAGTAATATAATAATACGTAAAATCATAAATTACCAATTTTTCTTCCTTTTTCTTATCTTCTTTCTTATCTTGTTTTTTTTGAGAAAATAATTCGACCATTCTTGAATTGATTAATTTTAAATGTCCTAGACCTCGAATTTTTGACCACAAGTGAATAAATTTTTCTACAAATTCTTGAATCGAATGATAAGTTGGTTTGGAGTTTTCTTTAAATAAAAAAACATGATATTCTTTTAAAAAATATTTGTTAAATAATATGATTGAAAAAGGAACATTATATTGAAAAGGACGATTTGTTAGAATTTTTGGTATTGGTTGTCCTTTACTATATTGAGTAGATAATCCCCAATCAATTAAACGCGCATAAGTTGATTCTTTTTGCACTAAGATATTTCCTTCTTTAATATCACAATGATAAACACCTAATTCATTCATTGGTAAAATACCTTTCACTAATAAACGAATGAGTATGTCATTGAGTTGATTTGTAATAGGAATATGTTTTAAATCGGATCCACCATAAGGCATATTCAAAGCCAATAATCGATTTAAAGACTGGTTTACTTTTTTTACTGTAATTTTTCTTTTATTTAACGCTTTGCATTTTTTTTTATAATTTTGTAAATCGGACTTTGTTAGATTACTCGGTTGACATAAAACGAAATCATTTACTAAAAAATAATCACTATAATTAGGTATTTGTTTTAGAATTTTTTGGAATTTATGAATTTCGTTATATTCGGCTTTTGCATTTTTTTTGGTCATTAATTTACTAATGCGATTCTTAGTAGAAACATTTTTTTTCGTTTTACATTTTAACGCAGGTTGAAAGATACATCCAAATCCACCAGAAGCAATTACTTTTCCACCTGTTTTATTATTTTGCCCAGATCCATTTATTATATTTATCATTCAATTTCTCTTATATAATAAATAGAAATAAAAAATCGATACTATAGTTCGATTTTACGTTTTTTATACAATTTATAATACCATTGTGAAATATCTTGTATCGTTTTTTTCTTACATAATAAAGGAGTTTTTTTTGAAATATCGAACAAAACCATTTTTTGAATGCATTTATATAAGATACATTTTGTATGACTTAATGTATCTACTTTATAGTCAATGCTATTTTCAAACTTTAAAATCGATAATATTTGTTCACTTACATAATGAAACAAATATTTACTGGGATGATTTGGTGTATAAAATAGCAATTTTTTTCTATAATTATTTTTTATATATTGAGAAATAGGAATGCTATAAATAAATTTATCTGGACTCATTTGTTTATGTAGCAATATAATATCATATCTTTTATTTAATTCTTCAAAACTCGTGTTTGCAAGTGTTTTTAATTCATGAGTTGTTTTTAAGGCTTCGTTATTTACATAAGTATTGATATAATAATTGATGTCTTTACTATTATTATAACAATCAAGTAATGAAGAATGATGATATGGTTGAGTTTCTCCTAAGGTATGAATCATTTTTACATCAAAATAATAAAAAGAAAAATGGAAATTATTTAATATAATAATTTTACAATCTTTTTTAGCATGATAAACTACATAGGTAGTAGATAAATAATGTTTATCTCTATAATTATTTTCAATGATGGTCATAATAATGATATCCGCATTAACTACATATTCGTGAAATTCCTTTTCTAACATTTCTGTAGAAAAACATTCTATAATAGTTTGATTATATTTCGTTTTATCTAAATTTAAGGTATTGTATAGTGGCGTCATTTGACAGTTGCCGTAAAATAATAGGTTACTCATAATAATATATTATAGATTTCTAATTATATTGTTATTTTAAACGAAAAGTTACAAGTTACAAGTTTTTAATTGTTTTTGTAAATCGCAACCTTTTCTTCCGTTTTTTCGAATCTCCTGATCCTCCCAATAACAAAGGAGCAGCAAAATAGAGTCCAGTTCCAATGGCACCTAAAGCAGCTACTGAACCAACCGTTGCTAATTTATTCGTTAATTGTTCATCAACTGGTGTCGGTGGTTGGTCTTCTCGTAATTGATTCAAGTCGTCACTATATTGTTGATGAGCATCTTGTAAATTATTACGTGCGCTATTTATATCATTATAATCTTGTTTTAATTTATCTTCGTCTTCTTGTTGTATTTGCTGTTCATGAATTTTTTCTTCTTCTTCTTGTTCTTGTAATTGTTGTTCATAGGTTTCTTCTTTACTTTCTTCTCTTGATTTGATTTCTTGTGTGTCTGTATTATCTGAATCTAATACGTTATCGTTATTTTCATCCTTATTTTCATTAGCATCTGATTTTTTAAATAGATTTAAAATACGTTTTTTGATAGTTAAATATTTATTGGTTTCGGATTGAATCATTTTTTTTAATTTAGCATCACTTGTGGTTTTAAAGTTACTTTCTATCATATTATTAATGGTGTTAAGCGCATTATTTATACTTTCGATTTGCTCATTTGTATAATTACTTTTTACTGGTTCTTCTGCTACTTTATTTTCTTTTACTTCCTCTACTACTTCTTTTTCTATTTCCTCTTTTACAGGTTCTTCTTTTACTTCTTCTTCTATTACTTCTTTTTCTGGTTCTTCTACTACTTCTTTTTCTATTTCCTCTTTTTCTGGTTCTTCTACTACTACTTCTTTTTCTGGTTCTTCTTTTACTTCTTGTTCTGGTTCTTCTTTTACTTCTTCTATTACTTCTTTTTCTTCATTTTCTTTTACAGGCATTTCTTCTACGTCTTCTTCTTCAGAATCGGTAATCGTTTCATTCGTTGTTTTTGAATTAGTATCATCTTCCGAACCACCTTTCATTTTAATAGCAGGAATGTAATATTTAAAAATGGCCATAAAATATTCTAACAAAGCTTGTTGTGATTTTGGAAAATCGTCTGTAATCAAATTATTACACATATTTGAATTCAATAAAATCAAGGTAGATTCGGGGATCGTCCATTTTTGGTCATTCATATCCACAATAAATTTATAATAATTTTTAATCACACCATTTCTCCAACGATCTATTTTCCACATAAAAAATAATTTATTTTGTATGATATCAACATAGACCGAAGTGTTAATAATAGCTAAACCAAATTCATTATTAATATTGATGAGACACTGATAAAGGTTTTGTTCTAAAATAACTTGATTTTGCTTTGTATTTGAATTTATCGTAATATGAATATTTAAACCTGCTGGAATTTGTTGAATATAATTATTGGATTTGTTTCCAAATAAGTTTTGCTGTTGAAATTTACTCATTCCACCAATAAAAAAAGAATTGTGAGAAATCGTATTTGTAAAAGATACAAATTTCATTAATAAATCAAGTAACGTTTTGGAAATATTTTGTTGACAAAATAATTTAATTCGATTTAATTCATCCATTTTTACAATGCCATTTATATTTAAGATTTCATCAAAATAAGGGATGATTCCCCAAAATTCAGGCACGGTTGTGCTATTCGTATTTTCTTGAGATAATTCATAGATTGCTTTATGTTCATCTTCATCGACATTTAATTTTTTGAAAATATTTTGTAAATCTTTGGAAAACAATTTTTCATTGGTTTGTTCTCTGGTTTTTGTTAATTCTGTTATAAATTCTTTATCTTGTTCTACCTTGTCTTTGAAAGTATTATAAATGTATTGATTATTTACTAAAATAGTAGATCGATTAATGTCTAGATACACTTGTTTATCTAATGCAGAAATGTCTATTTTTCCATTTTTTACAAAAACACCTTCATTTTCATCGGTTTTCAATAATTGATCAATCGTAAATGGAGTTTGGTTGGAAGGAACAAAAACATGATATCCTATAAATTGTTGAGGATACAATGTATCACTAGGTCCAATCACATGAATGTTATCTTTGTCACTGGATTTAATGATGGATGTTATATCTTGTTGACCCGTTTCTCCACCGCTTTGAAAAAAGGAACGGTTTTTGTTTTTGGATGTTTTATTGGTTTTGTATTTTTTTTTTAAGTTAATGGTAAAATATTTCATGTATAATATATATTTTTATATTTTTTTATAATATATATTTAATGGATAATTACCATTTATATAGTAAATCATTTATTTTTAATGTTGAAAATATAGAAGCGTCTGCAAGTATTATTTTACCAGGGGGTATTGAAATTGTAGCAACTGCGACTGCGTCTGCGGAATCGCAATATAGTTATGAAGATGCATGGCAAATTGCGTATGTTCAAGCAAAAGAGTTAGCTAGAATAGCTGCAGAAAATGATGCAAATATTATACATCTAACTTTCGAGGAACCTGAAAATCCAGAAACATCAAATATTTTGTCTCTGCATGACTTTAGTAATGAAAATTATAATGATAATTTAGGAGATATATCACCAATAATAGTAGAGGTAGAAGAGCAAATAGACGAAACTTGTCTTAATCAATTAGAAGAAGAAACTAGTGTAACAGGATCTTTATCATTATTAGATCGAGGTAAAGATATAAATAAAGTTAACGGTAATTATTTAGCTACAAACTATAGTATTTTATCAAACACGCCATTATGTTTAGCAACTAGTTCGAATGTAAGTTTATCTGCTACTTCTAGTGTTTTGATATTAGGGCAATTTACATTTCATATAGATAGTGACGCAAGTCAAGTAAATATTTATGCAACTCTTGTAAGAAATACTAATCCTTTTATACCTGGAATAATAGGATCTAGTGGGGCAATAAATCTTGCAAATAATGAGAATCTTGGAACAACTATTTGTTCTAGAGGCGATTTTATTGGAACTACAACTCATTTAAAATTGGATTCAAATTATAATGATATTTATTCATATACAATCCCTTTATCCGTAATAGATACTCCTTTACAATCAAATACTTATTATTATGCTATTATAGCTGAAACTAGCAATAATGTTGTAGCAATTTGTGAAACAGTCATGATATCGGTTCTTCAAGTTACGCCATAAATGTATGAATAATATAAAAATATAAAAAAATAATTGTATTTAATAATAATAGATAATGGCTTTTACAAGATTTCACGATGATCCTTGTCGCATTGTAAAACAAAATCAACAAATGACCGATCAAGGTCGTTGGATATTAAATGTTCCAGGAAATCATGGGGACAGTCCATGTTATATGTTGGATCCGCAAATTATTGCGCAAAAATGGGGAGGCAATTTATGGTCCAATGCGATTGATGTGCAAAGTTCTTTATTAGGAATGGATCGAACTCTAACAAGAGATTGTTTAGGCGTTCCTCAAAGAAATTCAAATTTGAACCATGTCAAATCCGCACCTGTTCAATATCCACAATGCGATAGTTTAACTACTGATCAATCAAGGGTAACGAATCCGGCGTGGATGTATAAAGATTTAGAACAAGTGGATTGGTATTATTTGCCGAGAGATCCACAAGAAAATGTTTTGTTACCATTTCAAAATAACATCAACACACGTGTGTTAGAAAAGGATTATTTTGTTCGTGAATATGATTGTGTGCTAATGGAAAAAGGTGGAAATTATCCTTCTGAGCTTAAACCAGGTAGTTATGTAGGAGGACCAAATACATGCGCATCTAGTAATTCGTGTTTGAAAATGTTATAATAAAAAAGTTAAAAAAAAGAGTTTTATAGATAAATATTTTAATATTATTTATATATAAGTATTAATTATGGAATTAGCGATACCATTAATTGCATTAGGAGGAATGTATGTAATATCGAATCAAAATTCTAATCAAAATTCTAATCGACAAAATAAAAATTCTAAAAAAGTAAGATTTTCAGAACAAAATACAAAAGAACAATTCACAAATATGGGGAAAACAAGTAACTATTTACCAAATACACAAATTCCTCCACAAAATTATCCTGTAACTAATTATAAAGAATTAGATGATGTTATTAATCACTATCCGAACCCAAATTCAGTAACCGATAAATATTTTGATCAAAATTTATATCAACAAAAAGAGAGAAAAGGAATGAATGTAGGTGATAATATTCAGGAAATTTATTCTTTAAATGGAAATTATTTGAATTCTGAAGAATTTAAGCATAATAACATGGTTCCTTTTTATGGTGGAAAAATAAAAGGAAAAGTATATGATGATAATATAGCTGAAACTGTATTAGATAATATGGCTGGAACTGGATCCCAAGTGATTAAAAAGATCGAACAAGCCCCACTTTTTAAACCCCAAGAAAACGTGCAATGGGCCTATGGAATGCCTGATATGAGTGATTTTTTTCAATCCCGAGTTAATCCTGGCATGAAAATGAATAATGTCAAACCTTTTGAAGAAATCAGAGTCGGTCCAGGATTAGATAAAGGATTCGGATCCCAAGGATCTGGTGGATTCAATGGAGGAATGGAAGCACGTGAAAAATGGTTACCAAAAACTGTTGATGAACTCCGCATTACTACGAATCCAAAAGAAGAATTTTCATTGTTGAATCACGAAGGTCCTGCCCAATCGGTGATCAAAAATTTAGGTAAAATTGGAACGGTTGAAAAATACACTCCAGATACATTTTATATTCAATCACAAGATCGTTGGTTAACGACAACTGGTTTAGAAAAACAAACACGAATGATTTCGGAAGAAATACAAAAACCAAGTCATCGTAATGATACCACTAGTTATTATGCGGGTGCTCCTAATTCTACTTTAAAAACTGCAAGTTATGTTCCGACGAGCTATGAAGAAACGAAACGAATTGCACTTCCAGGAAAAGATGTGAATCCATCGTCCGCAATGGGAAAAGGACCCATTACAGATGGAGAAGCGTTTTTAAAAAGTCATAATAATGTAGTAAATCATCGTTCAACCACAGAACAGCCGCAAACATTTGGTTCGGGATTTAGTCGAGCGATCGGCGCGGCCATTGCACCTATCATGGATGTTTTAAAGCCATCTAGAAAAGAAGAATATAGTTGTAATATGCGCATGTATGGTAATATAGGAGGAGAAGTTCCTGGAAATTATGTTTTGAATCCAAAGGATGCACCAAATACAACGATTCGTGAAACTACCATGTATAGTCCTCATGGAAATGTCGGTAATCAAATCAATGCTGCCTATTTAGTTCATGAACAACAAGCTATTCAAAATCAACGTGATTCTACCATTTGTTCTACGGTTGGTAATGCGGGTGGTGCTGCAGCTAAATATGGAAACCGTGTTTATGATGCAGAATATCGTCAAACTAATAATGTGCTAAAAGAAGGAACCACTGTAAGTCGAACCAATCAAGGAAATATGAAAATGTTTAATCCAAATATGAATGCCGCCATTTATAAAAATGATGAAGATCGTGAAAACAATCGATTATGGGCACCTGAAGCAACGATTCCGATGGGACCAAGTATGCAAACTTATGGAAAAATCAATATGCCACAATATTATAATGAATGCGAGTCATGCGAACGCATTCAGCCAGATTTATTAAATGCATTTAGAGCAAATCCTTATACCCATAGTCTAACCAATTCGGTTTAGAAAAAAAAGATAAAAAGTAAATATTTTTTATCTTTTGTATAAATAATTAATTACTCATACTCATATAATTATTATGTATAGTTATCCATTGAAAAACGAGAAGAGATACAATAAGAAGATTAGGGATACTCGAAATCAATTTATGTTTGAATATTTTCAAATCCAAATATGGTTCTTCAAAATAATAATTGCCTTCTTTTCCACATTTTGTGTCATCCCGTCTACAAGAATCTGCAAAATCCAAAACAATTTGTTCGGTAATCACATTTTTCTCACCAAATTTTTCACAACGACTCGTAGTTGATGTAAAATCACTATCATAAGGACTCGGTTTATAATGAATACAACTTTTACACGAAGGAATATCAATATTCTTCACAATATTTTTATTTTTGATAAACTTTTCACTATTTATTACATTTATGAAAAGGCATAAAAAAAAGATGGATTTCATTGTAAATTATATATTTAATTTATAATGATGTATTTATATTATTATTATATATAGATAATAATGATTTCATCTTATAGATTAGGTGATTTAGTTTTATTAGATTTAGGTGAAAATGAAATTAATGAAATAGTAACAGAACATCCGAGTTCAATTGGTTGTAAATATATTTTAGAAAAAAGAAAAAATAGTTATCATAATAATATTGATATAATTACTAAAATTGTTTTGGAACATATTGAAGAAAAACTAGAATTTTTACCAAAAGATATTTTAGATAGCACATTAATACATTTAAGATTAGGAGATGTTATTGCAGGAAATGAGTGGCACGAAAAAATAAAAAGACCAATAGAGATAGATTATCTTAAATCGTTAGTTATAAATGATAGTAATAAAAAATATATTATTGGTAAATGTTTTTTTGCTAAAACAAGTTCAAATAATTATGAAGAATGTATTAATTTATCAAATATATACTTACAAAATGTAATTAATGAATTACAAGCAGAACATTTTGATTCTGGAAATGCTGATATAGATTTATGTTGCGCTGTAAAGTCAAAAATATTTATACAAGGAAAAGGATTTTTTAGTAAACTAATTGTTGAAATAAGAAAAAAATTAAACTTAATAAATATTGAAACAAGCACACACGATTAAACGATTAAGAATAATAGAAATATCTAAACAGAAATAGTTAATGTATGTGTGGCAATGACAAGCCCAGCTGTTTTTGTTTTCTTGACATTTTGAATTTCCGTATAAATAAATGGAATTTTTTTCTTTAATCGAGACAATTTATTTGTATAAAACTTGCATAATTCCGCACCTTTTTGTATAATTTCATTGAATTCTTTTATATTAAATTTTCTGGATGGATCTGGAAATAAAGCAACAACATGACAAGAACTGTCCCTCTCCGCATGTATCCAAATATCTGTTTCGATTGCTTCATCAATCACGGCAAAATTATCTTTTGCATTTTCACCAATTAAATAATGAATCGTTATATCTAAATTATCAAAAACTATTTTTTCGGTTCTCATTTTTATTTTGTAATATATTATTTTATATAAAATATAAAATGATCTTCAATTTTTATTATAATAAATATAGTTGCGTTATTATACTAATATAAAAAGACTCTTTTATAATAATTAATCGTTGTCATGTCATTAATAATTCATGAAAATATTCAAGAAAAGTTAAATTATTTTCATAAAATACGTAAAATACCAAATATTATCTTTCACGGCAGTTCTGGATGTGGTAAAAAAACAATTGTCAATCAGTTTATTCATAAAATATATAATTATAACAAAGAAAAAATAAAAGATTTTGTCATGTATGTAAATTGCGCGCATGGTAAAGGCATTAAATTTATTCGAGATGAATTGAAATTCTTTGCAAAAACACATATTAATTCGAATGGAGGAGATATATTCAAAAGTATTATTTTAATTAATGCAGATAAGTTAACTATGGACGGTCAGTCGGCGCTAAGACGATGTATTGAATTATTTAGTCATACAACACGTTTTTTTATTATTGTAGAAGATAAATATAAGTTGCTAAAACCTATTTTATCTCGATTTTGTGAAATTTATATTCCAGAACCCATGTATGAAAATAAAATAATCAACTTATATCAATATAATTTGAATAAAACCTTTCAGTTACAAAGCATCAAAAAACAAAAAATGGATTGGTTAAAAAATGAGCTTTCGAAAAATATGAATTCATCAACGACGCCACAGAATCTTTTAATTTTTGTCTCAAAATTATATGAAAAAGGTTATAATGCTTTACAGTTGATTGAACTCTTAGAAGACCATAATCAATTTACAAATTTAACAGATAAAAAAAGATATGAATTATTAGTAACATTTAATCGGGTTCGAAAAGAATTTCGTAATGAAAAATTGCTTATTTTATTCATTTTAAATTTTATTTATTTGAGTTCAAATGAAAGTTTAGAAAATATATCTTTTATGTAAAATGGATGATTTTAATGTTTCTAGTTTACATGAATCAAAAAATGAATGGGGAGCGCGATTATTAACTATTTTAACACCTTTGATTATCGAAGGATTAAAATCCATTTTTGAAGAATCCTATAAATTATGTAGAACGAATAACGAAGATGAAAAATATTTGATGACTTTTCAAAATTTTATTTCACGAATTCCAAAGTGGAATCCAAGTGTGATTGAACAAGAAAGTAAACGAATTGTGGAAAAAAGTCGTTGTAGTTATTTAGAAGAATTAATTACATGTGTTCATATTATTCAATTGAAATTATTAACTTCGATGAGAGTAGGACAAAAACAAAAAAAAATAGATATTAATATTCCAAAATTAGATGATTTCGTGCATAAAACTTATATTCATGTAGCTAGAAAAATATATAAAAATGTATATTTATTTGAATTAAATATTCCTCCTTTACAGACACAAAAAAACAATCGAGAACTAGAAATTATTATTCAAGAATGTATTTTAAATACCATCAGAGATAGCATTCCGATTGAAAATATTTTAAAAGTTTATATGGATGAAACAGTTGAAGAAGATGTTACCGAAGAAATTAAGGAAGAAGTCTTGGAAGAAGAACCTCAAGAAAAAGTAGAAGAATCAAATCATATTTCTGAAACCGACAAACAAGAAGTCTTCAATGTAAATAGATCAGAACCAGCTTTAAAATTTAATGATGTAGACATTGCTCGTAATATTCATAATGAAGAAGAAATGATTAATGCTCCCAAAACAATTGAACGCTTAGAAGAATTAAGTAATATAAGAAATATTCAAAGAAAATTAGAGGAAGAAGAAGACAATAACAACGATAACGTAAGATTAAAAATATATGACCAAGCCGCCGAATTAACAAATTTAGATGTGCATGTTATCAATCCTCCAGAAATAGAACTGAACAATGATTTTTTGTTAGATGACATTGAAATTTTAGCATAAAAGTTTCATTTTTTTTATTGCGTTCAATGTTCAATAAGAATGTAAAATCTTATTTTAATGGATAATATTTTTATTATTGCAATTGCCGTTGCAATTATTTTTTTGGTCGTAAAATTTATTGAAATGAGATTTATTGAAAAAGAAAATAAACCACTAAAATTTTTAATACGTGATACTTTGGTGGTATATTTTAGTGTTATTGCTGGTTTTTTTGTCATTGATCAGATTCAACCAGTGATGGAAGGAGGTTTAACTAGTTCACCATCTGTATTTACCGATAATCCTGAATTTTAATTCTTCATTTTTTATAAAAAATAATAAACTGTTTATTTATTATTTTTTAACGACCTGTCCAGACTTTTACAATCGGTCTATTTATTTTTTTATATCGAAAATGTTTTTCATAATCTTCAAATTTATATCCCCAATTTCCTACGGTTTGAATATTTCCCAGTAAAGACTTGTAGTTTTTTAAAATTGGATATTCTAGTGTAAATAATAATCCCATGATTCTTTCCATTCCGCATCGATCGGTTCTATTTTTAACATAATGCACTAAATTTGTAAAACCATATTTTTTCTCCAAGTTAGATAAAAATTGATGATTAATGTAAGATTGGACACCAAAACAACAAACAAATTCATTTTGATTATTTAAACCTAATATATTGGTATTTGTTTTGGATAAATATTCCATTAACATAAAATTATTTTTTAAACCAGAACAAATGCGTAAAAGATTATGCAAATTTTCTTTGTCATATTGAAAATGCCATAAAGGTATTACTGGTTGACTCAACTTCTCGAATGATATACGTTTATGAATAAAAACACTATCGTGTAATATCACTGCATTATCAAACCATTGTGGATTTTTTAGAAAATAAATATATGGAAGCAATTCACCAGTTCCTGGATATTCTGATTGGATAATTTGTATATTTTTATATTGGAAATCAGCCTTTATAAATTCTTGCTTGCTATTATCATCAATAATAATAATTTGTTTGAATGGGTAAAGTAATCGAATTAATTTTACACTTTGATTCCAATATTTATTTGTTTTGGGAGAATTTACATGTCTTGTAATAATAAATCCAAAAGTCATTATTATAGGGTAATAAAAAAAATATACCAAGATATTTTATTTATTGTTTTTTATTTACAAATCGTCTATATTCATAACAATACTATCTTTTGTCAAACTTGTTTTAGAAATCATATATTTTTTAAATTCACGACGTTCTAATTGTGCAGCTGGACTATGATTGTGAACACATCTTGCAATCATTTTATATAATTTAAAATCAGGATATCTTTCCATTCCATTATTTTTATATAATACATTAATATTATTATCATCTGAGCACCATTCAACAATTAATTTAATTACAGGATTCGATGATTCTAATTCTTTTATATTTTCAAAATCGTCTACAATATAATCGAAAATAGAACAAGCTAAACGACATAAATCAAAACTAAAATTTGGTTCTAATCTTGCTTTCTTTTCATTAAAATAAGGTTCTGTATTATATTGGGTGGATGCATCTCCACCATTTTGAAAACTATCGCTGCAAAATAAGTTTCCATTAAATTTGTAAATTGCTCTTCCAAAATCAATAATTTTATAAATACGTCCAAAAGTAGGAACTTTATAATATTTTTTTTTGAATTGATAATAAATATATTTTTGGTTCGTTGTGTTATACATTACATTGTTGGTATGTAAATCATTATGTGTAAATGAAAACAATTTTTGATAAGTAATTAAAATCATAATAATTTGCATAAAAGCCGAAAACCATTCATCGTCGGACAATTCACTATTTATAATTAAATCATCAAATGTATTTTCACATTTTTCCATACATATCATTTGGACAGGAAATTTTGGTAATATAACATTAATTACCTCTTCTTCGTCATCTTCATCTTCATTTTCCTCTGTTTCATAACTTGTATCTGTGTTGCATTCTTCACTATCTTCATCGTCTTCCTCATCCTCATCCTGAGACGAATGTGTATGGCTTGTTCTTGAAGAACAACTTGAAGTAGAACGCAGTGTTTGTATATGATCATCTTGTAAAAATGGATTTACTGAAGTAATATCAATCAAGTCGCTAGATAACTGATTCGATGAATGTTGTGAAAATAGATCTTCAAATATTTCGTTACTAATCGAAGGAATTGTAAGTTCAGGAAGATCTTCACTAGAAAAAATTTTAATAGGAACTAAAATTTTAGGAGTTTCTTCAATCATTAAATGAGAATAATCGTCAATTTGAAAAAGAATATTTTTTTGTTTATTAAAAAATTCAGACTTGACTAAGTAATCAAGATCGTCGGCTACATTTAATTTAAAATTATTTTTGATCGTTAAAAAAGAACCATAATAATCCACCCCATGAATAAATCTTTTATAATTTAATAATTGACTTGTTAGAAAAACAAAAAAACCATCTACATAAGATGAATTATTACGATCTAACAATTTTGAATGTGTATATGAATTATCTTCTAAAGATGGAAGGGTAAATAAATAAGGATCTAAGTGATTATATTTTCCGACAATATATTTACAAGGATCTAACAAAGGAGCCATTTTAAAAAAAGCTTTCCCATCAATAACCGTATCAAAGTCGCTATTTTTAAGTTTACATGTAAAAATATTTTCAGAGTCGCCTTTTGTTACATCGTGAAGATACCACAAGTGATTTAAATTGATCGAGTTATAATTATTTGAATTCAATGAAAAAAAAGTATTATAAATAGGAATGTAATTTTGTATTTCTGATAATTCAATCCCTTTATGATTTTGTAGACTGGCAAAAAGACGGGTATTTTTTCTCTTTTGATAATTTAGAGGAAGAGTCATTAGCTATTTAATATAAAAATAATATACTTTTTTAACTTATAAAATATACCTAAACAATCTAACAGAATCATTGTTCGTTCGTTCTATCTTTTCCAATATTTTCTTATGAATATTAATATTCATGAATTTAGAATTGAAAAAATTTGATATGAAAAGTATTAGCTTTAAACCAAATGAAACAAAAGGACCCGTGGTAGTGCTTATCGGTCGTCGTGATACTGGAAAGTCTTTTTTAGTAAGAGATCTTTTATTTTATCACCAAGATATTCCCATCGGAACCGTGATTTCAGGGACAGAAGAAGGAAATGGATTTTATGGCAAATTAGTGCCTAAATTATTTATCCATAATGAATACAATACAGTGATCATAGAAAACATTTTAAAAAGACAAAGACAAGTGCTGAAACAAATCAAAAAAGAAATGGAAACATTTAAAAAAAGCACGATTGATCCGCGAACCTTTGTGATTTTAGATGATTGTTTATATGACGCCACCTGGTCACGAGATAAACTCATGCGATTACTTTTCATGAACGGGAGACACTGGAAGGTCATGCTTATCATCACAATGCAATATCCCCTTGGCATCCCACCAACTCTGAGAACAAATATCGACTACGTTTTTATTTTGAGAGAACCTTATATTGCGAATCGTAAACGCATTTATGAAAATTATGCGGGAATGTTTCCAACCTTTGAGTCCTTTTGTCAGGTCATGGATCAATGCACCGAAAATTACGAGTGTTTAGTGATAAATAACAACTCAAAATCGAACAAATTACAAGAACAAGTCTTTTGGTATAAAGCCGATAGTCATAACGATTTTAAATTGGGATCCAAAGAATTTTGGGAGATGTCAAAACAAATCGTTTCAGATGACGAAGACGAACAATATGACCCAAACAATGTGAAAAAACGCGGCGCAGGACCTAAAATAAGTGTCAAAAAAAGTAAATGGTAAAATCCGCTTTTATAAAAAGCGCTTTTTTATATATAAGAGATAAAACTACTTAAATAGTATCTTATAATAAATAATATAATAAAATGCAAGAGTTAAATATTGTAGAACTTATTGAAAAAAACCCTATCACAAAGCTTTCGTCCACATATAATAGTAAATTATTGAATAAAATCAAAGAAAATTTTACTGGATTTGAACAACAATTATTTATTACTAGTTTTTATTGTTACTTAAATTATGATAAAAACACGGATTTTGTAATAGACTTGGATAATGTATGGAAATGGTTAGGATTTTCAACAAAATTTAACGCCGAAAGAACATTAGAAAAATATTTTAAACTTGATATAGATTATAAAATAGCTTCTCATTTAGGAGGAGCGGTTTTTACTAAGCAAAATGGTGGACAAAATATCAAAAAAATATTTTTAACAATCAAATGTTTTAAGTCATTATGTTTAAAAGCACAGACAAAAAAAGCATCCGAAATTCATGAATATTATATGAAATTAGAAGAAGTATTACAACAAATCGTAGAAGAAGAAACCGATGAATTAAAACTACAACTAGAACAAAAGGAAAATATGATTTTAGAAATTAAAGAATCTTCCGAAAAGGAAAAAGCAAAATCCAATAAAGAAAAACAAAAAGCAGTAGAACAAGTAATTATTAATCAATTTCCTGTAAATACAGAATGCATTTATTTCGGAACCATTGATAATACAAATGAATCGAGAGAAAAGTTGATTAAATTCGGACACACAAATGATTTATCCACTAGAATAGTAGACCATCGTAAAAAATATAATAATTTTGTTTTAGTCAATGCGTTTCGCGTTCAAAATAAAGTAGAAATAGAAAATCTAATCAAAAATTACCCAAAAATTAAAAGACAAATTCGTAACATAGAAGTTAATGGAAAAAACAAAACCGAAATTATTGCTTATGACACCACAAATTTTACAATTGAAAAATTATCCAAACATATCAAAGATATTATTCATTCCAAAACATATAGCATAGACAATTTCAACCGAATCATAAAAGAAAACGAGGAATTAGAAAGTGAAAACAGAAATTTAAAAGAACAAGTAAAATCTCATGAACTTTTACTAGAAAAACAAAGCATTGAATTAAATGAATTTAGAGAGAAAATTGAAAATCAAAAAAAAATTATTGAAACCGTAAACTGCGATAACCAATGTGTTTATCAAAATGTCTTATTACCTGAAGATGATGTTCATAAAAAATTTAATGAATTTGTAAATAGTATTTGTATTGTTCGTCCTGATGTAGAAGAATTATCTGTTAATTTAGAAGGGCGGTATCGATTGTGGTCACAAGTAAAACCTACGAAAGAAATGTTCCATTCTCTTAAAAATTATTTAGACACACGATTCAAACCAAAACGTATTCAAGGGAATCACGGATACTTAGGTATTAAATTAAAACCAGTAGAATATAAAAAACACCAAGAAAATTCTACTGTTGAAACATTTATATTTCAAGTATGTAAATTTTCCGATTGTGGTAAAATTTTAAATTCTGTTTTATTAAGAGAATATCAAGCATGGAAAGTATGTGTTAATAAAGAAATAACGGATAATGATATGAAAGAAATAAAAGAATACTTAAATGCATCACCTTATGCTCTTAAAGCAACCGTATGGACGGAAGACGGAAATAATGAAGGATATTATGGAATCTCATTAAAACAAACTGAGATCAAACCCAAACTCATTTCATCCACAGGTAAAAAAGTTTACAAAAGAGAAGAAAAAACAAACTTATTACTAGGGACATGGGATAGTATTGTGAAAGCAGCAGAATCAGAAAACATTTCTGCTTCTAAAATGAGTCGGTTTGTAAAAAATAAAAATATAATAAATGATTATTATTATAGTGTTATTTAATGATGATAATACATGAGTAGACTTTGCGCAAAACTATCTCCTTTGGTCATGTTTACAAAATCTTTATGATTTTCAATTTTGTGATTTTTATAAACGATGGAAAAACAATTGTTTCCGTAGTTACATTTGGCATATTTACATAAATAATCGACTATTTTTTGATCTGACAAAAGAATGGGAAGCAAAGGTCTAATGTCTACAATATTCAATGATTCACTTCGATAGGTTTGAATGCGTTCTAAAAATATGAGATAATAATATTCTGTCTGAATAAATTCTTTATAAATATAGCGTTGGATTTCGATAGGTAGGGTTTTGATTCTTTTTTCCAAGGTTATAGGCGGTAAAAGAGTAAATGAATTATTCACTTCTTTATTTATTTTTTTAGAAGGGATCATAGGTAGGATAAATTCATAATCTGTCATTTTATTATTATTTAATATAATGATTAAATAATAATTGAATCAAATAATATTAATTTTTTCATTTATCAAGATTATGTTGAGCTGTTAGCAAATGGACCACTTTTTAATTGACTTTGTCCGTAATCGGTTTTACCTACAATAATATTTTCACCTTCGAATAGTTCACTACGAATATCTCCGACTGAAATACTTTCTTTTTCCATCAAGTTACGCTCTTGAGTATTTTGAATACCAATTAGATTTCCGTCTTCATCAATGGTTTGTGTTAGAAGGTTACCAGACTTTTCGGCATTCAGCATATTTTCTTCCATCGCCTTCTTTTTACTATCCTTAATACGTTGTTCGAATGCATTTTTAGCAAATGTTTCATTTTTTGTTTTTTCTTGCATCAGTTGATTTAATTCTTCTTCCATGTATTCAGTTTTACCAGTTTTATAAGCTTCTGGATCCCAACATAACCATTGGCCTACAGGTCCAACAAAAATATCAAAATGAGGATCCACTTCTCTCAATAGTTTAGCACGTAATTCAGCTTCCTCTTGTGTAGCAAAATTTCCTCTACTTTTGAATCCACGAACAGAGGTTTGAAAATGATGTTTAATATTAAATTCTTTTTCTAGTTGTTCTTCATTTTTATCTAAAAATGTTTTATAATCATCTTCGATGGAAGTTTGTGTAATATTATCTTTTTCTTCTTTCACAAAATCTTCATAATCCTTCATAATATCTTCAAATGAAAGTTTGTATTTATAAGACAAGAAATTCAAAAATTGCGCAAATTTTTCCATTGACTTGGAAAATTCCCACTTATTTAGGAACTCTTGGAAAAAAAACATTTCTTTTTGTTTTAGTATTTTTTCAGGTGTAATAAAAGAAAAACATCCAAAGTTTTGTCCAGCAATTGATTTATCAACCTCTAATAAGTCAACATATTTTGGATTTGGTTTTCCGTCTTTTGTGTTTTTTCTTTCAAAGCCAGTTTTTTTGTTTTTACTCATTGTATATTTAGTAAATTTTTAGTTTTAAGTTTTTTATCGAATAAATTATTTTTTCTTGATTCATTATATAATGAACAATATGTTTAATGTTTCTGAATTGATCAAAAGAATCATCAAGTATTTAATTGAAGGTTTAATGGTTGCCATTGCTGCTTTTGCTATTCCTAAACAATCTTTGAATTTAGAAGAAATTGCTTTGATTGCTTTAACTGCTGCTGCCACATTTAGTATTTTAGATACTTATGTCCCAAGTATTGCCGTAACTGCTAGATCAGGTGCTGGATTTGGTATTGGTGCAAATCTAGTTCAGTTCCCAGGTGGATTTTAATTGTAAAATGAATAGATAAATAATATAATAATTAATATTTTATATTATATATAATGAATTTTTGGTTTTGGAATACCACTACAAAAAAAATGAAGCCCAAGTCAGATAAGACAAAGACCAAATCAAAAATAAATCCTACAAATAATAAATCAAGATCCAATAAAACCAAATCTAGGAAAATGAAAAGAGGTGGAGCTGATACAGCATCAGAAGATAGTAGTCCTCCAGCTTATAATGAACGTTACGATGACTATGTAGCTGAAATGAAAAAATAAATATTTTTTTTGATTTATTCATTTTGATTATTTATTTTTTTGAATCAGTCATCCAATTTTGCACTAATAGTGTTGGTTTTTTTTCGACAGGAGGATGATATTCAAAACATGGGTCCTGTGTAATATTTTTCTCCATAATCTGTTTATTTTCAGGAAGATAAAATTTACAAACAGAACTATCAAAACACCGTTTTCCAGTAGCATAACCACTACTATAAGGTTTAATATCTTGCACATCGTAAAACTCTGCAAATATTAATCCGACATCAGATGTAGAGATACTTTTAAAAAATCCTTTTTGTTTTCCATTCCCTGAACAAATGGGACCTTGAATATAATATAACTGATTTGGAATTAAATCTTGAGCTAACGTTTCTTTCATATCTACTTTTAGAAAAAGGTATAGAAAAAAAGATTTCAATTTAATCTACTTTATCTACTTTTTAGAAAAAAGTAGAGCAAAAAGTTGTTTTATTGTTTTTACTGTTTTTTGCTGTACTTTTTTCTAAAAAGTAGATTAAATCGTAGCAATAAATTCCCAATTTAATTCTTCACACATTTTCTTCCAAGTCTCATCTTGTTCAATTAATTTTTCCCGATCTTTCAACATTGGAATATCATCTAAATATTGTGACTCTCCTAACAGTTCACATAATTTATACAATACATAATAATAATTCAAAAAATTGACACGATAATCTGGACAGTTTTTTGCATAAGGTGATTGTAATTCCATAAAGAGATTACATAAAGTTTCTTCTAATTCAGGCGTCATTACTTGCGGTTTTATTCCTAATTTATTTTTAATAAATGCAATATGTTCATAATATTTATTAAAGCCTAACTTTTTTAGAATTTCTTTGGTTTTATAGTGATTCAATTGTTCTAACTCAATGCGTTCTTTTTTTATTTGTTGTTTAATTAATTCCACGACTTCGACTGGAATTTGAGTAGTTTCTTTTCCCTGATATTGAGATAATATTTCCTTGAAATGATTAATTTTTTTATAGGCGTAAAAACAAACTTCTTTAGGAGGTTCTTTATAAGATGGTTTTTCATTTTCGATTAAATATGGTATATTTACAGAACATTGATTACAAATTAAAACCCCTTCATCATCTAGCGGGATTAATTCACCTTTGAAACAATATTGACATACGTCAATCGTTTGTAAAAAAGAATTAATGTCTAAAAAGGTTTCATCAATATTACACAAGTATTTATGAACAATATTTTTATTCATCGATTCATTATTACTAACATGATCATTATTGATTTTAAAAAAACGATCTACTAATTGACTTTTTGAAGAAACTGTTTTAGGATCAATGCTTGAAATATTTTTTTTATTTTCAAAATATTCAAAGATATATTTAGAATTATCTAAAAAATAATTATTCTTTTTATTTTTAAGTTCTTTGATTGATTTATTGATTTCTTTCATACGATCTTTGTAATCCATTTTTTGTTCAATCGATAAATTTTCCATTTTTAATTTATTTTGTAATTCTTGGTATTCTTCTTTTAATTTAGGTATATTATCATATTCATCCATTGTAAATTCATTGATAAATTCTCTGTGTTTGCCATCTAATGTTGTGTTTGTTTTTTTATTTATTTTTATTTTTTTATTTGCTTTAGGTTTAAACGTTGGCATGATAATAACAATAATATAATTACGATTACTTATTTAATTTAAAATAAATAAAAATATATTATTGTTTTGTTATTTTTATTCTTTTTATTTTAATATCTTCTTAAAAACTAGTTAAAAAATAATAAAAAAATTAGAATCTTTATGTAATGGAATTTACAATGCAAATTGTTGATGAAAATGGAAATAAAAGTAATATAAAAATAGATAAAATAAAATTTCATAAAATGGTGTTTTTATACAATGCTTTAGAAGAAGGCTGGTCCATTAAAAAAAAGAGTGACTCTTATTATTTGTTGAAAAATCATGAAGGGAAAAAAGAAATATTTCTTGAATCGTATTTGTCTACATTTATCACAAGCGCTTTAGATATTAATAAAATCCTTTCTTAACAATAAAATAATATTTAATAATTATAATATATAGTTTTGTATTAAATAGCGCGAACTATTATAGAATGATAATATTTTTATAACCTAATGTGTGTTAAAACATTTTTATTTTTCGAATAAAATTATTCTTAAAAAATAAAATATAATTAACGAATTAATTAAATTCATTTTCCAAAAATTTTTATCTTTAGCAATATTATAAACTATGGGAGGTGGATTAATGCAACTCGTGGCTTACGGAGCTCAGGACGTATACCTTAAAAGCCTGTAGGGTAGAAAAACGTCGGGGAATATCGAAACAATAAGATATTCATAAAGCCCTTTGTGGATCCTTTTTAAAATAAAAAAGCACCACGGACGTTAATCAGGGATATTAACTAATAACATAGTTACTATGAAAAACCCTGGTGAGAAAATCAAACTGCTTGAAACCCCTAAAGCTTATTCTACTAAACAGTTTTTGTGAGAAAATTGTGGCCAAGACAAAAAACTTGGGTATAGTAAAAATGAATAAGATGATTTTTCAATAAAATAATTGATTAAAAAATGGGCAATGAGCATCCAAGCTTCTTTAAATAAAACTATTTAACAATATAAAAAATGCACATGATATAATATATGATGAACAATAATGAATTCGAACAAAAAAATTGTGATAAATGTGAAGAAATCCAACCAATTGATAAATATCGAAAATATTGTGAAAATTCATTTTCAAAAACATGTAAAAAATGTTTAAATGAAATAGATAAAATAAGAAAAATAAATCGTAGAAAAAAAAAAGCCGAAACTACTTTAGCAAAATGTGAAAAATGTAATCAAGAAAAAACATTAAAAGAGTTTTCGAAACTTAAAAAATTTTACAAAAAAAAGATTTGTCTTTCTTGTTATCCTGAATTTTTAAAACAACAAAAAACAGAATGGTGTAGAAAAGAAAGTAAGAACAATATAAACTATCGATTAAAAAAATCGCTTGCCTCTCGTTTGAGAACTGTTCTTATTAAAAATGACTCCACTATGAATTATATCGGTTGTAATATTCAATATTTAAGAGAATGGTTTGAATATAATTTTACATTAGAAATGAATTGGGAGAATTATGGATCTTATTGGTCCATCGATCATATTATACCTGTGTGCAAATTTGATTTAACTGTAGAAGATGAAAAATTGAAATGTTGGAATTGGTCGAATTTAATGCCAGTAACAGTAAATTTTAATTCTTCGAAAAAAGAAATAAATCAGAATCAAATTAATTATATTTTAAACAAAATAGAAAAATTTAAAGAAGAAGGTTCAACGACTAAATGGTTTTCGGAAGAATTTATATTAAAAAGAGAAATAGTGGAAGGTAAAATAGCCACGAATATAAATTCTTTGTAAGATATAGTCTAATCCTTATTGAAAAATAAGGTAGAGGAAATGTACAGGTAACCCTCAAATTACTTTTTGGAAAGTAACTTACCGCAGATATACTAATTTTGCTATTGAATCGATTGAACAAACATTCAATGGCCAGGCTGATTTCGGTCGCCGTGTCCAATGTACCATTTCAAGAAATGGTGATTTAGCATACAGAACTTATTTACAAGTAACAGTTCCTGAAATCAATCAACTTATGGGTATTGCATCCTATGCCGCTGGTGTAGGTTCAGGTGTTTATGCTCGTTGGTTAGATTTCCCTGGCGAGCAACTTATTGCTCAAGTTGAAGTCGAAATTGGTGGTCAAAGAATTGATCGTCAATATGGTGACTGGATGCACATTTGGAATCAATTAACCATGACTTGCGAACAAGAACGTGGTTATTTCAAGATGATTGGTAACACCACCCAACTTACCTTCATTACTGATCCTTCTTTTGCCGAAGTTGATGGTCCTTGTGACTCTTTAGCTCCTCGTCAAGTTTGTGCCCCTCGTAACGCCCTTCCTGAAACAACTCTTTACGTTCCACTTCAATTTTGGTTTTGCACAAACCCTGGTCTTGCATTACCTTTAATCGCCTTGAATACTGTAGGGCAGAAAAACGACATGCCTAAAACATTTGCGCACTGTTTTAGGAAAAATCATTTAGATTCGCAAATGGTTAATTTTAACCATAATCAGTCGTTAGTAGTTTGTTACTAAACTTGTAATTAACTGCAACAATTCCAAATTGCTGGAAGTTCCTAAAGCTGTAAAAATCCAACTTTTAAGAAAAGTTGAGCAAAAAATATTTATAGAAATTTTGCTCCACTTTTTGAAAAGTGGATGGGGTACCAAATGATAAACGAAAGTTTATCATGGCTGAGAAATAATGAACTCAGGTATGGTAAAAATCCCACAGATACTATAATGGATAATCAGCAGCCAAGCCTCTAAGTTCGCTATGATAAGAATATGAGGAAGGTTCAACGACTAAACGGTTTTGGGTCTTAAATGATGGTCTAATCAACCTGATAAGGCATAAGATATAGTCTATTCCCTGTTAACACAAAATACACCGAAAGGTGGGGTAAATCGTGATGTACAGTATCACGAAGTTAAAATCAATCTTGATATCCGCCCAATTGATGAATGTTTATGGGCCGTAACAACTCTTTCATGTAACACCCAACCATACTCAGGCGCTCAAGGACAATTCGTTCCTGGTCGTCCAGTTCCTGCCGCCATCGCCTACAATCAATCTCTTGTCGCCGCCTCTTTATACGTCGACTACGTTTTCTTAGATACTGATGAGCGCAGACGTTTCGCACAAAACCCTCACGAATATTTGATTTCTCAACTTCAATTCACTGGTGATGAATCTGTTGGTTCATCCAGTAATAAGATCAAGTTGAACTTCAACCACCCTGTCAAGGAACTTATCTGGGTTGTCCAACCTGATCAGAACGTCGATTATTGTTCTTCCCTTGTTTGTGATGCCCTTTTATTCAAAGTTCTAGGTGCTCAACCATTCAACTATACTGATGCCATTGATGCTCTTCCAAACGCTATCCATGCTTTTGGTGGTCCACAAGAAGTCAACCGTGGTGAATACATCGATGCCCGCGGTCTTTTCAACGACGCTGGTGCTTTAGATGTTGATATTCCTCCTGGGTTCACTGGATACTGGCATGGAAGTGAAAATCCATACAATGAGCCAAACTTTGGTGGCCCAGCAGTTACTTATCCTAACTTTCCTGCAAGTGCTGGCGTTGATCCTACTCTTTTAGCTCAACTTGCCTTACAAACAACTGATCACAACGGTGGTTCCACTGTTTCAGATGCAGGCACTTTCGTTCTTACTGAAACCTCCTTAGATCTTCACTGCTGGGGCCAAAACCCAGTTGTCACCGCTAAGTTACAACTTAACGGTCAAGATCGTTTCTCTGAACGTGAAGGTTCTTACTTCTCATGGGTCCAACCATACCAATCCCATACCCGTAACCCTGACGAAGGTATCAATGTTTACTCATTTGCCCTTCGCCCTGAAGAGCACCAACCATCCGGAACTTGTAACTTCTCAAGAATTGATAACGCCACACTACAATTGGTCTTATCCAACGCCACCGTTGAAGGAACCAAGACCGCTAAAGTCCGTGTTTATGCCACCAACTATAACGTGTTAAGAATTATGTCAGGTATGGGTGGGTTAGCCTATAGTAATTAAAAAATTTGTTATCATATTTCGTGTCATTTATTTTTATATATTTTAATAATTAAAAATCGTTTTTTATTTATTAAAGCAAAAAACAATATAAAAAGTTCGCAACTATCAATATTATAAATGAGCGTAGATATTGTAAATCTCATTGAAAACAATCCCATTACCAAGTTAAATGGTAATTACAAGTCAAAATTAGTTGAAAAAGTAAAGAATCACTTCAGTAATTATGAACAACAAATGTTTTTATCCAGTTTTTATTGTTTTTTGAACTATCATTATAAGAATGATTTTGTTATTGATCTTGATAATGTATGGAAATGGTTAGGATTTCAGCAAAAATATCATGCAAAATATTTATTAGAAAAACAATTTATTTTTAATAATGACTATAAAATTATTGCTCCCGAAGCTTCGGGAGCAAAAAAAAATATGAGAGGTGGACATAACAAAGAAATAATTATGTTAAATATTGATACATTTAAAAAATTTTGTTTAAAAGCTGGAACCAAAAAGGCCGATGAAATTCATGATTATTTTATAAAAATGGAAGGAATATTACAAGAAGTTTTACTTGAAGAAACTAATGAATTGAAATTACAATTAGAACAACAAAAAAATGAAATGCAACAATTAGAAGACAAAAAAAACAAAGAATATCAAGACAAATTAGAAAAGGAAAAGATTATAGAACGGGAAAAAATGTTATTAAAAGAATACGCAACAATTGGTTGTATTGTTTATATTATTAAAGTAAAAACTTTAGAAAACGGACACTATATAATTAAACTAGGTGAAAGTAGAAAAGGTATACAACTAAGATATAATGAACATAAATCCAAATATGAAGAATGTTCATTGTTAGATTGTTTTATGGTAAATAAGAGTAAAGAATTTGAATCTTTTTTACATGAACAAATTAGATCTCATCGAGTAAATGATTTACTTGGCCATGAAAAAGAATTAGAATTATTTTTAGTTGGTAAAAATTTATCCTATCAAATGTTAATCAATACAATTAATAATAATATCAAGTATTTTAATCACAATGATAATAATAAATTAGAATTAGAAATCGAGCAGTTAAAATTACTACTTGAAATGAAACAAAGTAATAATGAGAATATCTTATTACAAGAATTGATTCAACATGTTAAACAATTATCTAGTAAAATAGATAATCTTGAGAAGTCAAATAAAGAAATAATAAGTCATGTTAACTCATCCAAAATTAAAACTGTTACAGGATTTAATCAACCATTAATTACACTAGGCCCAAGATTACAGAAAATTAATCCCGAAACATTATCCTTAGTAAAAATATATGATTCTGTATCAGAGGTCATGAAAGAAAATCCTGCTATAAAAAGACCGAGTATCAATAAAGCCATTGTTGAAAATACAATTTACCATGGATTTCGTTGGTTATTAGTAGACCGAAATTTAGATCCAAATACTATACATAATCTTTTACCTACCAAACAAACAAAAGTTCAAAATAATGGTTATGTAGCAAAATTAAATCAAGAAAAAACAGAAATAATAAATGTGTATTTAGATAGAAAAACCGCAGCTCAGTATAATGAATATGAATCTTCATCTGCGCTTGATAATCCAGTTAAAAATTTTACTATTTCAAGAGGTTATTATTATAAACTCTATTGTGATTGTGAAGAAAATGTAAGAAAGGATTTTGAAATGAAATATAGTGAACCTATTTTATATAAAAATGGCATTGGTCAATATGATTTGGAAAATCATTTAATCAAAGAATTTATATGTAAATACGATTGTATCAAAACACTTAAAATGAGTGATAAAACGTTAGCAAAATCATTAGAAAAATCATTACCATATAATGATTTTTATTTTAAAGAAATCGGAAACAAATTAAAGATGATTTAGGTTGTTATGATGCAAAAGGAAATAAACCAATTTTATAAAATAATATATAAATAGACAAACATTTATATATCATTATATTATATGAACGACGAAAAAATAAATTCAATGATACAAACCCCGTTAACAATAAATCAATACTTTTTTGAAAAAAACATTGATAAAATCAATGTAACTTTTGAAAGAGAAGAAGATATGTTATTGTTATTATTGAATATTTTTTTACATGATTTTATTCAAAATTATTATTTTAACGATATTATGATTCAAGAAATTATTCACGTGTTAGAAAAAGGTGGAATAAATATAACCAATCTATTGTTAAATGATTACAAAAATATTTTACCAAGTCATGATTCTAACAAAAATTATGATCCCAGTAATTATGTAGAAAAGGAAATCATACCAGGTTATTATGAAAAATTATATGAAGAATCCGAAAAAGATGAGTCTTGGAAAAAATCATTGGAAACTGAGAATGATATAATAATAGAAAAGAATGAAACCAATGAAAAAATAGGAGGATCTTCCGAAGAAAATGATTATATTAAAATAATCGAGACTTCTTCCAAAAGTCCTGTTTTTTTATCCATGTTCTCAAATTTATTGAATTATATTGTTAGTTTTTTGGACTGTTATGAAATAACAGAAACATGTAAAGAAAATCTAACAAATACAGATAAAAATAATCATATAAATGTAGTTATTTATAATAATATCCAATCTACGTTTACTTATTTTATTCATTTTTTAAAAAATAACGAATTCGAAGATAAAAATCGAAATCTTCTTGTATCGGGCTTATTATCCCTTTTATTAGATGCCTATGTAAAGTATCATAAAGAAAATAATTCTGATTTTTACGATAATAGTATTGAAATATTACATTCTGAAGAGTTATTTGAATACTTTATTATGAATTTGATTCAATATGCCAGCAGCAATGAATTACAAAAAGGAGGAAATGATGAAGTTGATGATCAACAATTAGAACAAGTAACTGAATCTCCAGATGAAGATAAATTAGAAGCTGATGTTACACAATTAGAAGAAGCAGAACCAGTAGATCTAGAAGAAGTGGGGGAACCACAAGAAGACGCACCACTAGAAACAGTAGATCTAGAAGAGGCTGTGCAATCACAAGAGGATGCACCAATAGCGGAAGCTGATACAGTGCAATTAGAACAAGTAGAACCAGTAGATGTAGAAGAGGCTGCACAACCACAAGAAGACGCGCCAATAGCAGAAGCTGATAAGGTGCAATTAGAAGAAGCACAACAAGTGGATTCGCAATTAGAAGAAGCACAACAACCAGGCATTGAAACTGAAGAAGTAAAACTACAGCAAAAAGACAAAAGAAATAATTTAATTACAGTAACAAGTCAAGGAATGTTTTTAAAATTAGGAATATGGCAAAATATATTTACAAAATTAAAAGAACAAAATATTTGGAACCAAGATACAAATCCAGCATTTGATCCATCTTCCCTAGAAATAATTACCAGAGAGAATTTAGAATATGTTTATCCTTCCAAAGAAAATAAAAACAATGAATTGTTGATTGGAGAAATTATACTTTTAAAATCATTTTTGTTAGATGTTACTCCAAATATTGTTACTTTTGCAAATACATTAGACAAAGGGTTATTAGAAAACATGAAAAATTTTTATCATAATAAACAAGATAATGAAGATAAACAAATAATAAGTCAGTTAAAAGATGTAAAGCTAACATCTAGTAAAAATATCAATAATTTGTATGAATTATTACAAGAAAATATAATTCAAATTAAATCTACCAATGCAAATACTTATCTGTCATCACCAAAATATAAATTTATCATTGATAATGATTCTAATTTTCTAGATCAACCTTTGTTAGAAGTTTATAAAGAATTGAATCGAGGAATATTTTGTCCTTGTGCATCGGCCATGAATTCAAATAATAACTGTTCCTTATCTACTAATGATTATGTAAAAGAAATCGGTTCTTCGAATTTTACACTTTCTTTCAAGAACGAACAAAAAGAAATGAGTTATGGAGGAACGGTGTTATTTTATAATGATGATACACGGTATCAAACGAATTTGAACATTGACTTTCGTCTAATCGTCGATTCTGATATTGCAATCATTAACACAAATATGTTAGAAGCGGCTGATGCAGATGATTTGGGAACAAGAGTTGTATATCGTTCCATCGTCGAATCTATGAAGAATTTAATTTATCAAAATATAGTTATTTCAGAAGATGATCTAACAAATTCTGACAATGCGTTATTAAAAGAAAAAATGGAAATGCAACATTTTTGGAATCTTTTAAAAAATACCAATAATTTAAATCAAGTATTAGCAGCGAATGTTATGCAAAATATGGGTAATTTTTTACAAGAATGCGAAGGGATCTTAAAATGGGGTGGATTTATTAATAAATTTAATACGATTGTGGATAGTAGTAATACCTTTATTGTAGAAAATGAAATAACGCCGATTTTACGGAGTGTAAGTCAAGGATCGCAAATAATTCCTTACGACGCAGATGGTAACGCATTAAGATTATATGTTTCAAAAGATATTTCTTCTGTGTTTCGTTCGATTTATTTGGTGTTGAATGCGTCGGAAGGAATCAATGAACATAGCATGGCTAGCTATGACAAATTGTTTGTTTCTAAAGGAAAGGTCATCTATATGGATGGAGAACCATCTAACAAAAAAATGGACGATTTAGAAGAGTTTGAACCTCAGATTTCACTAGAAGAAGCAAAAGTGCCAGAAGAAAAAAAAATTAAAGAAGAAGTAGTAGAAAATGCAAAAGTGCCAGAAGAATTAGAAGAAAAAGTAAATGAAGAAGAAGAGACAAAAGTGCCAGAAGAATTAGAAGAAAAAGTAAATGAAGAAGAAGAGACAAAAGAAGTTGAAGAAAAAGGTGGTAGATCTAGTTTGAAAAAGAAACCAAGTAAAAGAAAATACAATACACGAAATAAAAAATCAAATAAAAAACGTAATAAAAAGAATACCAAAGGAAAGAATAGCAAAGAAAAGAAGAAAAGAAAGTCTAAAACACAAAAATCTAAAAATCTAAAAATCTAAAAAGTAAATAAATAAAAAGAATATAAAAATATAACAATAAATATATATAATGCAAATCTTTGTGAAAACTCTTACTGGAAAAACAATTACCTTGGAAGTTGAGCCTGGGGATACCATTGAAAATATCAAAGCTAAAATTCAGGATAAAGAAGGAATTCCTCCTGATCAACAGCGTTTAATCTTCGCAGGAAAACAGTTAGAAGACGGGCGCACTTTAAATGATTACAATATTCAAAAGGACTCCACGATCCATCTAGTATTAAGACTGCGTGGAGGTGACTAGTAAGTTTTACACCCTTTTTCATTTAAAACGCAAATTTTAAATGAAAGTTTTATTTTATAGTATTCTTTATTATAAGAGTAAATGAAGAAATTCTTGTATTTTTGTAGTTAAAATATGCGTTTAAATTTAAAAAGTTTAAAAACTATACCATCTCATAAATATGGAATATTTCTAAGTTTAGTAAATTTTCTATTTCCAATATTATAATTACCAAAAGTTTGATTAGTTATATGACAAGCCACTATTATACCATCAAAACAAAATGTTTCTGTTTCAAAATCTGCTGAAGCAATTATTCTATAATTATATTGTTTTAATAAGTTAATACACTTATAGTGTAAATAATCACTATGTGTTGAAATAAATAAGTATTTTATTTTATTTTGAATTAATAATTCAGTTATATCTTCTAACATTTCTAACTCATAACCTTGAATATCCGAATGTAAAATATCTATATTTTCTATATTTTTTTCAAGAATAAAATCACACAAATTTATTTGGTTTTTGCCTATAAATCCTTGTGTAAAATTTACATTATTAATATTATTTAATAAACAGTTTCTTTTTCCTAAATTCAACCCGTTTAATTCAGGCTCAATACAATAATTTTTAGCATTTTTAACTACTTTATTGAACCAGATTGTATAAAATGCCCAATATGACCCTAGTTCTATCATAGTTCCATTTTCTGGTATATCTTTTAAAATTAATTCAAACATTCTTTCTTCTGCAGGTTCATGACAACCTTTATTTAATAATAATATTTCTGAAAAATCTCCATAATATCCATATGTTTCTACTTTTATTCCATTATGTAAAAATATATATTCATTTTCAGTAGTTCCTGCTTTTTCGCATCGTTTTATAAATAAATTATTTGGATCAGATAAAATATCTATAAATCTATCTTTGAATTCCAAACCTTTTTTATTATTTATATTTTTATCTATAAATTGAGAACAATAGTCAGGGCTGTTTAAAGAATCCATTTATAAGAATTATAAATATTTTTATTTTTATATAACAAACGTATTTACCTGATGAAATCAAAAACCATTCTTTTATTTTTATATAACAAACGTATTTACCTGATGAAATCAAAAACCATTCTTTTATTTTTCAGGATTTTCGGTTTTCAATTTATCTACATAATTTTGTTCTTTCTTTCACAACCTCTTTATTATTTTTATAATATTTTAGATGTCTATTGTTATTCGTATATTTTTCAAATGTTCCTCTGATTCAGTAATATATTTTTCTATTTTTGTTTAAATTCAATTATTTGTAGGCGATTTTATTTAAAATGGGTCTTTTAAATGAGAAAAGGTGTAAATAATAAAATTGAATTAAATATTATTATTTAATTTAATAATATTATAGTTAAAATGGTTTATATATATGCAGTTCAATTAGAACAAGGAAAATATTATAATTCTTTTTTATTACTTAATAACAAATTCATATTCACAACTTCAGGTTTGTCTTCCGATGCAAAGCTGGTAAATAATACTTTGATCTGTTCATCATCGCGAAATCGAATACTATATTCTTGCTGAATATTATTACGCCCAATGCGTCCCATGGCCTGAATGATTTTTTCTTGCGTTAAATTCAAATCCTTACTTAAATAACCATGACAAAACTGATAATTCGTTCCATAAATATAATCACTATCTGCAATAATGATATACAATTTTTGCTGATCGGCTAACTTCTTCATGATTTCCGTATAGGCAATACTTTTATGTGTCGTAAAAACACCAATCCCTAATAATAAGAGAACTTTCCAACTATCTTCAACATCTTTTAAAAGCATGATGGAAACAATAATATCTTCGTCAATATCACTGGTAAATGATGTATCGGTATTTAATCCTTCTGCCCATTTTTGTTTATGAAGTAATTTGTTAGGAATAAATACGTCATCTAAAGAAGCATTTTTAATCATGGATCGACATAATTCGATTTGTTCTTGCAATTGAATAATACGTTTATCTTTGGTTTTCCCCATTTTATCACTCAACATTTTTGATTTCCCTTTTTTATCTTTATTTGACTTTTGTTGTCCGCCACTATCTTTTTCTTCCTTGTTGGTTTGTTTTTCAAGTTCGGTTTCGATTTCTTGTTCCAATGCATTTATTTTATCATTAATATTATTGTTAAATTCAATTTTATCCATAATATCTTTCATGACAATATTTGGAATATTTGCTTGTTGAATGCAAAATTTCGCTATTTTTTGGACATCCGTTGCTATAAAGATAGTAGGACCATCCGTTAATGTAAATGCGTCTTTAGTGGTAATATAAATTGCACTTGATTTGTCATCGTTATTTACATTGACAATTTGCTCACTTTGCATTTTCATAATAGGTTGTCCAGAAAGCAAACTAGGTGTATTGGATTGAACACCAGGACCAATACTATTGAACTTTTGAATTAATTTATTACCTTTTATATCTATAGCATCATTTGAAATAATACGCTTGGAACGATTAATCTTAAAGTTAAGATAAACCGCACCCCATGTTCCTGGGATTATATTTTTAATAACTTTTAAATAATGCATTTTTATATTTTTCATATTAATATCATCTAAACTACCAAAATTTCGATTGATAAATGTATTTGATTTTGTATATTTATTCGTTTCGCAAAAATGGATGAAATTAGATGCTTCTTCTAAATCAAAATATCGTAATAACGTCAAATTTTCTTCAATATGATCTACGATTTTTAATATATCTTCATACTCTTGATGCATATAATGAGGCATGACTACATAGCCGCTGTTATTGACCATGGGAATCGTTTTTCTGCAATCATGGCTTACAATATTATGTATTTGAGCATCAGGAAACTTTTCCATAAAATATTGGATAGGGACAGGAATTTCATGGATCTTTGGAAGTGTAGCGGAAGATAATACAAAATTTGGAATTAAATTTTCGGTCCAGTTCTTATGAATGACTTGATGTAATTCATGTTCTTTGTAATCCATTGTAATGGTGGGTTCATCCCAATAAGTTAATATATTTTCGGCTTGATTAAATGCTAACATGTAATACATGGCTGAAATATATGATTTAATATCACAAATCATAATTTCTACTTTATCACCAATCGAATTGTCTACTTTGCCTATTCCTCCACTACGTTTATTTACGGAGTATTCTTTGGCTGCAAAATAATGTAAACGAATATCATCTGCACTACCACAACCAAAACCGATCGCAATCTTTTTATTCATCGAAATAGCGGCTTTTGCCAAGGCTAACCCTACGTGTCTTGCTGCACATACGAAGATGACTTTATATTTTTCAGATAACCCTAATGGGGTTAATGTTTTTCCTGTGCCAGTAGGAGCAATATATAAAATTAACTTTGGAGAAGGTGATTTTGCAATCGTAAATATTTCTTTTTGGTGATCATAAAGCATCATGTCGTCATATTTTAATAAATTTGAATTTTTTTCAATAAATTTTGTGGAATCACGGATAATACTTAATAAATTAATATCCGTTTCAAAAGCAGTCAACGTGGCTAAAATAACTTCTTTGATGTATTTGTTTAGTCGAATAATATTATATTTGATTAATTTGTAGAGAGTAAAATAGTGATAAATCCAATCATTTTCATTGGTTAAATCTTCTTTGTTTTTATTTTTATCATTGTTTTTATTTTTATCGTTATTTTTATTTTTATCCTTGTTTTTATCGTTATTTTTATCATTGTTTTTATTTTTATATTTATTTTGGAATAATAATTCCAATTCTTTTAATAATACAAATTCATAAATATTTAATTTTTCAAAATTTACACCATCTAATTGCGAAATACGTATTTTATCTGCCTTTTTAATAGTAACATTTGCATTCACATCAACCTTTAAAAAGGATAATGAGTATGATGAAACAAGTTCGTTTATTTTTTTAGAGAAATACTCTACATATAAATATTCTTCCATTTTTTCAGAATATTCTATTTTTAAATATCCAAATAGAGAAATATTTTTACTATATTTGATGTTTACAGTGTGAAATCCGTCAATGATCAACTTTAAGATTTCCATTTCTGGTTGAGAAACAAGAATTTCTAATGATTGCCATTCAGATTTTGATAATTTTCTTTGTTTAAGATCCATTGTATTAGTTTAATATACATGATTGTATCTAACATTATTTAATTCAATTTTATTTAAAATTGAAATTATAAAATAACAGAAAATAATCTCTAAATTTAGCAGAATAATGAATAATAATAAAATCATTTCCATTGAAGGCAATATTGGTTCAGGAAAAAGCACTTTGTTAAAAGTTTTGGAAGAAAAATATAAGGATGAAAAGCAAATTATCTTTTTAAAAGAACCAGTAGATGACTGGGAAACGATCAAAGACAACAAGGGTATAACCATGTTAGAAAAATTTTATTCAGATCAAAAAAAATATTCATTTCCCTTTCAAATGATGGCTTTTATTTCGAGGCTGTCCATTTTAAAAAAAGTAATCAAAGAAAATACAAATGCAATTATTATTTCGGAGCGTAGTTTGTTTACAGACCGATATGTTTTTGCAAAAATGTTATACAATCAAAACAAAATCGAAGACGTGAATTATCAAATTTATTTAAAATGGTTTGATGAATTTGCGAATGAATTTCCAGTCAATAATGTGATTTATGTTAATGCAGATCCAAGTATTTGTTATCAGCGTATTGATAAACGGTCCAGAGATGGAGAAGAAAATATTCCCTTACAATATCTTATACATTGTCATTATTATCATGAAGAATTTATAAAAATTAATATGGATAGTTGTCAAAAATTATTATTAGATGGTAATGTAGATATTTTTGAAAAGAAAGATACCTTAGAATCGTGGTTACAATTAATTGATGATTTTATAAACTGTTACATAGTTTAACCATGTTACATAGTTTAACCATTTTCCAATAAAATGCGATTCAACATAGAGATTGGTTTATATTTTAATACATCCAATTGTCTACTTGTGGTTGGAAATTCTTCGCAACCATAAATATCTTGTAACAAAAGCCATTCAAAAAGTCCTCCCATATAAATAAAAACATGACAAAAACCCAAAGATAATAACTGTTGATATTTTTTATATATTTTTTCATCGTTTGAATTTTTCCCATAAATAATAATACGTATTCCAGTCGGTGAACTCAAAAACTTATTTATTAAGAGTTCTTCATCAGAAATATTAATTGTATTTTTAATTAAACAATATTGTTCATCAGCACTTAATGTATTAATTAATAAATAAATGTCTGGATTTTTGATAACGGCTTGAATATCTTCAAAATTAATCTTTCTTATCGATTGGGTATTACCCATTGTATTTATTATAAAATAAAATGAAATATTTTTATATTATAATAAAAAGATAACTTAATTAAATTGCACTAGAATTTCTACTTTTTCTTTTTTAATGCTTTTTGTGGCAGAAATAGATAACTCTTCGCGTTTTTTTCTGGTTTTCGAATTATCAATGACAAGTTCTTTTCTTTTTGAAGTGCTATTACGACAATTCATATCTTTTTCGATGAGTTCATAATTTTTATCAATGTAATCAACGACTTTATTTTCTAACGCCCATTTAAAAAAATTCAATTGACCAATCGTTGTTTCAATATATTTATCACCTTTATAAGGTATACTAATTCTTTCCCAACGGCAAAAAGGATCAAAACGTTTTTTGCTATAAGCCTTTAATTTTAATTTATAATCGACATAAACCTTGAATCGACGTTCACAATTGTTTTCATTTTCTTCAATGGTATATAATGTATAATATTTTTTCGCATAATTTGTCGCAAACCAATCAACAATTCGTAAAGAAATTCGTGATTCTCCAGTAATAATTTTTAACATTCGATCCAAGATTTCTTCATTTTTATAAAATTCCATTAAATTATTCAATAACAAATCATTTTGAGAAGTGTATAAAGGTGTATTATTATTATTATTCATTAGTTAAGTTTTTAAAAAATATTTAAGTTGTTTAAAAATAATATTATATATTATTATATAATACATTTTCTATTCTTGTTCTAGATTATTTTCCTTTTCTTCATTTTTAATTTTATCAAAGGTTGTGTTTTGAGGTTTCAAAAAACGATCTCTCGTTACAATATCTTTTACGTAATCTACATTTTGTAAAAATGGATTGGTTCCTCTTTGAAAAATATGTTCTCGATCTGAAATTTTATGATCTAAATCTTCTCTTCGATTACCTGAATCATTATCGTTTCTAGAAAATTTCGTATCAAATAAAAAGGAATCGAATCCGTCTAAAGATTGACTAATCGCCGATTGTGGATCCATATTTGTTATAGGTTCTGGTTCTTCTTCTGCAATATTATTATTAGGTTCTTTTATTTTTCTAGCAGATTTTAAATAAGATTCTCCATTACTCCATCTCCATTCATTTTTCATTTTTATAATACTCGATATTTCTTTGTATTTTATTTAACCTATTATTTACTTAAAAAAAATACGATAACAATATAGATAATAAAACAAATTATTTTATGGATTATACTTTTTTATCGATCATGGCATCCATTTTAGTAGTCATCGGTTACTTACCAGAATTTTATAGTATTATCAAAAATAAATCCAAAGATGTCGGTAACATTTATATATGGATCATTTGGACAACAAGTTCCTCTCTTTCGGTGATTTATTGTATATTAATTGAAGAATATTACGTCATGGTAACAAATATCATTATATTATTAATGAATTTTCTAACCTTTTTACTAAAATATTATTATTTGCATTATTATAAAGAAATTGAAAACGAAGACCTAAGTCACGATCAACAAGTTTAATAATATTCATCTTTCACAATCGTCAAATTTTTGGTAAACATAAATGCATCTTTACTCGTCGTTCGTCTTTTTAAATTACATTCTAAACATGCAATAAGAACATTATTTATGTTATGTCCTTCGTGATTATTGATACGATCTAATGTCCATTGTTTAACATCCCTTTTAAACCCATATAATAGAAGCACTTCATTCGAACAAAAACAGCATTTTAATTCGCTTTCTTTTAATAATTGTTTTACGTAATCGATGGTTATAAATATATCCGATTTATATCGACTTTTTGTTAGATCTTGTTGTTTATAACTAGAAACTTTTCTTTTCAATTCTGAAGTAATAAATGAATACTCCGTTTCATGAAGCGTTGGATCTAACAAAAGTTGTTTTTGTAAATCATGACTATAAAAACAACTGATTTTTTCTATTTCTACAATATTTTTTCTTTTCGAAGCTGTTTTCTCTTGAGTAAGTTTTTTGATTTGATAACGATTGTTTTGTCCTGTTATATTAATTTTCTTATTTTCATCCATTATAATATAATAGATAAATTATTATTTAAAAAAATGAAGTTAAACTTATCTTATTATAATATAATATATAGGATAATGAATACATCAATAAATACAAATGTCGAAGAATGCATTGAATTAAAAAATATAAAATATAAAAGTTTAATGACAAATGGTGTCGCTTGGCCTGATACAAAGTCAGCGAATAATTTATCAAATTTAGATACGTTTTTAGAAAATGAAAAAAATAATAATATTACCGAACCATGGTCGAAATTAGATAAAACAATTAAAACAAAAAAATTATTATATTTTGCAGAACAATATAAAACCGAAAAACAAATATCCGAAGAAGAATATAATACTCTGGTAGCATTTTTAAAGGACTCTTTGGATAGAAAAAAATTACAAAGAGTAAAAGACGTTATTTATGATAAAGTATCTGGTCAAATAAAAGATATTCCAGGGTTATTTCATAATAAAGTAAGAAATCATTTTACTATTAAAAATGTAGACAAAAGAGTTTCTACCTTGAAAAGTTTGGCTCCTAAAAAAACAAGCGGAACCATTAAAAATATATGTAACACAAATGTAAATTCAGATTCGGATGAAAATTAAAAGACCGAAAATTAAAAGACCGGAAATTAGTCGTTTTTCACTTTAAATGTCGAAATTTTCCAAAAATGTATTTAAAGACATTGGATACCAATCCATAAAACTTTTTTTATTATATTTATTTAATGTGCTACTACATTCGGTATAAATTTTAAAAAATATGTTGTTTTTATCGTTTAATTGAATATAAAATAAATATACTTCTCTCATTTGTTGATAACTCATTATTTCATCATATTTTTCTTCAAAAAGTGTATTACTAAAATCGTCATCATTAAAATTATATATTCTTATTCCAAAAATCCCATTACCATTATTATAGATTCCCATTATAATCATTTTATAAAATGTTTTTAATAGTTAAACGAAACAATATAAATGTAAAATAATATATTTAAGTATCTATTATATATTATTTTATGAAAATGAATGAACTAAGTGAATTAGAGAATATGTTAGATACTATTTTTCCAGAAGAAGATCCACCATTAACAGATAAATATGCAACTGATTTTATTGAATCATTATTGCAGTTAATGACATGTTATATAGAAAATAATCCAAAAGCGGTATCAGAACCCGATTTTCACGAAGATTTTAAAGAAGATATAGAAGAAATTATTTATTTACAATTTGAACATGAACTACAATTGAATCAAACGTTAGAAGAAGATATTGATGTAATGATTGAAGAAGCATTTGAATTATTTTTTATTACTATTATGCCGCCTCGATCCTTTTCTACAGCATTAATTATTTCGAAACCAGATAAAGATTTTATAGAAAAAACACTGGTGTATTTACGATCCAAACCACAACCGGCACAAAGAACGGATGAGTGGTATAAATTTCGTCATAATTTAATTACAGCAAGTAATGCATATAAAGCATTTGAAAATCAATCGTCAAAAAATCAACTTATTTATGAAAAATGCCAACCGATGAAAGGGTCTCACAATTTAGATGTAGAGGAAGTTAAACAAATTACCATGGTCAATGTAAATACGACTCTACATTGGGGACAAAAATACGAACCCTTATCTGTATTAATATATGAATATTTATATGAAACCAAGATCGAAGACTTTGGATGTATTCAACACGATCACTATTCTTTTTTAGGTGCATCACCTGATGGGATCAATGTAGATCCAAATTCGGAAAGATTCGGACGGATGTTAGAAATAAAAAATATTGTCAATCGTGAAATTGATGGAATTCCTAAAAAAGAATATTGGATACAAACACAACTGCAAATGGAAGTATGTAATTTAAATGAATGTGATTTTTTAGAAACACAATTTAAAGAATATGAGAATTATGTGGACTACTTTAATGATATAAATATAAATACAAATGCAAATTCTAGTTCTACTTCTTTCAAAGGGTTTATCATGTATTTTTCAGGAAAAGAAGGAAAACCGTTATATAAATATAAACCTCTTGAAATGAAAAAAGAAAAAGACATTGAGCAATGGGAAGAAGACATGATTCATGCTTGCGAAAAAGAAGGATACACATGGATTAAAAATATTTATTGGAGATTAGAATGTATGAGTTGCGTCCTTATTTTAAGAAACAAATTATGGTTTTCTCTAAATGTCGGAGAAATTGAAAAGGTTTGGAATATTATTTTGTTAGAGCGAGAAACTGGATACCAACATCGTGGTCCGAATAAAAGAATCAAAAAAGAGTCAGAAACTGAATCAGAGACAATTAAAAAATGTTTGATAAATATTGATGAATCTGGTAAAACGAATGTTATTCAAAAAAAAGATAAAATCGAGCATTTTTTCAATCTTTCGAAAACAAGTTAAAATGTAATTTATATTATATAAATTATATTTATATGGATAAAAATAATGAAATAAGAAATATTTTTATTTATGAAACAACGAAAGAATATAAATTAATTCATATTTTAAGAAATTTGATTTATTTACATTCAACCAATGGTAAAGGTTATAAAGTTAACTTGATCAATGATACAAATATTCACGAATACATTTTAGATATTCCTATATACTTTGATGAACTATCTTTAGATAATAAAGAAAATTTTATAAAAGTAAATATTCTTTGTGAATTTGGAGGAATTTGGTTAAATAGTAATACATTAGTAATCGATACACTAGATACTTTATTTGATATTATCGAAAATAACGACGGATTTTTCATTAAACAAAACAATGAAGAATTATACCACGGTATTGTTGGTAGTAAAAAACAAACATCTTTAATGATAGAATGTAAAAATAAAATGATGACTTTAATAGAAGAATATAGTTGTAATGACAATATATTTAAAAATATATACGATGAACATACTAATTTATATGAGAACTACAAAATATTTGATGGAGTTAATAATTTATATCCAATTCATTTTGATAAATGTATATATGAATTTATAGAATTATCTTACGATCATTATAAAAATATTATTCGTGAATATCAGCCATTAATAGTTGTCGGAGATGAATTATTACATCAATGTCTAGAAAAAATGGAAGAAAAAGAAATATTAACATCGAATAATATACCGATAAGCTATTTTATAAAAAAATCATTTGAAAATATGATATTAATAGATTATGATTTTATTGAAATAGGAACTAGTAATTTTGATACTTTGATACAAATAGCTGATGATAAAACAAAAGGTATTTCAGTAGATGCTGTAAAATATTATATTGATAATTTACCAAATAAAATAAATGTTAAAAAAATAAATGTTGGTATTTCAAATGTTCGGTCGTCGATCAATGTTTATTATATACCTGAAAAAGTTATTGAAGAAAATAATTTTCCAAAATGGCTTAAAGGATGCAACTGTATAAATGATTTTCATCCATTACATATAATACATAATATAACAAATTTTTGTAAAATAGAAAAGGTGAATGTAATTACTACGTATGAACTTTTTTATGAAAATAGTGTAAGAAAAGTAAACTATTTAAAAATAGATACCGAAGGTCATGATTGTGTTATTTTGAAAACATTATATTTTTACATAAAATATTTACCTAGTGAATTTTATCCAAATAAAATATTATTTGAAACTAATGAATGGACAAAAAATACAGATGTGGACGAAATTATTTTTTTATTTACTTCATTAGGTTATAAATTAGAAAAAAGAGGATATGACAGTGTATTAATTTTTTAATACAAAACAACAGGTGGATTAGTAGTATGTGGAAAAGCATTTACATTTGTATTATAATAATTGACACGAGGATAAGGAGTCACGGGTGCAGGTGGTAAAGGTAGAACAATATTTGATTTCGTTTTTTTATCTTTATATAAAGCTCCACAAAACTCCGCTCTTACACAAGTGCCCTCATCTGGATTTCGATAATATCTTAAGTTATTCGTAAGTTGCTTATAAGAACCTACACGAAAAATGGGATAATGCCACCATATTTCATCATAATTATCATTGGAAACATTTTTATTTCCAGTATATTTATAATCTCCGGTTAACAAAGGAACACTATCCATCAATGGATAAGAACCAGGATTGGCTAAATTATAATTAGAGAATCCTATTTTACTAGACTTTGTGAATTTATTGACTAAATAGAGTATAACACATACGATAATTACAATAATCATTATTTTTAAATATTTATAGGTTTGTTTATTCATATAATATATACAAGTAAAATATATAATATAATTATTAAGAATCTAAAATTTGTTAATAATTATATATATAAATCACTTAAAAATTATAAAGTATATCACTATAAATTTTACTAGACTTTGTGAATTTATTGACTAAATAGAGTATAACACATACGATAATTACAATAATCATTATTTTTAAATACTTATAGGTTTGTTTATTCATATAATATATACAAGTAAAATATATAATATAATTATTAAGAATCTAAAATTTGTTAATAATTATATATAAATCACTTAAAAATTATAAAGTATATCACTATAAGAAATGGATGAAATGCAAGTTACCAAAAGAAATGGGCAATTGGAAGATATTGCCTTTGATAAAATTTTAAAACGAATTAAAACAATGGGAGATAAAATACAAATTAATTATTCGTCATTAACCATGAAAGTAATTGATCAAATATATGATAAAATAGCTACTTCAAAAATAGACGAATTAGCCGCTCAACAATGTGCCGCATTATCTACTCAACATCCAGATTACGGTATTTTAGCATCACGAATTGTTGTTTCAAATCATCATAAAAATACAGACTCTTCTTTTTATAACATTATGAAAAAATTATACGAATATCGTGAGGGACCCCTTATTTCTGAACAATTATGGTCTGCATTAAATGCAAAAGAACAAATAGAATCTTTTATTGATTATAAACGTGATTATTTGATGGATTATTTCGGTTTTAAAACCTTGGAAAATTCATATTTAATAAAGATCGACGGAAAAATAGTAGAACGTCCACAACATATGTGGATGCGGGTTGCATTAGGAATTCATGGATCTAATTTAGAATTGGTGAAAGAAACATATGATTTCATGTCTCAAAAATATTTTACACACGCCACACCAACATTATTTAATGCTGGAACTCCTAAACCTCAACTAAGTTCATGTTATTTAATCGCGATGGAAGAAGATAGTTTAAACGGAATTTACGATACTTTAAAAGATTGTGCGACTATTTCTAAATGGTCAGGAGGGATCGGATTACATATTCATAATATTCGAGCTAACAATTCATTTATAAAAGGAACAAATGGAAAATCTACAGGGATTGTTCCAATGTTACGCGTATTTAATGATACTGCTCGTTTTGTAAATCAAGGAGGAAAACGAAACGGTTCTTTTGCAATTTATTTAGAACCATGGCATCCAGATATAAGCGATTTCTTAGAATTACGTAAAAATCATGGAGATGAACAAATGAAAGCTAGAGATTTATTTTATGCGTTATGGATTCCTGATTTATTTATGCAGCGTATTAAAGAAAATGGTGATTGGTCCCTCTTTTGTCCAAATGAATGTCCTGGTCTAGAAAACGTCTATGGAGAAAAGTTTGTAACCTTATATAGACAATATGAATTCGAAGGAAAGGCTAGAAAGGTTGTAAAAGCACGTGATTTATGGTTTCAAATACTCGATGCACAAATGGAAACAGGCACACCTTATTTATTGTATAAAGATGCATGTAATGAGAAATCCAATCAAAAAAATATAGGAACGATCAAAAGTAGTAATCTTTGCACTGAAATCATTCAATATTCCGATAAAGAGGAAACCGCAGTTTGTAATTTAGCCTCGATTGGTCTTCCTATGTTTGTCAATGAAGAAACCAAAGAGTTTAATTATGATAAATTACATGAAGTCGTAAAAGTAGTAACGAATAACTTGAATCAAATTATCGATATTAATTTTTACCCTACAGAAAAAACAAAAACAAGTAATTTACTTCATCGTCCGATTGGAATCGGTGTTCAAGGATTAGCAGATACTTTTATCTTGATGGATATCCCATTTCATAGTGATGCTGCAAAAGAAGTTAATAAATATATTTTTGAAACGATTTACCATGGAGCATTAGAAAAGAGTTTAGAACTGGCTTTAAAAAATGGAGCTTACTCTTCATTCCAAGGATCTCCTGCTTCACAAGGTATTCTTCAGTTTGATCTTTGGTCAAATACAAATACAGATACAAAAGTTTCTCATCGTTACGACTGGACACAGTTAAAACAATCCATCGTGAAACATGGTTTAAGAAATTCTTTATTAATTGCACCGATGCCTACCGCAAGCACGTCACAAATTCTGGGGTTTAATGAATGTTTTGAACCAATTACGAGTAATATTTATAGTCGACGCACTTTAGCGGGAGAATTTGTCGTTCCTAATAAATATTTAATGAATGAATTAATAAAATTAGGTTTATGGAATGACCAAATCAAGCAAAATATTATTGCAAACAAAGGAAGCGTTCAACAGTTAAAGGTTCTACCAGAACATATTCGAAATAAATATAAAATTGTATGGGAAATACCGATGAAACACATTATTGATATGGCGGCTGACCGAGGTGCTTTTATATGTCAAAGTCAGAGTATGAATTTATGGGTTGAAGATCCGAATTATAATGCCCTTACTTCCATGCATTTTTATTCTTGGTCGAAAGGTCTTAAAACTGGCATTTATTATTTACGTAGAAAGGCGAAACACCAAGCACAACAATTCACGATTGAACCAGATAAAAAAAACGGTAATCTAAAGGCAGATAATGAAAATGAAAATGAAATATGTGAATTATGTTCGGCTTAAGAAAACTGTTTACAAATACCAAAACTACGTCGATGCCAAATGGTTATCCCATGTTCTTTAATCCCTTCTAAGTGTTTTTTAGCTCCATATCCTTTATTACTAGGAATACCATATTTTTCACCTAATTCAGGATAAGTGTCACATAAATCAAGAATATATTGATCTCGTTCTACCTTTGCTAAAATAGATGCAGCCGCAATGGATGTATAATTATTATCACCTTTTTCAATGCATAATGGTGTATATTTATTAGAATAATTTACTAGATTAAATTCTTCTTCTTTAGTAAAAGGTTTAAAATAATTACCATCAATTAATAAACGAAAATCATCTTTTTTATTTGTTTGTTTATAATATTTCTCCATTGTTTTTAAAATACTATGATGCATTGATTTTTGAGTAGCTTGTAAAATATTTATGTCATCAATTGTTTTTTCATCTTCAAATGTTACAGACCACGATAATGAGTGTTCTTTTATATATTCAGCAACTTCTTGAATTTTTTTTTCACTATGAAAAGTTTTACTATCTTTCATTTTCGAATGATCAAATTGGTCATCTTTAGGTAAAATAACAGCTGCACTATAAACTCTACCAAAAAGTGGACCCCTTCCTGCTTCATCTACTCCGATTTCTACAAGCAAATCATTTTCAAAACATGTTTTTAATAAAGGTTTCTCTTTTTTGATTTTTTTTACTTTATTATGATTTGGTTCAAATAAATCAGAATCTTCTACAATTTCACAGCTTATCATATCATTATCATGAGACATTTATGGTAATAATATAATGTTTCAAATATTATATTATTTCAATTTTTTGTTTTTTCTTTATATATTTGTAAAATATTTTCACATTATAAAATATACAATGAACTCAAAAGCATTATTTCTTTTTCTTATCTTATTATTCGGTCTTATTTTATGTTCTTTTTTAGGAAGTAATCAGATCGAAGGATTTACCACAAATACATATAGTGGACCGCGTGGAGGTGAAGCAGCGTCTGTAACAACTAATCAAGGAAATACCTATGCGGCAGGCCAAGGTCCACGTGGTAATACTGGAACAGCATCGAATGTTAATGGCACGATTAATTCTAGTAATACAAATTATGATAATTATAATCATTATACAGGTGCTTCTTATCCGACGATGTTTTACGGACCTGATGGGGGAAGTGCTCGTGTAATCCAAACAAGTAATGATAATTACATTGTCATCACTTATAAAAATGGCACTACAGAAATGTATTATATTAATAATGATGATACAAGTAATAACAATAATGTAGATGTAGAAACTTACTATGGACCTAATGGAGCATCAGCTAAAATTGTGACAGATAATAATGGAAAACAAGCGGTTGAAATTACTGGACCAAATGGATCGAGTGTTTTGTATACCGAAGATAATACCTACGTTTATAATAGTCAAGATGGAACATTAAATGATAATACTGACGTAGATCAATATTACGGTCCTAATGGAGGACAAGCGACCACAATAACTGGACCTGGAGGAAATACTGCTGGTGTAGTAACGGGTCCTGGAGGAAATACATATGCTGGAACAACGAATAATAATGGATACTATAATAATTATAAAAACGGTTACTACAATAATGGAGCTGACGTAAACCAATACTACGGTCCTAATGGAGGTCAAGCAACTACAGTTACAGGTCCTGGAGGAAATACTGCTGGTGTAGTCACGGGACCTGGAGGAAATACCTATGTTGGAACAAGTAATAATAATGATTATTATAATTCTTTACCACCAGGAATCAATCGAAATCAAATACCACCAGGTCAAGAAGATTTATATATTTTAAAATCTGAAGTGGTCCCTCCTGTGTGTCCGGCTTGTCCAATACCTGTTTGTCCAGATACATTTGATGAAAAAAAATGTCAACCATGTCCTCCTTGTTCAAGATGCCCAGAGCCTGCATTTGATTGCAAGAAAGTTCCTAATTATAAAGCATTTAATCAAGATTATTTACCGGTTCCTGTTCTCAATGATTTTAGTAGTTTTGGAATGTAATTTTTATTCAAATGCTTTAATCATATTTAATATCATGTCGACCGCATCTTTTTTATTATAATCTGCTCCCAAGGATCCTCCTAATCTGGCATTAATTTCGAAAACAATTAATTTATTATTATGTATTTTATAATCTACGCAAAATGCTCCTGTAAATTTTACAGGTGCTAAAAAATGCCCAAGAATCATTTTATGATAAGGATCCATTTCAATTCGTGCTTGAGTAGTATTATCTAATTCATCGCCTTTTACATAAACTCGATCTCCATAATTACGTATATAACAAAATGAATAAATAATTCTTCCTTCTTTTGCAACACCATATCCAGCATATTCAATAGGACTTTTAATATATTCTTGAGCGATATTTGTTTTAAAAATATCATCATTTAATTTATTTAAGGTTGTTACATAACAACCTAGACTATTTCCTCCCCAATGTGGTTTTACAATAACTAATTGATTATTGGATGAATTTGGGGTAGTATAAGTTTTTGGATAGAAATTTTCTAAATGATTTTGTTTAACATAAGATGCAAATTGTGATTTATCACAAAAAATATTTATTACTTCTGGTCGAGGCATAAAACCTTTAATATTTGCATGATGTAATTCATACATATGACTTTCCGTAAGAGGCATAACATAATTTTTATACCATTTGCCTTCATTATCTAAGTAATTTTTTAATAAATTAACTTCTGTAAAAATTTTTATTGCGTTTATTTTACCGTAAAAATGTGGCAATAAAACATCACTCGTAAAATTATGCCAATGACCCATTTGTCCATAAATGATTAAAACATACATTATTTATAATATTTAAAAATATTTTTATTTTTAAATTTTTACTTTTATTCGTGTATTTTTCTAGTTTTTATACATTTTTTATCAATTTGAAAACTATCAATCTTTTCTTCTTGTGGAACAATTTTAATAACACATTTAGATTTTTTACCATACAATGGTTCCGTGCATCCTTTTTCTCTTGTCTTTGTCTTTGTCTTTCTTGTAAAGTTTTTTTTTGGTTTATCAATCGTGCATCTAGAACGAAAATGTTCATAGC
>Ga0247840_10001218_pt1 | contig 51379 bp, 36 predicted proteins | sample LaCruzMarch2015__FD_192404 | JGI IMG/M metagenome (GOLD analysis project Ga0247840, IMG submission 192404) | Freshwater microbial communities from meromictic Lake La Cruz, Castile-La Mancha, Spain - LaCruzMarch2015_17m | ecosystem: Environmental > Aquatic > Freshwater > Lake | place: Spain... | reverse complement strand
CTGTGCGTAACAATGCCGGAGGCTTTTACAACCATCTCTTGTTTTTTGACAACATGGCTGCTGCCGGTTCAACGACGATTCCCGCTGACCTGAAAGCCGCCATTGAAAAGAAATTCAGCTCCATGGAGGAGTTCAAAAAACAATTCAGTGAAGCCGGGAAGACACGTTTCGGCAGCGGATGGGCTTGGCTTAGCGTTGATGATAAAGGAGAACTCTTCATCTCCTCTACTGCCAACCAGGACAATCCCTTGATGGACATTGCCGACAAGAAAGGAACACCCATTCTTGCCCTCGATGTATGGGAACATGCCTACTATCTGAAATACCAAAACCGTCGTGTTGATTACATCGACACATTCTGGTCAGTCATCAACTGGAAAGTAGTGGCCGAACGCTGGAAAGCAGCAAAATAACAAAATCCTGTTATGGGGAGCAGCCATCATGATGCTGCTCCCCAAAACATACTCAGGATTGTAAAGTCTGACTTGTTGCTGTCGTGGTGTCCATTCGTGCACCAAAAATCACGTCCAGCCCTTTAAAAGCCATGGACAAATCGGCATGGTTTTTATTGGCCTGATTTTCATTCTGTATCATTGCTAGGATCCAAAAACATCTAAAACTCCGTCCCCTCCGTGCCATCCGTATTATCCGTGTTTAAAAAAAAATTTCAGACCAAACATCTATCCCCAGAAACAACAACAAAGATTAAAAATCCGATTAACCCTTATTCAAAAGACAAAATCGAAACCCTGATAATCTCAATCGCTTCCCGCAATTGTGCCTCATTGATCACCAATGGAGGAGCAAAACGAATGATATGACCATGTGTAGGTTTGGCCAAAAGACCATTGTCAGCCATTTTGAGACATACATCCCAGGCTTCTTTGCCGTCTTTGGGTTTGATGATAACGGCATTTAAAAGCCCCTTACCACGCACAACAGAAATCATATCACTTTTGATATTCCGGATTTCTTCACGGAAGATCTGTCCCATTTTCTCAGCATTCTCAGCCAATTTCTCATCACGAACAACTTCCAGTGCAGTAATAGCAACCCTGGCAGCAATTGGATTTCCACCAAAAGTAGAACCATGCTGGCCCGGTTTAATCGTCATCATCACTTCATCATCTGCCAATACAGCAGAAACAGGATAAACGCCACCTGACAAAGCCTTACCCAGAATAATGAGGTCAGGACGGATGTTAGCATGGTCACAGCACAATAGTTTTCCGGTACGGGCTATGCCTGTCTGAACTTCATCAGCGACGAAAAGAACGTTGTGTGCTTTGCAGATTTCAAAAGCTTTGGAAAGGTATCCTTCATCAGGAACATTAACACCTGCCTCACCCTGGATGGGTTCAACCAGGAATCCGGCAACAGTAGGATCTTTTACTGCAGCTTCAAGGGCAGCAAGGTCATTATAAGGAATGGTGACGAAACCCGGTGTAAACGGACCGTAATTGATACGGGCATCAGGGTCAGTAGAAAAAGAGATAACAGTAGTTGTACGACCATGGAAGTTCTCAGCACAAACGATAATTTTTGCTTGTCCTTCAGCAATGCCTTTTTTCTCATAACCCCAGCGACGGGTGAGTTTCAATGCCGTTTCCACAGCTTCAGCACCTGTGTTCATGGGAAGCACTTTCTGGTAGCCGAAGAAGCCTGTAACAAATTTTTCATATTCTCCCAGAGCATCGCTATAGAAAGCACGGGAAGTAAGTGTCAGCGTTTTTGCCTGCTGGATCATAGAATCAATGATGCGGGGGTGGCAATGACCCTGGTTTACAGCAGAATATGCAGAAAGAAAGTCAAAATAACGTTTTCCTTCTACATCCCAAACAAATGGGCCTTCCCCTTTGCATAGGACAACGGGCAGTGGGTGGTAGTTGTGAGCGCCATATTTCTCCTCCAATTCCATGGCTTGTTGTGATTTCAGTTTTTCAGTCATTTTCCTATCAGTTTATGTGTGGTTTTTATTGTTTTTTTTCAGTGTGCAAAGGTAATATATATCTGTAGATGACAATGCCTTACTCACTTGCAAAAGCAGAATCACTATACACTTGTTTGCGGTATTTTTCTGAAGGCGAAGCAAGCATTGGCCCCAAACCCAAAGATGACCAGATTTCATCCACATGTTTCACTGTGGCCTCATCAGCAACAATGACATTGGGCCAGGGACGGTTCACGCCGTCCATTTCAGGGCTTTTTCGTGTACCATCCACGCACAGCAAGGAAAAGGCTGTATCTGGGTAAGCAATGACCTTGCAATCACGCATAGGATCGGCGTTGTTACAAACTTTCCAAACCACATTCGACAGATCTGCCGGATCCATCATCTCTTCGATATAAACCAGCAACTTTACGCCTTCAACCAGCTTATTCTGAAGGAGGTAATTGGTGATGATGGTATGCTCAGCAGGCTCCTCTTTATGGATGGCAAGGATTAGGATGGGAAGTCCATCCCTGATCAGTGCTTCATTGACAGCCCTGACCTGGCTGATCTCAGACATGATGGCTTTCGCATTTACCTTTGCAGCAGGAAAAGCAAGTTTGTCTTCAACATCTTTGGTGGTCGCGTCGATTCCGAGTTTTCCTCCAAAAGCAAATTTCACACTAGCATGGTCAAGCACATCCAGGGGCCCTTTGCTAAGCAGCACATCTTCTGCGGGATTGAAGTTCTCCAAAGCCTTCCTGGTCAGCGACATATAATCTGACAAGGGAATTTGCTCATCCACGACAACCATCATTTTGTTGAACATCATCTGCCCGGCACCCCAGAGTGAACTCATCACCCTGTCGGCTTGCCCGGGAAATTCCTTTTTGATCCGGGTGATGATCAGGTTGTGAAAGACACCTTCGGCAGGCATGTCCATGTCCATCACCTCCGGTAACATGGTAAGGCGTATCGGTTTGAGGAATATCCTTTCTGTCGCTTTGCCTATCCATAAGTCCTCCTGTGGAGGTATTCCCACGATGGTGGCAGGGAAAACGGCATTTTTACGATGGGTGATACAGGTAATATGAAAGGCAGGATAATAATCAGGCAATGAATAATATCCTGTATGATCCCCAAAAGGGCCTTCATACAACAAGGCTTCAGCGGGATCGACATATCCTTCGATGACGAAGTCGACATCTGAAGGCACTTCCAGGTCGTTGGTGAGACATTTGACCATCTCCACCCTTTTCTTCCGGAGAAAACCTGCGAAGAAATACTCATCTACATTTTCAGGGAGTGGCGCAGTTGCGGCATAGGTATAGATGGGGTCGCCACCCAGGGTCACCACGACAGGCATTTTCTCACCCCTTGCCTTATATTCCTGGTAATGCTTGGCAGAGCCTTTGTGCAAGTGCCAATGCATGCCGGTCACATCCTTCCCAAAAACCTGCATGCGGTACATGCCGACATTGCGGGTACCATTTTCAGGACTGCGGGTATGCACCACAGGAAATGTGATAAAGGGGCCGCCATCATGTGGCCAGCAGGTCAGAACCGGCAATTTGCCCAGGTCGGGTGTATCCATAACAACTTCCTGGCATTCTCCTCTTCCACTCCTGGAATGAGGCATCCAGCCAGCCACCTGTCCCAGTGTTGGCAACACTTTCAGCTTTTCCCAGAAACCCAGCCTGGGGGCACTCAGGTCTTTGAAGACATTGCCGATGTCTTCTCCTACCTGATCAAGGTCATTAACCCCCAAGGTGAGGCACATCCTGCGGTTGCTGCCCATCGCATTGATCAGGACAGGGAAATCGGTGCCCGTATTTTCGAACAGCAAGGCTTTGCCGCCATTTTTGATGACACGGTCAGTGACTTCAGCAATCTCAAAACGTGGATCGACGAAGTGTTTTATGCGGACAAGCTCCCCTGCCGCTTCCAATACCTGGATAAAATGTTGAAGGTTTCTGTAGGCCATATATTAAAATTGAAAAACAAGTTCTCAAAGATAAGCCTGTTGTCGGGAAAGCAGCGTAATAATTTCCTAATTTGCAGCCTATGAAAACCAGCATTCTTTCCAGCATCCTCAGAAACACTGGCATGATCTATGCCTTTGACCACCTGAGGTTTCAGTATCTCCTTCGCAAAAATTCCGCCAAAAACACTGCCTTTCTTAAGGAAAATCCGGCTGTTGTTTTACCGCCTGACTACCTCATGTATGAATCATTTCAGCTGGACTACCGGAAATACTATGTTGACAGCCGTGATACAGCCAACTGGCTGTGTGGCTTATTGCAGGCCCATGGACTTCCTGCGAATGCAGCCATCCTCGACTGGGGCTGCGGGCCCGGACGTATCATCCGCCACCTGCCATCCCTCTTGCCTGTCACCACAGAATTTACGGGTACTGACTACAATGAAACGACTGTCGAATGGTGTCAAAACAAGCTCCCCGGAATCCGCTTCTTCAAAAACAAACTAAGTCCTCCCCTTGCATTTGAGCCTGCCTCTTTCGACGCCATATACGGGATTTCCATCTTCACTCATTTATCGGAAGCCATGCACCTGGCCTGGAGTCAGGAACTCCAACGGGTCCTTAAGCCGGGCGGACTATTGTTGCTGACGGCCCAGGGCAATGCCTTTGCTATCAAACTTCTTGAACATGAGCGAAAAGAGTTTCAGAAAGGAAAACTCGTTGTCCGTGGGAAAGTGAAAGAAGGACACAGGACATATTCTGCATTTCAACCACCGGAATATTTTAGAAATCTGTTCAAAGACCTGGACGTATTGGAACACCAGGAAAGAACCACGGATCCCAATACACCCCAGCAAGATGTCTGGATCTTCAGAAAACCCTAAGAAGCTTTCATTTCAGAAGGCCCGGCAACATCTTCCTTTTTCGGACCATACAAATCGAGTGCTACAAGGATGGCGATAAAGCCCCAGAAAGGCACCGAGGCCTTGTCGGTATCCAGGAAGTTATTCAGTAAGCCATGGATATAATAGGTGATCAGGCCCAGGCTGACAGACAAGGCAATGATGCGTGTTTTCCTGTCGGGAGAATGCCGGTAAACCCGGAATCCTGTAATGAGAGAGGCTAGCACAATACCCAGCACTGCCAGCAAACCAGGTATGCCGGATTCTGCTAGTGGACCGATATATTCGCTATGGGCATTGCCCCGGTCACCTGCATTGGTAGAGATAATCGTTCGTTCCTTTGCATTTTGAAAAGGCGCATACAGAAACTGGTAAGTCCCCGGCCCCCAACCCACCACAGGTCTTTCATCAAACATCCGGATGGCAGATTTCCATCGGTTGATACGTTCCAGATTGGAAGCATCTGAAGAAATGTTGGAAATCGACTGCACATGCTCCAGGATGTTACTGGAAGAATCCTGCTTGTTTTTCTCAAGCTTCATGAGAATCTGTGTTTGAAAAGTAAAGAACAACACCAGCAAGCCACAAAATGCCACAAAAATCGTCCGGAAACGTATCTTTAAGAGCAACAACACCAACAAACCCAGAACGGCAGTCAAACTGACCCAGGCTGCCCTGCTGTAGGAAAAGAACACTGCAATCAGCAGGATTAACACCGTTATCAGCACATAAATACGAAGGCCTTTCTTTTGCCCGGGGAGCATGAACAAACCGATGGCAACAGGTATAAACATAGCCAGAATTGCTCCATAGGCCGTATGATCATTGTAAAATGGCGTCATCACCCAATGCCCGGGTTCTTCGGTGAAACCCCATAAAGCGTGGTTGTAAAGGGTATATCCAATCACGATAATCAGCGGAATTATATACAACCAGAGAAACCAACGGACACGTTTCTGCTCCTTAAACATCAGGGTCATGAGGAAATACATCGGAATGACGAACCACAACCTTGACAGAAAATATTTCAGAGAAATCACAGGAAGCTCGCTGCTGAGGGAAGTGATGAACATCCAGATCAGGCTGAAATAGATCGCCAGACTCATAGGATGCCGCAAAATCCGCTTGTCGAAATCATTTCGGTATATCAGGCGTAACAGCACCCATATCAAAACACCCAACAACAAGGGTTCAGTAGGAATGGATGCCCCAAGGTTGAACTGGTAGTCCCTGTAAGGAATGGCAAGTGGGGTTAAAAAAACAACCAGGAGCAACACTTTGTCCAGGGCATAGACATAAAGCAGCAACATCAGCAGGACCAGCGGAATCACAAATCCCCAGTACATCTCCTTATACACGAGATAAGCATTCAGCAACATGAAGAGAATACTCAGGCTGTAAATCAGACTTGCTTTATTTCTACCTACGATTTCCAATCTCTGTTCTATGATACGGCCTGGGTGGAATTCGCTTTGCTGCTTTTTTTGTTTTCGATGAGACTGATGGTAAAAATCGCCAGGAACAAGGAAGCACAGGTCGACATCAGCACGATCAGCCAAACGACAGGGTAAGCCTTTTTATCAGCAGGATAAGGCCGTGAGACAACATTGGTATAGGTATATTCACGGTTGTAATCCAGGATGGCCTGGTCATATCTCAGCTTAAATTCGCTATAGGCAAGGGCTTCTGTTTGTGCAAGATCCAGCAGCATAACCAACTTCCCATTGGAACCGGAATAGCCTTTGTTCATTTTTGCACCCGACATAAACTCTCCTCTGGGTGGCTCGAAAAATTTCTTTTGCTGATTGACGGTGAGCTTGGCTGGTCCTTCAGTAGGGATGGGATTTCCCTGGGCAGCCAGGTCAATCTCATGTTGTAAAGAATCCAGTTGTAGTTTCTTGATATCCACCCAATGTTTACAGCTTACCAATACTTCCTTGAACTTTGATTTCTGAAGATCCCGCAATTTAATGTCGTATAGCCTGATAATGTCGTTGACCATATCCGCAGCCTGTCTGGGATCTGCATCAGTTACCTCGATGACTACTGATTCGAATTCTGTCTTTTTAATATTCACCCTGTTGTTATACAGATAAATCAGGATAGAATTGTAATGCGGATCCTGTGGATTCAGGCCATAATGAGCACCCAGTTTGTATTTCTGGACGATGCTGTCCCTGATGTCGCGTGAACTCATCAGCTGTAGCAGTTGTTCTGTCTCACTTTCGTCAGAATAGGGCTTGACATTCGCAGGATATACAATACCTGTCGATTTATACAAAGGGGTAATGAAGAACCTGCTGCTGAAAACAACAGAGAGCACAATCGCTGCAATGCCAATGACCAGCAAATGGAGTTTCCATTTCCAGATCAGTTGCAATAGCTTGTTATAATTGAAGAAATTTTCCATATCTATTTCGGGAAGTTCCGCATTAAGATTGATGTTCAGTACTAAGGGAGGTATCGTCAGGCGTTTTTTTTTTCGGCAATTCCCTGTTGGGGGATATTCTCAATGGCAATTATCACCAGCACTGCCAACAAGAGTGAGGAGAAGATTGATATCAATATGATTAGCCAGCGCACCGGGTAAGTCTTCTTCTCAGCTTTAAATGCACTGTTTACGATAAACTTCTGGGGCAGGATTTGTTTTGCATCTACTTTGGCTTCGGCATATTTTGATTTAAGTACACTCATTTCCTTGTCTTCGCTAACCAGTGCATCCCGGATGGCGACGTACGCACTTCCATATTGGGCTAAGATGGATAGCCTGGCCTCCAGGGCAAGGATCCCGGCTTTGTTGCTCCTGGCAATCTCGATAGCAAGCTGGCGGTTAAGCATTTCTGCCTGGGTCTCATAATCCTGGATCCCCAGCTTGCGCAGCACCGTCAGTGAGTCTTCCAGCAACTTCATATTGGCTTTGCGCTCCTTGTATTCAGCTTCAACAATTTTATATCCCTCCATGGCCCTTTCATGGATCATCTGGTTCTTTGTTGAATCCACGAGATTGGCAATGGTGTTGGCAATGTCAGCAGCCATCTGGGGATCTTTATCCAGCACTGTAACCTGAACCGCCATATATTCCGTACGCCTGAATGTGATGTTGTTGTCGTACTCTTTATAAAGACGCGTCATTTTATAACTTCCATTGCTGTCGATATCGTAATGATTCATCAGCTTAAAATCATGAATGACCCGGGTCCGTATAATATTGGAGTTTAGAATTTGCAATAACTGCTCAGCCTGCTCCTCATCCCCAAACTCCAGGATGTCCTGTTTGTTCCCATAGGTATTACTAAGCAGGGCTTTCGAAACAGAATTCGTGGAAGTAGGAAACATAATCACCGTCGACTGAAACTTCGGGGTGATAAAAAGAGGGGACGAGAAAAGCCAGGAAAGCACAATCGCTGCCATACCTACAACCATCAGCACCTTGCGCCACTTTTTCAGAAATACAAAGAAGTTGGAAGAGTTAAAGTCAAACTGAGAAGTATCGTTCATCGGTAGGGGCTGGCATTATCTCTAATAGGGGCACAAAGGTATAAAAAAATGTAGTCCGGGGAGAGTCCTGCATTTGTTAAGTTTGTGCGAACACCCCTCAGGCATTTCTTATATACTTTAAACGCAGAAAAAGGTTACTAACCCTTGCGTAGAATGGCCAACAATCCTTTGACACTCAACAACCTTAACAAAGCAGCATAGCATAAGGTCAGCAGCAAACCTAAGACAAAGGAAAGGCTCCAAGGAAAGGATGTGCTTTTTATTAACCAGGCCATCAGGACTGAGCCTGCGACAAACATGCTAATTCTGACAAAATACCCAAGATTCAATTTAAACCTGAAATAATACTGTGCCAAAACAATTTGGGCGAGTGCAAAAAAGCTTTGAGAAACCAGGCTGGCCATGGCTGACCCAAAAGCTTGATATCTGGGAATCAACAACAAATTCAGCAAGACATTCATGACCATGGATACAGCAGCCAGCAAACTCAAAGCCATCAGGTTACCTCTGGCTGTAACGAGTGTCCCGAAGATATAGGTTAAGGAAATTGGCACAAGGCAAAACATCAGAACTGGGAATACTGTGGCGGTTTCTTGCACGTGCTCTGTATACAATAACCGCATCATATCCAAACCAAAAACCCAACTGTATATGGCTGTGGTAATGGCAAAAAGGATCAGCAAGGTGGAGGAAAGCTTCAGGATCTGTGTCACCGAACTTTTTTCCTTGATAAGCTTGGAGAATATGGGCAGCAACAAAATAGAAAACAAATAAGCCGGCATGATGGCTGCATCCAGCAATCGAAAGGCGGATGCATAAATGCCTACCTGCTGTTGTCCGTGAATCCCCGGCAACAGCCGTTCCAGCATGACTGAATCTATCCTGTATTGAAAATACATGATGAGCACCAACAAAGCAAAGGGTAGGCTGTTCTTTAAAAGCAGCAAAGAAAATGGCCAGTTCCAGTGAAAACGGTCAAAGGAAGCTTTGCGCATTACAATCAACAAGGCCACAAGGGCAGTGAAAGTGTAGGCTGCTGTCTGTACATAAACAAACCACTCTATTCTGAATGGGCCCGGTATGACATGCCCCCAAATCAGGATGCCACAGAAAATGATCATCAAAACCCGGTCAAGGACTGACAAAAAACTCTCTGTCTTGAAAAGCAGCAGGCCAGAAATATTCGACCTCAAGTACAGAATCAGTGACAAAAGAAATTGGTTAAAAGCCAGCCACGCCAGAAAATTTAACTGCCTCCCACGGTAGCCCCAGATCAGGGCCAGTGCAAAAACGATAACAAAATACACCACACCCAGCAACAGCTTCAGTCCTGCCAGGTTACTGAAGTGCTTCTTTAGCAACTGGTTATTCTGGGCAATGTTGCGGTTGTTGAAATTCGTGATCCCGAAATCAAGTAAGATGCTGAACAAAATGCTGAAGTTCAGCAAAGGGAAATAAAAACCGTATTCCGCTGAACCTACCAGATTCTGTACGTTTCTGTCGATGCCGAAAATCCAGATCGGTTTGATCAAAAAATTCAGGAAGAGCAACAGCCCCAAGTTACTAAGAAACTTTTTCTGCATCGGGAGTTTGACATTTGTCATAAGGAATTGTCCACAACACATGGGCATCCCTAAAAAATTCAGATATTTGGGTCAAATTTATAAAATTCTGGAGGATAAGGCTATTTTCGTCGATTCTCCTCACTTCTCAAACTGTTTCATTTGAAGATTGCCGTAAATACGCGTCTCCTGCTTCCCGGAAAATTGGAAGGAATTGGTTGGTTCTCCTGCGAAACTTTGCAGAGGATATGCCTGCAGCACCCTGAAGATCAGTTCTTTTTTATTTTCGACAGAGCTTACGATGAACGTTTCATTTTTGCGCCCAACATTACACCCATCGTATTATCTCCCCAGGCCCGCCACCCTATCTTATATTATTTCTGGTTTGGCTTCCGGCTGCCAGCTTTGCTTAAAAAGCTTAAACCTGATCTTTTTCTCTCACCGGACGGCTATTTACCCTTGAGTTTTGACGGACCATGCCTTGCGGTGTTCCATGACCTCAACTTTGAACATCATCCCAAAGATCTCCCGAAAGCAGAAAGGTGGTTTTACCGCCATTTCTTTCCCAGATATGCACGCAAAGCCACCCGAATCGCCACTGTTTCTCAGTATTCAAAACAAGATATCGCCACGCTATACAAACTTGATCCTCAAAAGATTGATGTCGTATACAATGGCGTTCATGAAGCCTATAAACCGCTCGACACAGAAACTTCACTGGCTGTACGTCTTACTTACAGTGAAGGCCTCCCCTATTTTCTTTTTGTCGGCTCCATTCATCCTCGGAAAAACCTGGCCCGGCTTTTCCTGGCGTACGACAGTTTCCGTCAGCAACATCCTGAAAACACAAAACTATTGGTTGTCGGGGCAAAAAAATGGTGGACTCCGGCAATCAAACAAGCTTATGAAAATATGCATTTCAAAGCAGATGTGCTTTTTATCGGCCGTCTGCCCGTTGAGGAACTCTCCCGCGTGATGGCAGCTGCCCTCGCACTCACATACATCTCCTATTTTGAAGGTTTTGGCATCCCCCTTTTGGAAGCCTTTGCCTGCCATACACCTGTCATCACAGCCAACATCACCTCTATGCCGGAAATTGCCGGTGACGCAGCTTTGTTGATCGATCCCTTTTCGGTTCCCTCCATTGCAGAGGCGATGCTTCAAATTGCCAATGACGGCGAGCTTCGCAGCAAACTGATTGAGCAAGGAGCCATACGGGTGCGGGATTTCAGCTGGGAACGCTCTGCAGCCTTACTCTATCAATCGATCATAAACACCACAGAATCATATAAAGCCTAATTTATGCTGAAATACAACAACATCCTGATTCTTGGATCCGGGGGCCGGGAACATGCAATCGCATGGAAACTGGCGCAAAGCCCACTGACGGGCAAACTCTACTTTGCCCCGGGCAATGCCGGAACTGCCCAATTGGGGGAAAATCTCCCCCTGAAAGAAACTGAATTCGAAAAAATCAGGGAAATCGTCCTTTCCAAAGAAATCGGCCTTGTTGTTGTCGGTCCGGAAATCCCGCTGGTGGAAGGAATCCATGATTACTTTCTTACGGATGCTGAGCTGCAAAAGATACCTGTCATAGGTCCTGTTGCTGCAGCTGCCCGCCTGGAAGGAAGCAAGGACTTTGCCAAGCAGTTTATGCTGAGGCATCATGTCCCGACTGCGGCCTATCAGTCCTTTGTGAAATCACAACAACAGCAGGCCTTCACTTTCCTTGAATCCTTGCAGCCTCCCTATGTACTGAAAGCGGATGGACTTGCTGCCGGCAAAGGGGTCCTCATTTGTGCTTCCCTGGAAGAAGCAAAAAGAGAGCTGACCGAAATGCTCGAAAACAGCAGGTTTGGGCAGGCAAGTACCACGGTTGTCATCGAAGAGTTCCTCAGTGGTATTGAATTGTCCGCTTTTATCCTTACTGACGGAGATTCCTATGTGATATTGCCTGAAGCCAAAGACTACAAACGCATTGGCGAAGGAGATACCGGCCCTAACACTGGCGGAATGGGTGCTGTGTCACCGGTTCCTTTCGCAGATGCCGCATTTCTGAAGAAAATCGAAGACCGAATCATGCTCCCGACCATGCAAGGCCTGAAAGCTGACGGCATTGATTATGTGGGATTTATCTTTTTCGGCATCATGAATGTAGCCGGTGATCCCTACGTCATTGAATACAATGCCCGCATGGGTGACCCTGAAACAGAAGCAGTGATGCCGCGTATCAAAAACGACCTTTTCGAAGTATTTACTGCTGTCGCCGAAAAAAAACTGCATACTATCCACTTAGAAACTGACCCTAAATTTGCCACTTGTGTCATGGCTGTAGCACCCGGCTACCCGGCTTCTTATCCCAAAGGAATGGAAATCAATGGCCTTGAGCCCCTTACAGAAGGCGTTGTATTTCATGCCGGTACCACAACAGACCCAAGCTCAGGTAAGATACTGGCAAACGGAGGACGGGTATTGGGGATGACATCCTTTGGGAACACCCTGACAGAGGCCCTGGAATCAACTTACCGCCTTGCCGGAAACATCCATTTTGAAGGGATGAACTATAGAAAGGACATTGGTAAAGACCTGCAATAACCTATAGCTGCGCCCCAATGAAACAATTTTTACTCATTATGATTGGGATTTCCTTCCTGGGTTTCATCATTTCACTTGTAGCAAGGAATACGAACAACCATAAAAAAAAGTCTTTCCGCAACGAATCCTTCTATGCATACCTGAGCGCTGTTTCCATCATCATCATGCTGACACTAGCCATTTTGTATAATATTTTCTATTTATAGACCCCAGATGTTCCTTAAACTATTCCGTGCCGATTACTCCTTTCAGATGATACTGTTGCTAGTCTCAGGCATCCTGCTATGGCTTCCGGCATTCCTGCATCCACTTCCCCTACCCCAGGCTTTGTCGCCCATCCCCGTCTATGAGTGGCTCATGGCGCCGCTGAAGAACCACCTCTTGCTGGCAGCCATCCTGGGCTTCCTCCTGCTGCTGGCAGAAGCCGTTGCCTTTTCCTACATTCTGACAGCCAACGACCTTGCACCGCGCAACACAGCCATGGCTTCGCTCATCTTTTTTATTTTGTCGAGTTGGCAACCGGCCACACTGACCTTACATCCGGTCCTGTTTTCCAATATCTTCTTTTTCGTCTTTCTCACGTATTTCTTAAAAGTTTATGAGCAGACAGATGCCTTCAAAGAAGTTTTTTCCGCCGCATTTTCCCTGGGCCTTGCCTGCGTCTTTGCGCTGCCCTCCTATCCCCTTTTCCTGATGATCTGGTTCGGGTTCTTCGTATACAGGGTTCTTTCCTGGAGGGAATGGGTCATTTCTATCCTGGGATTCACCTTGCCTTTGATTTTTGCCATGACATGGTACTTCTGGAATGATGGCCTTGACACTTTTCTAACAGCATTTCGCGCCTATTTTGCATTTCCTGCCCTCCAGGCGAAACTTAGCATCCCAGGCATGGTGATCTGGGGTGGCATTGCCTTCTTATGCCTTGCATCGCTGGTTAAAACACTTTCTGTCGCACAGGAAAAAGTCATCAGCATCAGAAAGAACTTCATCCTGATTGCCTGGTTCTTCATTTTATCCCTGCTGGTCTTGCTGAACATTAAAAAAGACATCTCCTTGCTTGCCCTGATTCCCCTGATGCCGGCCTCTATCCTGATCTCCTACCATTTTACCACCCTGAAAAAGACACTGTGGTGGGACATCTATTTCTCTGTTTTGCTGGTGATGATATTTTTATACCGCATTTCATAGGCTGGAGCGTGATGGCAGGAATTCTGAAACCCTGGTTCTCCGAAAGTTTGATTGAAGCCGGTTGTGATGAAGCCGGCAGAGGTTGCTTAGCCGGGCCTGTCTTCGCCGCTGCAACGATCTTACCCAAAGGCTTTTATCATCCTATGCTGGACGATTCCAAGCGCCTCAGTGCCAACAGGCGGGAGATCCTCAGGGAAGTGATCCTGAATGAAGCCCTGACTTATGCTGTTGCCTCCATGGATGCAGCCGAGATTGACGAGAAGAACATCCTGCGCGCTTCATTGGAATCCATGCACAAAGCACTAAATCAGCTGAATACAAAACCCGCCTTGATTCTTGTCGACGGCAACCGTTTTTTGCCCTATCATGACATTCCATACAAAACCATCATCGGAGGAGATGGACTCTATGCCCCCATTGCTGCGGCTTCTGTTTTGGCCAAGACATACCGTGACGACTATATGCGTATGATTCACAGGGAATACCCTATGTATGGATGGGATAAGAACAAAGGCTACGGGACAGCCCAGCATGTCAGGGCAATTTTACAATACGGTTTGAGCCCCTATCACCGTAAAACCTTTCATCTCAAAGGACAACGCCGGCTATTTGATTAACCTAACCCCTCAGGGTCTGTTCTTCCTAAGCCACAAAGTCGCTCCCGATTTGGCTTGTGTGCCAGGTTCCATCTTGTTCTTGCGATACAAAAGCTTCAATTTCATCCCATAACGCTGTGAAACAGACCACATGTCTTCTCCAGGGCTTAGGGTATGAAATTCGATTTGTGCTTTCCTCCTTTTGGGTTTTGAATAAATGACTTCCCCCGCTGTGAAATGATGGTCACGCCCAATGTCATTGTACTTCCTGATTTGCCATGGCATCAGGTCCAATTCAAGGCTGAGCTTTTCAAAATCATCATTTGCCAATGCATAAACAAAGGGTACGCCATTGTTTTCCATGAGCTGTCGTTTAGGCAATCCCGGCACAATTGGATCGAAACCATCTTTTATTGCCTTCGTTTTCCCGGGCAATGGCTGAACATTTTGCTTACTGTTATTGGAGACAATGCCCTGGTCCAATTCCCATAGCCTGTTGTCTTCTATGACTTTGATCAGTAAACGGGCATAATCGGGGTTCGTGGCATATCCTGCCTCCTTCAAGCCCTTTGCCCAGGCTTTATAATCCAGAGGGTCCAGGCGAAACAAGCCTGCATAACGTTCACGACTTACAAGGAAGCGGCTATGATCCTCATAGGATTCATCCACGCTGGGGTACTTTCTGAAGCACTCCCCTTTTTCGTCGTCATCTTTAAAATAAGTAGCCCCTTGCCAGTCTTTATGACACTTTACCCCGAAATGATTGTTCGCATTGATGGCCAACTCACTGTTCCCATTGGCTGACTCCAGGATTCCCTGTCCCAGGATTATACTTGCAGGAATTCTGTAAGTCTTCATTTTTTGATTCGCCAGTGAGCGGTATTGTAAAATGTAATCACTGACACTGATTACAGGCTTAACAGACTGAGAAACAGCGCCATTGCCCAGCAAACAAAGACTGGCTAATAAGCCTAGAAAAAAGCACTTGATTGCATTCATTGGTCAAAAGTAGACAAAGACCCGGGAGTGCAAACAAAATCACAAGACGGCTTTTCACACAGATTTCAACAAAGTACGGTGAAAATGTCTAATTTCACCCCATAAGACCAAAGCGATGGAACTCATCCAAAAGTACTTCCCCAAACTCAGCCCACATCAAACAGAACAATTTGTGGCCATGAAATCCGTCTATGAAGATTGGAATTCGAAAATCAACCTCATTTCCAGACAAGACATTGACGCCATCTACGAACGCCACATCCTGCATTCGCTGAGCATTGCCAGGCTGATTCAATTCAACGACCATACCCGCATCGCCGATGTAGGCAGTGGCGGGGGCTTCCCCGGAATCCCGCTTGCTGTTCTTTTTCCTCAGGTAAATTTTTTACTGATTGACTCCATCGGCAAGAAAATCAATGCAGTGAAAGAAATCGCTGCAGCACTCGAATTACACAATGTCAAAGCAGTACAGGCAAGGGCAGAGTCCTTCAAAGGCAATTTTGATTTTGTGACTGCCAGGGCGGTATCCACCTTGCCCCAGTTTTTTCAATGGACCAGGCACCTGGTTCAAGCCGGACATAAGCAAACTCTTGAAAACGGGATCTTATACCTCAAGGGAGGTGATGTCAGCGCTGAGATTAAGCAACTTAAACAGCCCTGCGATGTTTACGACATTGCTGAAGTTTTTGAGGAACCCTATTTTGAAACGAAAAGGCTAATCCACATCCTTATCAGGCCTTAAGCAGCCGAATTGCCTTTTCTCCATCCAAAAGCATTTGATTTTTTCCGTACTTAGCACAAAACTTTAATTATTCATTTAAAAAAGGAGGTATCATGTCCGAACAGAAAAAATTTGTTCCTTTTGTATCCGCAGACACCAACATGGCAGAGTTTACGCTGAGGGCCGTCATCATCGGTTTGGTGATGGCAGTTGTTCTCGGCGCAGCCAACGCCTATCTGGGTCTAAAAGCGGGAATGACCATTGCAGCCACCTACCCCGCGGCTGTCATCGGGATGGCAATTCTGAAAATTGTCAAAGGCTCCATCCTGGAAGAAAACATGGCCCGTACAGTTGGGTCAATCGGCGAATCTGTTGCTGCAGGGGCCATCTTTACCTTGCCAGCCTTCTTTATCGCCGGTATTTGGCCGGAATTCTACACCCCCGGGCATTATGTAACATCTTCCCTGATTCTGATAGCCGGTGGTATTTTGGGTATTATGTTTGTTGCTCTCCTGCGCAGGGTGATGGTGGATGATGTTGAACTCCCCTTCCCCGAATCAGTGGCAGCAGCAGAAATCCACAAAGCAGGACGTGGTGGCGGAGGCGGTTCCAAATTCCTCTTCATGGCCATGGCCACCGGTGCCTTGATTAAGACACTTGGTGAACTCAAATTCTTTGCCGCCTCATGGGAAAAATTCGTCGTATTTTCAAAACAAACGATAACCGGTACACCCATTGGCGGCCAGGGCGGCTTGCTTCTGAGTTCTCCCGGCATTAGCCCGGCTTACATGGGCGTCGGATACATCATCGGCCCAAAACTCGGGGCTTTGAACTTTAGTGGTGGCATCATCGCGTGGGGTCTTCTGGCACCGATGATCCTGTATTTTATAACACCGGGCCTCGACCTCAATGCCTGGGCTGCCTATCTCATGGCAAAAGACCCTTCCCTCGGATTAGAACCCGCATTGGCTAAGGTGAGTAACCCAGCCTTCCAAATTGCCCAGGTATGGCGCTATATTGTACGCCCGATTGCCATTGGCGGAATGCTTATGGGAGCAGGCTTTACGCTTTTCAAAATGAGGCACAGCCTGATTGCAGGTATTAAACGCTCCGTTGGTGACGTAAAAAAAGCAGCTTCAGGCGTCGAAGTCGATGTGGTAAGGACAGACAAAGACATTAACTTCATTTGGGTTATTGTTGGCATCCTCGGCGTTGCTGCATTAACTTTTGTTATCTCATTTTTTATTTTCAATGCTTCATTTATTGTGGCTTTCGTTGCTGCAACCGTAATGATCATCCTCGCCTTCTTTTTTGGTGCGGTCTCCGGCTACCTCGTAGGTATCATGGGATCCAGCAACAATCCCATCAGCGGATTAACACTCACTGCACTTGTTGTAACAGCACTTATCCTAGTCGCACTTGGTGTTAGCGGTGATGCAGGTGTTGCAACAGTATTGGGTGTTGCAGCCATTGTCTGTGTTTCTGCTGCCGTAGCAGGGGAAATGCTGCAAGACTTAAAAGCAGGTCATATTCTGGGTGGTACACCATGGAAAATGCAGATAGGCGACATTATCGGCGTAATCCTGGCCGGTACGGTGATGTTTGGAGTCCTTATTATCTTAAACCAGGGTGACATAGCCCAGGGCGTAAAAGAAGGCTATGAAGGCGGCTTTGGCAGCAAAAACCTCAGTGCACCACAAGCCAGTCTCATGGCGATGCTCTCCAAAGGTATCGTTGGTGGTCAAATGGCATGGCCTCTCATTATTGTAGGCATGCTGATGGGCCTGGGGTTCATCCTCATGCAGGTAAAAAGCCCAATGCTTGTCAGTGTAGGTATGTACCTTCCTCTGGAAACAACCTTCGCCATTTTTCTTGGCGGTATCGTTAAAGGCATCGTTGACCTCATGAATGACAGAAAGAAACACAACGAAGGACAAAAGGCACGTGTAGAAAACACCGGCGTTTTGCTTGCTTCCGGCTTTATTGCTGGAGAAGCTTTGATGGGCCTTGTATTTGCATTGCTGTATTTCGTAGACATCCCGCTATTTGCAATCTTTGACAATCCTGACTTTAGCATCAGTATTGCTGTACTTATCCTGATTGGCTTAATCCTCGTTCTCGTTCCGATTCGCAATGCCGGGAAACCGGAAGATCCGGCACCTCCCTTAGCCAATATGTAATTTCCTTCAACACAAAAAAACCCGGGCACTACCCGGGTTTTTTTTATTCCTTTACACAAAATTAGAACATGAGCTTCTCCGAGCGCTTCTCCGGCAAAAAACCACCTGTCAACACAAACTACCTGGAACTGACTCCCAGGGCTATCCTCGCGCACGAAATCGCCCCAAACGGGCTTGTAATCTTGCATGTTCCAAGGTTCCGCTCAAAGCTATGGAGCAAATTCTTTCAATCCGGTGCAGGCCGAACACCCATCAAACTCAAACTGGATGAATTTGGCTCTGCCACCTGGTTATTAATCAATAACCAAAACAATGTTTTATTTATCGTTCAAAACCTTGAAGAACAATTTGGCGAGCGTATTAAACCAGCAACCGAAAGGGTAACCCGCTTTCTTTCAAGTCTGTACCGCGATAAATTTATAGCCTTTCTGGAACTTGAATAACTTCAGCAAGTAATTTGAGAGATTCTCTCGAAAAGGGAACAAATTCCAATTACACCCTAAACAGGTTCCCATAATTCAAGTTTATTCCCTTCAATGTCTAAAATGTGAATGAACTTCCCAAATTCTGAAGTTTCCAGTTCATCACAAATAACAACACCTTCTTCTTTAAGCAGCACAACAAGAGACTCAAGGTTCTCTACACAGTAATTTATCATAAACTCTTTTGCAGAAGGCTCAAAATAAGTGGTAGCCTCATTGAAAGGACACCAATGTGTCATGCCCATAGCTTTTTCTCCAACAGGCGCTTGCCATAAAAAACTAGTGCCATACTCGGTAGTATCAAAACCCAAATGCTTTTTGTACCAAGCATTCATCTTGGCAGGATCTTTACATTTAAAAAAGATGCCTCCAATACCTGTAACTCTCTTCATAACAATCTTAAATTATAGCAAAGCCAAACACGAATAAAGAAAAGTGAACAATATCATAACAATACTACGAAAGAAAAAGAATCCGGCAAGCCATCCATTTGATAAAACAAAACCCAAACAACCACATACTAATTTCACAAATCAATATTGTCAAATCAAGCTAAAACCAACAATTTCAATTAAGTAACACAAAATCATACATTACCAAATAACGCAACCACAAATCTCTCGAACCTAGCTAAAAAAAAGAGGGCATTCCGTAATGGAACGCCCTCTTTTCAAATATGATCAGGAAGAATTACTTCGTCATCACCATTTTACCAGACTTCACGAAGTCTTTGCTTTCACCTTTAACCTCGATTTTGTAAGTGTAAACACCTGCAACAAGGTTAGAAGCGTCAAACTGAACAGTGTAAGTATTTGCAGTCTGAGCTACATTATTCACGAGAACAGCTACTTCATCACCAAGGATGTTGTAAACTCTCAGCGTAACGTTTCCAGCCTCAGGCATACTGTAGGTAATTTCAGTTACAGTATTGAATGGGTTTGGATAGTTGCTGATGCTGTATTCGCTAGAAGCGATTGCAAGCTTAGGATAATTCAGGTTAACGTTCATGATCACAGCAGCATTCTTGTCGCCGATTTCGCTGATACCGTCAAGAACGATAGCGAGTTCGCCATTAGAAGCATTGCTGAGGTTTTTAGCACGCAATTGGAGAGTAACGAGGACATCATTATCACTGAGGTTGATTTCCCTGTTGTTGTACCAGGAAATTCTGAGTTCTCCATTGATAGCGGTGTAGATAAGCTCACTTGAAGCGAGGTTACGCAGTTGTACACCTTCTACATCATAGAGGTTTTCAGGATAAGAAAGAACCAAAGAGATGGCACCTACTTTAAGGTTTCCAACAACGCTAACTGGGAGTTCGAAACGCTCAAATGATTTAACTTCCTTGATACCGGCAACGTTGAGGTTGACAGTAGGAGCAACTTTTACAAGAGAAGGAGAATGTGAACCGTTCACATCACCGAAACACAATGCTTTGAAGTCATTGGTAACATTTGCATTAGAGATGGTCACAGTGTTGACTTGGAATACCCAATCACCAACTGAGAAACCATTGATTTGGTTAACAAATCTCTTAGCAGCCAATAAAGCATCGATAGAGTTAACAGCATGGTCACCGTTTACATCAGCAGCAGCAAGTCTCAGACCTGAAAGCAGGTTGATGTTAGCGAAATGCTTCATGATGAGCAATGCGTCATTTGAGTTAACACCACCCCAAGGTTTGGTACTTGAAGCAGATACGCTGTAGTTACCAGGGATGAGACCAATGAATTCATAATGACCATTAGCATCTGTGGTAGTAGTTGCAATTGTTGCACTTCCTTGTTTCAGATAAACAGTAGTGTTGGTCATAACGGTATTGGCAGTGTTGTCATAGTTAACATTACCAGCAATTGTGTAAACAGCACAAGATGTTACAATGATATCCTGTGTAGCAGCTTTTGTACAACCGAATGCATCTGTGTAGGTATAAGTTACAGCGAAGGTACCAAGTGCATCTGGAGTAAATACTCCTGAAACAACACCTTGACCACTATAAACACCACCAACAGGGCTACCACCAGTAAGAACGATAGGATCACCACCGAGGCAAGCGCCGGCAAACTGAGCTAAAGTTACATTTGGAAGTGCGCGAACAGCGAATGTACGGCTGGCAGAATTACTACAACCATTACCATCTGTGTACATGTACATTACTGTGTAAGTACCAACACCAGCGGCAGCAGGGTCGAATGAAGTTACAGGTAAACCACCAATGTAATATGTACCACCGGCAGGAGCACCACCATTGAAGGCAAATGCATTGGCTGTGAAACAAACATCACTGATAGTAGCAAGCGTTACAGTTGGGAGAGGATAAACAACAACAGTTTGTGTTGCAACATTTGAGCAACCAACACCATCGGTGTAAACATAACCTACAACAGCATTACCAGGAACAAGTGTAGAAGCATCAAATGAGCTTGCAGGAACACCATTAATGGTATAATATCCACCAACTGGAGCACCACCAACAAGGGTAAATGGAGCAGCATTGTGACAAACATTGGCAATTGGGTCAAGTGTTACACTTGGAAGTGGGGTAACGATAACCTCAGCATAACCATTCATCATATATTCACAAGTGGTAGCACTCATTGAATGCACAGTGAAGAGGCCAGGTACTGAATAGGTACCGAAAGTGATTGGACCACCAGTACCTACAACAACAACACCTGTTGAGGCACCTTCAAGGAACAATTCATAATGTAAACCATTAACAGAACCACTTAAGCCAACAGCAACACCGTTGCCATTAACACAAGTTGTACCACCACCGGTAACATTGAATACAGGAGGAGCTGGGTTGACAATGATAGCAGCAGAACCGGCACCATTGTTACCACAATACATATCCTGAACTGAACTTACAGCATAAGTTGTGCTTACTGTAGGACAAACAACAGTATCCCATGCAAAATCCATGATACCATTGACAGAAATCGTGTCAGTACCATTTGTGAAGAGGATAGTAAATGGTGGGAAACCACTCAGTGTAACAGAAACTGTAGCACACTGACCTTCACAAAGACTGCTTGAACCAGAAGTCATTGCAACAGGTTGTGGGATAATCTCAACAACAACATTGTTATTCATGGTAACAGAGCAACCGGTTACAGGGCTTGTAGCTACGATAGTATAAGTACCACCGATGAAAATCTCCCATAAGAGTGCACTGCCAGTTCCCATTACTGGAAGACCAACATTTTGTTGACCATTCCTTACAAGCTGGTAGCTGTATCCGATTTGTGAACAAGTCAGGATAGCAGGTACAGAACAACCAACGCAGCAGAAACCACCACCGTTGAAAGAACATACATCAGGTAAAGGAAGAACAGTAACAGTAGCTGTGAAGCTTGAAGAACAGAAGTTAGATGAGCTATAGGTATAAGTGATAGAATGTGTACCAACACCGGCAAGTGCAGGGCTGAAAACATCACCAGTCATACCAGCACCGCTAAATACACCACCAGCAGGAATACCAGTCAGTGTAACAGCAGGACTGTTCAGGCAATAGATACCATTGAGGTTTGCAATCGAAACTGTAGGTAATGCAAGAACTTCAGTGGTGGCAGTAATAGAACTGCTACAACCGTTCACATCAGTGAAAGTATAAGTAACAACATGAGCACCCATTCCGGCTACGGTTGGGCTGAAAGTAGCTGTGCCATTTCCATTGTCATAGATACCAGTTCCTGTGAAGGTTCCGTAAGGCGCATGGTTACCAACGATAAGTGCAGGTTGTGCATCGATACAATATGAAAGAGCAAGACCGGTAAACTCAACAACTGGAAGAGGATTAACAACGATGGTAGTAGAGGCAAAGCCTAAACAACCGTTAACGTTGCTATAAGTATAAGAAATTACGTGTGAACCAGCACCGGCAACACTTGGATAGAACCAACCATTGTCAACACCAACACCAGAGAATGAACCTCCTGGAGGTACAGCACCGTAAAGTTCAAATGCAGGAGCATCAATACAAACTGCAGGATATTGTGGGAGATAAACACCAGGAATCTGGGTAACATTAACCATAGCAACACCTGTAGTTTGGTTGTTGTAACAACCATGAACATCAGAAACCCAAGCCAGTGTGTATGAAGTACTGCTTGTAGGACAAACAGTAACAGTGTAAGGACTTGTCATGATGTTGCTGTAAACAACTGGAGCACCACCATTGGCAGATAAACCAAAGCTAAATGGAGCAGCACCTGTAGTAAAGCTGACAGTAATGTCTGCACAACCACCAGCACAAATGTTACCACCACCAACGATGTTAGCTTGTGCAGTAGGCCAAAGTGTTACAGTAGCACTACCTGCCATCCAAGACCAACAACCTGTTTGCATATCTGTACCTTTAATAGTATAGATACCGGCAACAGTAGCATATGGCCAGCAAATTTCGGTACCATTACCATATCTCAGGATGCCACTAGAAGCACCATTGATATACAGTTCATAAACAACACCGTACTGTGAACCATCAAGACAAACAACAACATGTGAACAACCAACACAACACTCTCCTCCACCTGTGACATTGTATGCCCATGGGAGTTGACTGATTACGATGACTGCAACACCTGCCATATTTCTAACACAACCGTTAACAGTGCTGGTAGCAACAACTGTATACTGACCAGGTAAAGTTTGTGCACCAAAATCAAGTGGTGAACCTGTACCGGCAAGAATGGTTCCAGTTGTAATACCATTGTGGAAGAGTTCGTAGTTAACACCAGTTTGTGAACCAGCTAAGCTGATAACAACACCAGCACCACCACTACAATAGGTACCACCACCGGTGACAACAAATTGAGTTGGGCTGTTAACAGTTACAGTTGCACTACCACTTCCTACGTTTTGACAGTTGTTATCGATAACAGCTGAAATATAATAGGTAGTTGTACTAGCAGGAGTAACGATAGAATCGTAAGTAGATGTCAGAATGTGGTGAACCTTTGTATTAACACCATCATTGATGATGAGAGTCCAAGGAGCTGTACCAGTTAAAACAACATGTAAAGTAGCACTTTCACCATAACAAATAGTAGCGTTGCCACTGATTGTTGCAGTTGGAAGAGGATCCATAACAACGACTGAAGAGCCGGTCATGTTTCTTGTGCAAGTAGAAATAGGATCGAAAGCAAGAACTGTATAAGTACCTGGATCAACGATGTTACCAAACAGGAGAGCGTAACCTGTACCAGTGATAGACTGACCAGTATAGATATTGCCTTTCAAGAGTTTGTACTCAATTCCGGCTTGTGAACCACTCAGGTAAATGCTAACACCAGGTTGGCCAAAGCAATAATGACCACCACCAGTGACAGTAAATCCATCGAGACCTGGATCTGGTTGAACTACAACCTCACCATTCATGTCATTGGTACAACCGCTAACAGGGTTAACAGCATAAGCAGTATAGAGGCCTGTTGTTTGAGGACCGAAAGATATTGCACTTCCTGTACCAACAACACTAGCCATGATAACACCATTGCTCATCAGTACATACTGAATTCCAATTTGTGAACCATTGAGGCCAACGTTAACACCAATACCATTACAATAGTAACCACCACCAACAAGGGTATATTTGTTTGGCAGAGAGTTAATGATCAAGGTAGCAGCATTTCCAACATTGTAACATACACGGTCAACAACAAGGCTGATCGTATACGTAGTAGTTCCGGTTGGAGCAAGAATATGAGCACCGGTTCCAGGAGTATAATAAATAGGAGTAACAGTAGAACTAATTGTATCAACATGGACACCATCAGTGATTACAACATGCCAATGATCGTCACCGGTAAGGTCAATTCTCATTGAAGGAACTTCACCAACACAGATCGTATCACCATAAATAGTAGCTGTAGGAGGAGCTTGTTGGATAACCTCAACAGAGTCAATCATCCAATTGCTGCAACCAGTCAGACTGTTTACTGCATAAACTTTATACCAACCAGCAAATACGCCGTATCCGAAGGAGATTGAATCACCATCACCAACAACAACTTTACTAGTAGCTACATCATTCAGATACAGGGTGTATGATACATTAGCTTCAGAACAAGCCAACCAGATTACTGGAGGAATACAACCGAAGCAATAAACATTAGGATCAGTAACGTTGAGTGTACAAGGTGTTGGTAATTGATTAACAACAACATTGGTAGTACAACTGGCAACACACTGGTGTCCGTCATAAACAGTAACTACATAATCACCGGCGTTGTCAGCGGTAGCATTGGCAATTGTAGGATTCTGCTCAGAAGACATAAATCCGTTAGGACCAGTCCATGAATAGCCTAAGGTACCAAAACCAGCAGCAGAAGAAATCAGGTTGATTGTCTGACCAACACAAACTGCAGAATTAGAACCGCAGCTAATGGTTGGTAGTTCGTATACTACGAGTTCAGCAGTTGCAGAATTTGTACAACCATTGGCATCAGTAACAACAACAGTATAGGTTCCAGCATCAGCTGTACCAGCAGGTGAAATGAATGGATTCTGTTCTGTACTGGTAAATCCGTTAGGACCACTCCATACAAAACCGTAGGTGCCTTGACCGGCAACATAAACATTCAATTCAAGTCTGCCACCAAAACAAGTTGCAGAACCAGTGGCCGTAACAACAGGTAATGGATTAACAACAACAGTGGTATGGGCAGTATTAACACAACCATGACCATCAGTAACCGTTAAGCTATAGATTCCGGCATTTGCCTCAGTAACATTGGCAATAACAGGATTCTCGTCAGTAGAAGCAAAGAAGTTAGGACCAGTCCAAACATAGCTTACAGTACCAAAACCTGATACAGTGCTGCTAAGGTTAACTGTACCACCAACACAAACAGGGCTAGTATTAGCAACAGTTACTACAGGAAGATCCCAAACATTAACAGTACCTGAACCACTACCAGTGTTTTCACAACCGTTAGCATCAGTAATACCAACAATAGTATAAGTAGTAGTTGCTGTTGGGCAAACCTCGAAACTCCAAGGAGAAACCATAGCATGAACCACAAAACTTGTAGTACCGTCAGTGATAGCAACATCGAAAGGAGCTTTACCTGTCATGGTAAGGGTAAGGTTACCACAAAGACCGCTACAAACATTTGTAACACCACCGAGTACAGCAGTTGGCAGAGGCTCGATAACAATCGGCACACAACCTACCATGTTGTTTTGGCAATGTGAAGGAGTATTAGGATTAACAGCAACAACACTGTAATAACCAGGTGTCATATGGTAACCGAAAGAAATAGGTGAACCAGTTCCGATGACAGTCATCAGAATTGAGTCAGCCTGGCAACAACAAGCATTCAGTAAGAGTGTGTATTGTACACCAATTTGTGAACCGCTCAGTTTGATTTCTTTACCGTTTCCACCGATACAATAATGACCACCACCAATAACATTGAACCACAATGGTAATGGATTGATCTGAACATGAACACTACCTGTCATCCATCTGCCACAACCGTACATTGTAGTAGCATATACTGAATAATCACCGGTTACTGACATCGGACCGAAAGTAATCGGACCACCAGTTCCTACTGCGATACCATCAGGAGCAGGGACAAGGCTCATACCGGCATAGGTAGTAATATACAATTGGTAAGTTGTACCAATCTCAGAATTATCAAGAGCAACTTCAACACCACTACCTGCACAAGCATTGTTGCCATTAGGCAATACAACAGTGGCAAGAATTGGTTTTGGATGAACAATTGCATGAACATCAGCCTCATCAGTACAACCAACACCATTGCTTGTAACAACGACATGGTAAGTTCCTGTAGCAGCAGGTGTAGCAGCAGCAATCACAGGATACTGCTCAGTAGAGGTAAATCCGTTAGGACCAGTCCATAAATAGGTAACTCCATCAGGATGAATAGCATTAACAAAGAAATGTAAGTCATAATCCTCACAAATTTCTTCGCTATTAACACCAGCACTTGTAATGACAGGAAGTGGAGATACACAAGCCTGACCAGGTACATATGAAGTTGTTAAGAAGTCACCATTGAGGTTAGAAATTACATTCATATCAGCAGAAGACATATCGAAACCGAGGTCAAAACATTCTCCGGCAGCATCAGTAGCATTGAATCTCAGGTCGAACAATTTAACAGTACCATGATTGTTAGCAAAAACGTCAGCAGGGTTGAAAGTAAACCAGCTATATGAGAATTTGTTGCTACCAGGTGCAGAGTAATGAGAAACAGTACCATTTGACAAAGCAGGGTTGCAATTTACAATAGCACCACTACAACCACCACTGTTAGGACCTTGGCCTAATAACTGTAAGTGGGTATTGTCAAATGTAATAACGAGAGAAATTGATCCGATTGAGTCAGCATGTGTAACATAAACAGGAACGAGAACTTCGCCAAGTGCGCATACATTCACAGTATTTTGCATCTGAGGCTCACCAAAGACAACAGACAATACTGGATTCAGATAAAGTTGTCCATCAGCGCTAACACCATCAAATCCGCAAGGACCAGTAACAACCAGGTGATACAGGTAATGATTCATTCCGTAAGGAACACTTGTCAGATAGAGGGTATTGGTGTTAACACCACTGTACATACCACCGTCAACAAGGTCAGTCCATGTTGCACCACCATCACTTGACTCTTGCCAAACCATGGTTAAAGCAGGACTACCTTCGAAAGTAGCAGTAAAGCTGGCATTTTGATCTTCATCAATATGCTGATCAGCAGGATTTACAACAGAAGTGAAATCATAGTAATTGATCAGGGTAACAGAACCTAACATAGCTCTGGTACAACCCAAAGGAGCACGTGTACCAACAACAGTATAAACACCTGGAAGGAAGTTTGGTGAAGTCCATGTTAAGGTAGCACCAGAACCCGGTAAACGAACCAGACCAGTTGGAGTACCGTTGAAATAGAGTTCATAAGAAACCCCAGCTTCGCCGTGTGCATACATCCTGATTGTAACAGATGCGCCAACACAAACACTTACAGTAGCACCACCATTATCACCAAGAACAACATAAGGTGTAGGTAAAGGAAGCTCATCAACCATAGCATAACCGGCCATCATAATCTCACAACCAGAAGGATTGATCGCTTTTACAGTATATTGACCATCACCATAAACACCGGTGAAGTCGAAAGGACCATCAGCAGGAGAAACTTCGGTAACAACCCAAGCACCATTGCGATAGAGTTCATAACTAACACCAACGTTGGTACTGCTTAAATGAACAGTAGCACCAGCACCACCCTGGCAGTAAGAACCACCACCGGAAACAGTGTAAACAAGTGGTAAAGGATCGATAACAACATTAACAGAACCACTCATGTTTGAAGTACATCCGGTAGGATATTCAGCAATAACAACATAAGTACCATTGGCTGTTTGTGGACCGAAATCAATTGGTAAACCAGTAGCAGGATACCAGATACCGCTATAGGTACCATTCAGATAAAGTCTGTATTTCACACCAGACAAGAAAGGCTCAGAACCGCTCAGGTAAATATGAGCACCTTGTAATGGAGAGTAAGCGCAGATATGTCCATCATTATCAGTGGTAACATTAAATACCTCAGGATTAGGATTGACAGTGATTACAAATGTGCTGTCGTCAGTACAGTTGTTTGCATTCTTGTAAGTATAAGTGATTACGATATCACCAGGAGTTACGTTTGCAGGAAAGAAAGTAGTTCCGCTAACACCACTACCTGAATATGTACCACCAGCTGGTGTTGCATTATTCAAAGTAAATTGAGTTGCAGAAGCACATACAGGAGCATAAGAAGCAAATACAAACGTAGGTCTTGGATGAACTGTGACACTTTGTGTTTTGGTATAAGTACAACCATAAGTATTCACAAAAGTGAAGGTAAGGTCATAAGTACCGGCAACATTCGGAGTGAATGTAGCAGTATCATTAGAAACATTGACAATACCATTGCCACTGAAACTACCTAAACCACCGGCTGGTGTTGCACTACCATAAACATTAACAGCAGCATCACCCTGGCAGAAGACAGTTTTTGACATTGCAATGGCAAGTACACTCTTAGGATTAACAGTAACAGTAACATTTGTTACAGCTGGTCCACAAGTGCTATTGGTACGCAGTTCGTAAGTTGTAGTAGCAATTGGGCTAACAACAATGCTGGCAGTATTTCCAATAGAAACACTTGAACCAAACAGGTACCAATCATAAGTAGGACCACCAGAACCAGTCAGTGTTGTAGAAGAACCTTCACAAATGGTAACATTTGGACCGGCATAAGCAACAGGAATAGAGCTGGTAGAAGTAACAAAAGAATTTGTTGCAGAACAACCATGTGCATCAGTAACAGTTACACTAAATGTAGTAAATGCATTGGAAGCAGGAACAGCAGTAGGATTCATCGTATTCTGACCAATCCAGGAAATTGCAGCAGGTGAAGCAGCCCATGTGTAAGTAAATGGAGCAGTACCATTTGCAGTAACATTCACATTCAGGTTAGCCTGGCTACCATTACATAAAGCAATAGGGCCTGTAGCAGCAACTGTGATAGGAAGGTCAACAACAACAGTGTAAGTACCAACACTGAAACAATAAGGATCCAGTGTAGAGGTAACAGTAACACTATAAGTAGTTGTTACAGCTGGAGTTGCAATTGGAGACATGACAGTAGCATTATTCAGGCTAGCTGCAGGAGACCAGAGGTAAGTATATGAACCGGCACCAGGTGATTGTAAAGGAATCTGGAAAGAACCACCAGAACAAATGCTGCTGGAAGTAACGGCATTCGGGAATACAATAGCAGGTGAAGGATTTACATTGATAACAATAGAGGCAGTTTGTGAACAACCCTTACTGTTAGTAACAGTTACATAATAAGTAGTATTAGACATAGGATGCGCTACAGGAGCTGAAGGATCTGTAAGGTCTAATCCAGCACTTGGTGACCAAGCATAACCTGTAACAGTAACACCTGTAACAGGAGCAACAGTTGTTGTCAAAGTAACAGGCTGACCAGCACAAATGGTTGTGGTTGGTGCACCGGCGATAGAAACAACAGGAAGCGCGTTAACAGTTAATAAAACTGAATCAGCACCGCTACAACCAACAGCATCAGTTACATATAATTTGATGTATGTACTGGTGAGTGGATCAGCAAGAATTGAATCATATTTAGGAGCAGTAACAACGCCAGCAGGTGACCAGGTCCAGGTATAATCACTACCATTGGAGATATTAGGATTTGTAATAACACCTTTAACCCATGAAGTGAAACCAGCACAGATCTCAGGATACTGAGCATATACGTCGACATTCAGAACATCCATTTTAATCGTCTGGAAGTTCATCATCATATTTTCGCAAGCAGTGTATTTTGTAAGATCAACACCTTTAACAGTATAATCACCATCTAAGGTCTGAGGAGTCAGGAACCAGAAAGGAGCACCTGTACCAACAAAAGTCTCAGTAGTGAGAACATTATCACGGTATAAATAATAGGTAATGCCATTTTGTGAAGCATCAAGACCTACATAAAGACCACCAGTACTTGCACAATAATGTCCATAAGGCTGGATACTATCATTTAATACGACATGATATTTTAAAGGAAGTGGATTTACAGTAATTGTAAAGTTAGCACCGAAAGGATTGGCAACACAAGAATTAGCATCAGTCAAAGAAAGGAATGAGTAAGTTGTTGTTGTTGAAGGAGCTAATGGGAATGTGAATGTAGCATCTGAAGTAACAAAATCAGGTTGATCTACACCATCAATCTGCCATTCAACAGTCCATGGAGCCATACCAGTGAAATTTACAGTATAATCAACTGAACTACCTGGACAAATTGCTGTATCAACCAAACGGCCAGTGGCAGTAGGTAAAGGATAAACAGTAATTGTAGAAGAAGCACAATTGTCGCAACCATTCGCGTCAACATAACAATAATCGAAACTATGGGTACCGGCACCGGCAACACCAGGATTGAAAGTGTAAACACTTCCACCACCGGTAATACCAACACCACTATATGTACCACCAGCAGGTGAACCTGTATTTAAAGTATAAGCAGGAGCACTAACACAGACAGCAGCAGGAGAACTTACAGAAACAACTGGAAGTGGATTGATGTGCATAGAGGCTGTATTTGAATTGGTACAACCGTTTGCATTGGTATAAGTATAGGTAATAACATACTCACCAACAGCAGCTGAATCAGCATAGAAATAACCACCATGTACATAAGGACCACTATAAACACCACCGGCAGGGTTACCACCAGTCAGGAGGATAATGCCACGTGAATCGATACAGAAGTCAGAAACAGGGAAAGCAACCGCTACAGAAGGTAGTGGGTTAACGCTGATGCTTGTTTTTGCTGTAGCAACACAACCGTTAACATTGGTATAAGTATAGGTAATGGTATAAGTACCGGCACCAACTGCACCAGGATTGAATGAACCTCCACTAACACCAGGTCCGGAATATACACCGCCCAAAGGCATTGCAGAACCAACAAGGTTTACAGGTGAACGATCAACACAAACAGAAGCAGGTAAAGCTGAAGGTACAACAAAATAAGGAGTTACTTTAGGAATGATGTTCACAATAGTGAAACTGGAAGCAACACCACAAGTTGAACTAACAATACAAGTAAATTTCACACCGGAAGTTGTAGGAATCACCCAGGTAGAAGGTGAATTGGGTTTCCTGATAATTTGTCCGGCTGAAGGATATGCAGACCATGAATAAGTACTACCACCGGTAGCTGTGAGCAGGATAGAGTCACCACTACAAACAATGGCAGGATTAGGATGTACATCAACAACAGGGAAACCATGAACCATGGTTAAAGTAACCTGACCAGTTTTTGTGAAACCAATGTTATCAGTTACAGTTACGTGGTAGGTTGTTGTTTTGTTGGTATCACAAATAGGATTGTAAATATTGGTTAGGTTTAAACCAGCCTTAGGTTCACCTACCTTATTAGAGGCCCAGTTATAACTGTAAGGAGGAACACCACCAGTTGCAATAGCATAAAGCTGTGTAATGGCAGTATCACAAACAGTTGCACTATACTGAGCAGACAAATTCAATTCAGGATATTGGAATACAGTAGCTGTAGCATAAACAGTATCAGCAACGCCATTGGCATTGGCTGGTCCACCTTCAGCATTGGCAACAGGAGTATCCCATACTTTAACAGTGTAGGTAGTTGTCGTTGTTGGTGTAGCTTTAGGTCTTTTGCAAGTTGTACAGCTCAAACCGGTAGCAGGACTCCACTGATAATACCAGGGTTGGTTACCACCTTTAACTTTCAATCTGAGGGTATCACCGATAGCACCTTCGATGCTGACATTAGGAACAAAGGCAGAGAGTTCACTGCTTTCATTGATACGAACATCATCAAAAGCAAAACCTTCTTTACGAATGGTATTGTTAGAAGCAAAATATACTCTGAGTTTGATACCTGACTTACCGGCGAGGCCAGTGAGTGCATGCTTGGCCATAGAATAGGTAGCAGCAGAAGTTCCAGCCCAGACAGGAAGTCCGGCCATAGATTTCAGGGTATCTGTGTACCAGTTACCACCTTCATTGAGGCCACCCAATTCGATCCAGTCAACACCATTACTCTGGTAAGCTAAGAAAGCACCATCATATTTGTTTTCGATCTGGTATTTGATCTGCAATGACAATTGTGGATTGAGTAAAGCAGTAAAGTCGAAACAAGGACTTTCTACCCAAGCCATAGTACCATTCAGGTAATTTGCGCTAAGACCGGTAACCCATGATTTTGTTCCGGAATAAGCAGAATTCAGGAAAGTCTTGGTAGGAGTTCCAAGTGCCCAGGCACCGGCAGTTCCACCAGCAGCCCAATAATGAGGAGCTACATCGTCAAAACTTTGGTAATAACCAGGATCATCAGTAACGACGATTTGTGGGTTGATGGTAATCACTGCATTCAATTCATTATTCGCAGCATTTGCATCAGAAGCCAAAGTAACTTTAGCTTTCACATTAACATTACCTAAACCGCTAACAGCCATTGGTGTAGCAAAAGTATAGCTAAACTCCTGACCAGGGTTAATGATGTTGATGACTGGTTCTGAAGTCCAGGATGTACCATTATAATAAGCAAGGTCATACACAGTTTGTGCAGCAGTACCTGTATTCTTGTATTTAATAGTAACAGGAACACTGGTTACACCACAAGGTACAGAAACAGGAGAAACCCACTGGGTAACAGCAAGATCCTTTGCAGGAACAGGCTGGATATTGACAGTGTAATCTTCAGTTTCACCCCAGCTATAAGAAAGACAAGCTGTTGGAGTTGCATTACTTTCAACAACAAGAACTCTCATTCTTGTTGGACCAGTCAAGGCCGTTGGAGGAATGGTAACATTGAAAGAATACAATTGGTCAACACCAACGGAACCCGTTTGGGTTGCTGTAGAACCAGCAACTTTTTCAGTAATTGGATCAAAAGTGAAATCATGGTTAAAGTCAATAAAAACGCTATATCCATTACCATAAGCACTAGCTCCACAATAATACTGAACAACTTCCATTGGGTAAGTTCCACCTGCAGTCAAATTGGTTGACAATGCAGTATAGTCACTATACTCATACAAAAGATTCCCGGGACCTGTTGGGCCTACACCGCAACCGGAAGTATTGTTGATAGTACCAATTTTTACGCGTTTTATTTCTTCATCTGCAGTAGAAGTTGCAGCTGAAGCACAATAAACCGTTGGAGCAGCCCCTGTAGTGAAGCTATATACAGCACAACCTGTTGCACTACCAGCACAACTCTTAGGCACAACTTGCCAGTAATAAGTTGTAGAATAGCTAAGGCCAGTAGGTACATATGAAGTTGTTGCTACATTGGCAACAAAAGCAGGTGAGGCACCTGTTCCAAAATACACATCATAACTTGATGCACCGGCAGAAGCGGTCCAGCTAAGTGTTGGCGTAAGCGAAACAGCAGTTGCAGCATTTGCAGGTGCAGGAACGGTCACACACAAAGGAGCAACAGTAGGAGGACTTGGATTCACACCAAAACTAAAGTCGTCAATTGTGAAATACAAGGGTGAAGTTGAATGGTCGAGACCAACACCAACCCAGTACAAACCATCAGCAGCTACACAAGCATTGGCTGTGAGTTGTGCATAGGTAGTATTGGTAAGGTTGGCAGCACTGCCAAAAACTTTCATGGCAGCAGCAGTTGGAGAAGTTCCGAGTGCCAGGTTTAAACCACGCCATCCTGAATAACCATCTGTATTGTACCAGATACCACCGAGGTAGTTCTGACCGGCTGACAATTGGAATGGACCGTAGAATACCCAACCATAGGTTGCAGGATTGCCTGCAGTATTGGAAGGTGAATAATAGAAATAAGCACATTTGGTTCCAGAGTGTGGAGTTCTACCAGAAGACAAAGGTGCAATGATTGTCCTGAGTCCACCAGAAGTACTACCCAAAACAAGGTTTGTACTAACACAAGCAGGTAAGGTACCGGCAGTAGTGATAGACTCAAAGCCATCAGCATAAGGTAAAGTAAAACCGCAAGTGAGGTTGGTGCTTGCTGTAAGGAATCCACAGGAATACTGGTAAACACCATCTACAACTTTATAGGAATACACTCTGTAATAATATATCACAGCGTTTAGTCCGGTATGCAGGTGAGAAGTCATTGAAGTACCACTATATAATATGGTACCCCCTGCGAAAGCAGAACCCTCTGCAGGAGGAGGTCCTGTAGGAGCAGTAAAGTTTGCATTACCGGTGTTGTTATAAACAAGAAGGACACCATCGCCAGCGGCATTCGGAGTCCAGGTATGATTTACAGCACCGATACCAGTTCTGGTAGAAGTAAAAGTTGCAGGAGCAAAAGGCTGACAAAGTGTAGTTACAGAAGAAGGACTGGAATTGATACCATTGTCGCAGGAATACATACCTGAGTTATAAGTCCATGCTTTGTAATAATAGGTAGTATTTTCGGCAAGACCAGGATTGGTAACAGGAAGGTCAGTACCAACATAAACTACAGTACTTCCGGCAACACCGGCGAGTGGGCTACCTACAACAGGTGTAGAACCAGAGGTAGGAACATCGCCTGCTACGAAGGCCGTAGTTTTTCTGACATAAACAACAGGATTGTCGAGATTATCCAAAGTTCCGTTCAGGGTAGCAGTAGTTCCGGTAGTTGGGGTTAAAACAACAGTAAAGGACTGAGGATTCAACGCAGCTTTAGGAGTGACCACGTTGATTTGTCTGGAAGTACAGCTATAGCTATTGGAAGCAGAAACGCCCCAGGCTTTCACATAATAATTTTTGGTAACACAACCGGTAGGGTTTGACCAGGAATAAGTTTGTGGGAAACTAGCACCTTTATAAATTACGATACCACCTGCGAAAGGATCACCAACTGCAGGAGCAGCACCACTGGGTTCAGAGAATCCGGCATCACCTTCACGGGCAACAACAACAATGTCGCCGGCTCCACCAGGAGTCACATTATAAGTAAATGAATTATAAGTAACATTTGAATAAGTAAAAGCAGTTGGACCTGGAGGGCCTAACACTGGGAGAGGGGTACAAACAAAACGAAAGTCTGATCTGTTGTTCGTAGTAGACCCACTGGCATAATTACAAACATTGGTAGGATCTGAGTCACTGTAATAATACGTGCTTTTGGTAGAAACTGTGACATTCGTACCATAAGTGTAGATATAAGGATAAGAATAAGTATTGTCGAAACATACTTCAACAAGAAGGTTACCACCAGTATAGGTAAAAGGCGCAACACTGAACATATTCCAACCGGCAGCGGCTGGGGTCCAGCTTGCGTTAGTATAAACTACCGGCACGCCTGTCGTAAACGTAGAACTCAGGGCTGAAGAACCCGTGTTTTGCATTTTGATTGTCAGGTTGATCGGATTGGGAGTCCCAATGTCCTGCAGATTAAATCCGATCTGATTGATAATCGCACTGCAAGGTCCACCTGCCGCAATGATCTCATCAGCGGTATATAACAGCTGCACTCTATTGCCGTTAAAATAATTATACATAGCACCACCGCCCGTCATGGAAACTGTCGCATTTCCAATGGTGACCGTAGTTTGGCCCAAAACCCGCGTGAAATTACCCGTCCCCAGAAGGACCAGGAATAAAATCATGGGTAGAAGCTTCGTCAGATAATCTTTTCTGGGGTAGCTTTCTGTTTTCATAATAGCTGAATTTGATTTAGTTAAATTATTATTGTTTTTGATTTGATTCAGTGGAGGATAAGGCGTAGTGGTTAACTTTTCCATAAGTACTTTCTTAGTTTTCGGATACCATATTATATATGATGGAGATTATATAGGGGTTTAACTTGCAAAGTAATAACATTAAAACTGATTTCACAAAAAAAATCATAAAAAAACAACCATACAACTCTGAGCTTAACTTCAAAGGTGTACGTTATCCGATTTTCATTGTAGATTCAATACGCAAATTTCTCTATTGGGTTTTTATATGTCTGTTTTTCAGTGTTTTATATATATATCTTATATGATCATTTAAAAAATAAATTCTGCCCCATTGCAGTTATACTGCTTCCGGGCTGTTGAGGTTACAAGCCCATCACAGGGATTACTACAAATATAGATAATCCGCTTCAAAAGTAAATAGTTTTTTATGGTTCTTTTTGGGCAAATTGTTAAATAACGTTAAATGCCCGATAATTCTGCATGGCCTGTCAGACGTGATGCATACTTAAAAGGGCTATTTCAAATCGCGTGTTAAATTACTACAAAAACAAGGGCATGGACAAGGTGTTCAGGAAAAATATCAATAACCAATTGTTGATAACTCTTTTGGGGTAACTTTGCGCAGACTGAAGCATCTGTTTATTAAAACAACATTATTAACATACAAATTATAAGAAATGAGTGAAGAAATCAGAAATCTGAAGCCGTCCGCGATTTGGGGACATTTTGCCGAATTGCTTGCCATTCCACGCCCTTCCAAAAAAGAAGAAAGGATCATTGCCTACATGAAACAGTTTGGCCTGGGTCTGGGTCTTGAAACGCTGGTCGATGCCTGCGGAAATGTGATCATCCGCAAACCTGCCACAGCGGGTATGGAGAATCGTAAGTGCGTTATCCTGCAAGGCCACCTTGACATGGTTCCACAAAAGAATTCGGATACACAGCATGATTTTGAAAACGATCCCATCACAGCCTATGTTGATGGGGAATGGGTAAAAGCCAAAGGGACAACGCTGGGAGCCGACAATGGCATGGGTGTTGCCGCTGCGATGGCAGTGCTATCTGCTACGGACTTGCAGCATGGTCCTTTAGAAGCTTTGTTTACCATTGATGAAGAGACCGGCATGACAGGAGCTTTCGAATTAAAGGGTGGTGTCCTGAAGGGGGAGATTCTACTTAACCTGGATTCGGAAGATGAAGGAGAGTTGTATGTTGGTTGTGCCGGTGGCACCAATGCCAATGTGACATTTCATTACACACCGGAAGCTGTTCCGGCAGGGTATGCTGCATTCAAAATAAGCGTCAAAGGTTTAAAAGGAGGTCATAGTGGGCTTGACATCAACCTGGGGCGTGGCAATGCCAACAAATTGTTGTTCCGTTACATCAGGCATGCTGCCGATCGCCATGGCCTGCGACTGGCTGCTGTTGAAGGAGGCGGATTGCGCAATGCAATACCCCGTGAAGCTTTCGCCATCGTTGTTGTTCCTGCTGACAGGGCAGATAAACTGCCAGGCTGTGTTGCAGAATATGAGAACCATTATAAAAAAGAACTCTCTGTCACTGAACCTGATTTGAAATTCAGTATCGAGAAAGCTGACATGCCAGCCACGCTCCTGGATACTAAAACGCAATTTACTTTGACAGCTTCAGTTTATGGTTGTCCCAATGGCGTCATCAGGATGAGTGATAGTTTGCCAGGCCTTACAGAAACCTCCACCAGCATGGGTGTTATAAAATCTGATGGCAACACCGTCAAAGTTCATTGCCTGATGCGTAGTTCAGTGGATTCTTCCAAAGAAGACCTTTGCCATATGATTGAGAGCGTTTTCAGTCTGGCAGGTGCAGATGTCATGTTCGACGGCAGCTATCCCGGCTGGAAACCCAATCCGAACAGCCTAATCCTGGGTGTGATGCAAAATGTTTACCAACAGAAATTCGGGAAAATCCCTGAAATCAAAGCCATCCATGCCGGATTGGAATGTGGTATTCTCAGTGCCAATTATTCCCATTGGGATATGATCTCCTTCGGACCTACCATTCGCTTCCCCCACTCTCCCGATGAAAAAGTAAATATCCCATCTGTGGCGAAGTTTTATGACTTCCTGACCGAAACTTTGAAAAATATTCCGGAGAAAAAATAAATTTTCTCAGCAGTATTTGCTATTTATCAAAACCTTTGTATCTTTGCCCCCCTAAAATACCTTAAGTCATGACCAAGAGAACATATCAACCTTCGAACCGCAAGCGTAAAAACAAACACGGCTTCAGAGAAAGAATGTCAAGTGCAGACGGACGCAAAGTCCTTGCCGCAAGAAGATCAAAAGGACGCCGGAAACTTACTGTTTCTGACGAATACAACGGCAGAAGATAATCCTTTCCCCTTAGGGAATACGGGTCTTCAGTAAATTGTAGGCCTGCTACAAAAAGAAGATGGACTGAGAACGTCCATCTTCTTTTTTTTTGTCATGTGCTTTTGGTAACTTCGCCACTTTTCCAAATCAGCACATATGAAGAATCAATTATTCAAGAAATTCCTTCCATGGATCGCCGGGATTGTCATCTTTACTGTTGTATCGGTGTCCTATTTCTCGCCAGTAATTGATGGCAAAGCACTTCAACAAAGTGATATCCGAAATTTCAGTGGAATGTCGAAGGAAATTGTTGACTACCGTCAGCAATATCACTCCGAACCTTTGTGGACGAATTCTATGTTTGGCGGGATGCCTGCCTTTCAAATCTCAACAGTCTACAATGGCAATCTGACGCATTACTTTGACAAAGCCTTACAGCTATGGCTTCCTCATCCCATTAACTACCTGTTTTTGTACGCTTTAGGATTCTTCATACTGTTGATGGTATTGGGTGTAAATCCCTGGCTTGCCATTGCCGGTGCCCTGGGTTACGCTTTTTCCTCCTATTTCTTCATCATCCTGGATGCCGGGCATAATTCAAAGGCACATGCCATGGCTTATATGGCTCCGGTGATTGCCGGTTTTGTGCTGATGTACAGAGGAAAGCTTTTTCAGGGCGGGGTGCTGACAGCCTTGTTCCTATCGCTGGAAATTGCTGCCAATCACTTGCAGATTACCTATTACCTGATGTTGGTGATTCTTTTGTTTCTCATTGCAGAATTTGTCGCTGCCTTTAGTGAAAAAAGGCTGCTGAATTTTGCGAAAGCTTCTGCTGTTGCACTCATTGCGAGCTTCGTGGCACTCGGCCCCAATATTGGGAGTCTTTGGAACACCTATGATTACAGCAAAGCCACAACCCGGGGTCCAAGTGAACTTACTTCCAACAAGGCCAATCAAACCACAGGCCTCGACAAAGACTATGCCACGGCCTGGAGTTATGGCGTAGGAGAATCCATGACCTTACTCATTCCGGATTTCAAAGGAGGCTCCTCCAATGGTGAACTTTCCAAAAACTCAGACACCTATAAAGCATTATCAAACAATGGAATACCCAATCCGGAGCAAGTCGTTAAAAACATGCCTACCTATTGGGGAGATCAGCCATTTACCTCCGGCCCGGTCTATGTTGGTGCTATTTTCGTATTCCTTTTCGTGCTGGGTTTGCTACTGGTGCGAGGTCGCATGAAATGGTGGTTGCTTTCAGCTACTTTGCTGTCCATCCTTTTGGCATGGGGGCATAATTTCTCTGGACTCACCAACTTTATGCTTGATTATTTGCCCGGCTATAACAAATTCAGGGCAGTATCCATGATCCTGGTGATTGCCGAGCTGAGCATTCCATTGCTTGGCGTGCTTGCCATACAGCAAATCCAGGAACAAGGAATAGACCGTAAGAAGGCCTTTACCGCACTCCAAATCGCTTTTGGGATTACGGCGGGAGTTACCTTGATTTTTGCATTACTTCCCGGGGCTTTCTTCAACTTCAGTGCTGCCGGCGATGCACAGATGCGCCAAGCGGGCTATCCGGATTGGCTGATGACATCGATTTTAAGTGACCGGAAATCGCTATTACAAAGTGATGCCTTGCGTTCCTTCGCCTTTATCGTTTTGGCGGCAGGACTGATCTGGGCCATGCTGTTCCAGAAACTGAAGAAAACCTACGTAATTGTTGGATTGGGCCTCCTCATGCTGGTTGACCTCTGGATGGTTGACCGTCGTTACCTGAACAACGACAATTTTGCTGCGAAAAGGGAAGTTGCCAATCCCTATACGGCCACAGCAGCAGATGAACAAATCCTGAAAGATACAGACCCTAATTACAGGGTTATCAACCTTGCCGTCAACACTTTCAATGATGCGAGTACTTCCTATTTCCACAAATCAATCGGTGGATACCACGGAGCAAAACTAAAACGCTTCCAGGAACTCATTGAAAACCAAATCAGCAAAAACAACATGGAAGTCCTGAACATGTTGAATACCCGGTATTTCATCATGAAAGGACAAGAAGGTCCTGAGACAGTTCAAAGAAATCCCCAGGCATGCGGAAACGCCTGGTTTGTTCCTGCTTACAAACTTGTTGCCAATGCAGATTCTGAATTGGTGGCCCTGGACAAATTCAATCCCCGCTTAACTGCCATTGTTGACAAACGTTACGAATCCCAGTTAAGCGGCTTCAAGGAAGGCAGTTTTGATTCGACGGCAACAATAAAACTTGACACTTACCTTCCCAATCATCTGACCTACAGCTACTCCACAAAATCGCCACAGCTGGCAGTTTTCTCAGAAATCTATTACGAGAAAGGCTGGAATGCATATCTTGATGGCCAATTAAGTCCTTATTTCAGAACCAATTATGTATTGAGGGGAATGGTCTTGCCGGCAGGGAATAAGAAGCTGGAATTCAAATTTGAGCCCAGGTCATATTATATGGGAGAGAAGTTTTCCTATGCGGGTTCGTTTATCCTGATTTTACTTGTCCTTGGCCTTGCAGTTACCGAAGGCCGCAAGTTGTGGTTGCAGAAATAGCCTGACACGCATGAAGAAAGCCCTGATCATCACCTATTACTGGCCGCCCAGCGGCGGTGCCGGTGTGCAGCGATGGTTGAAATTTGTAAAATACCTGCGTCTGTATGGTTGGGAGCCTGTTGTCTATTGCCCGGAAAGCCCCGAATATCCTGAGAAAGACAATTCCTTAGGCAAGGATATCCCGGAAGGTCTGGAAGTAATCCGTCATCCGATCTGGGAACCTTATGAAATTTACAAACGCTTCATTGGCCGGGGCAAAGACGAGAAGATCTCTGCCGGTTTTCTGGCTGAGGAGAAAAGAGTTTCTTTGACTGAAAAGATTTCCATCTGGGTGAGGGGTAACCTGTTCATTCCGGATGCCAGGAAATTCTGGATTAGTCCGTCGGTAAAATTCCTTGACAATTATCTGGCCAACCATGCAGTGGATCTCATCATTTCGACAGGGCCTCCCCACTCCTGCCACCTCATTGCAAGAAGGCTGAAGAAATTGCGTAACATCCCGTGGATTGCGGATTTCAGGGATCCCTGGACCAATATCGATTTTTACCAGGATCTGATGTTAAGCAAAATTGCTGACCGCAAACATCACCGTCTCGAAAAAGCTGTTTTGACAGAAGCAGATGCTGTGATAGCAGTAAGTCCGGGGCTGGCCAGAGAGTTCCGGCAGATTTTCCCCAGGGAAATCACGATGATCACCAATGGCTATGACGAGGATGACATGATGAATAGCCTGGAAGTTGTGCCCGACAAGAAATTCAGCCTGGTGCATCTTGGCAGCCTGGTTCCGGCACGTAACCCATTTGATTTGTGGAAAGTCCTGGAAAAATTAATTCAGGAAATCCCCGGTTTTGCTGAAGATCTCGAAATAAAGCTTGTCGGGAAAGTAGATTACACAGTAAGAGAGAGCATCGACAAAGCAGGACTTAGCCCTTATTTCACAAAAGTAGAATACATTCCGCACAACGAAGTTGCCCTGGTGATGCAGCAATCCATGCTATTGCTTTTGCTTGTAAACCAAACTCCCAATGCCAAAGGCATCCTGACCGGCAAATTTTTCGAATATCTTGGTGCCCAACGCCCGATCCTGGCCATCGGGCCGACAGATGGGGATGTTGCAGCCATCCTGAAAGAAACGCATGCAGGCTTAATCAGTGACTTTAACGACAGTCGGCAGCTGGAAGAAAACCTAAGACAGTTTTACCAGCAATTCAAGACCGGGACTTTGAGGATAAACAATTTCAATACAAGCATTTACAGTCGTAAATCACTGACCGGTGTATTGGCCGAATTGATGGATCGCGTCAACACAGCGCGGGTCTTATAACATCAGCTTAAACCTTTTCTGTGTCTTCTGGCCTTGTGGATGCTGGCATTCAATTCAAATCCCAGCAGCAGGATGCTGGCATTAAAATAGATCCAGAGCAATACGATGATTAAAGTGCCGATTGACCCATACAGTGCATTGTAGCGGGAGAAATGACTCACATAAAAATTAAAACCTATCGAAGTGAGCAGAACCAGGAAAGTTGCAAGGCTGGACCCTGCTGAGAAAAAGCGAAAGCGCATGACTTTGGCCGGAGCCAGGTAATAAATGAAGGAGACCCCGAAATAGACGAGTGCTGTGATGACAATCCAATTCCCGGCAAGGATCATATAATAATAAATCCATCCAACCATTAGCTCTTTGGCCATCAGGTAGTCGAGGATACCAGTACCTGCTGTGATCAGCACGATGGCAACGATTGTTAACACAGACAAAGAGACGACCAGCAGGAATGAATCCAATCGCTGACGCACGACAGTACGTGTTTCGACCGTATGGATCGTCATGTTGAAAGCTTCGATTATGCTGCGGATGCCATTGGTTGAGAAATAAAGGGCCATCAGGAAACCTATAGAAACCAGGCCACCCTGACGGTGTGTAAGGATGTCTTTAATTGTGGACTCTATCGTTAAGTATGCATTTTGCGGAATCACCTCATGCAAAAGCCGCATGAGGGATTGTTCAAAATTCTCGATCGGGAGGTAGGGAATTAGCGTGAAGAAGAAAAGAATGGCAGGGAAAATAGCAAGAAAGAAATTAAAGGCGATGGAGGAGGCTCTCGCTCTCAAGGCACCCTTTTTGATTCCATGGTAAAAGAATATCGAGATGTCATAAACCGACATCCCATCAAAGGCAGGCAAAATTACTTTTTGGGATCCCCTGATTAGCGTGTCAACCGCTCTCAGTCCCAAAACAAAACGCAAGACTTTTTCATTCAGTTTTTCAGCCATTTATTGCTTTCAAACTTAAATCAAGACTCTGAATCTGATGGGTTAGCGCACCTACTGAGACGAAATCCACCCCACAAAGCCCGTAATCACGAATATTGCTGAGCGTAATTCCGCCAGAGGCTTCTGTTTCAGCTTTGTCGCCAATCATTTTTACTGCTTCTCTGAGCTTATCCAATTCAAAATTATCGAGCATAATGCGATCAGCAAAATTGATGGAGAGGATTTCCCGGACATCTTCCAGGCTCCTGGCCTCGATCTCAACTTTCAGGTTTAAATGATTATCGGATAAGTATTTACGTGTATTCTCAAGGGCCTTAGTAATGCCTCCGCAGAAGTCGATGTGGTTGTCTTTGATCAGGACCATGTCGTACAAACCGATGCGATGATTCATTCCTCCACCGATACGCACGGCCTCTTTTTCAGCCCAGCGGAAGTTTGGCGTAGTTTTCCGTGTGTCGAGGACCTTGGCTTTCAGTCCGTCTAAGGCATCCGCATATTTACGGGTAACAGTAGCGATACCACTCATGCGTTGCATAAAGTTCAGCACCAGTCTTTCAGCAGTCAGCAGTGAGCGTGACAAACCCTCCACGGTAAAGGCAACGTCTCCTGTGCGGACCAGTTGTCCGTCGGGGATCAGCACCTCCATTTTAATGTCGGCATCCATGGCAGCAAAAACCTCCCGGGCAACTTCAACACCTGCCAGGATTCCATCCTGCTTTACGAGTAACCTGGCTTTTCCACAGGCAGTTGCAGGCACTGTGGCCAGGGTAGTATAGTCGCCACTGCCAATGTCCTCAGCAAGTGCGGCATGAATAATTTCCTGAAGGTTCATGTGGAAATGAGATTACAAATTCGAAAGGCTACAAAGTCCTATTCTGTTTCAAACTGAAGTTGTTGAATTAAAGTATTTGCACCGGATTTCTTCAGGAGGAAATACGTCCTGAAAGATTTATCAGCTGTAGAGATATAGGTTCCAATACTAAACTGAGAGCCATCCTTTGAGGCACCCTGATGGTTGATTTTGAATGATTTGGGAGGATTTTTCTGAAAGAAATCCTTTAGAATCTGTTCCGCCTGGGTTTTAGAGCAGGTGATCTCTTGTCCGGGAACTACCAGATCAAGACTTGTGTTGAAATACTTAGCCAATGCCGAAGCATTGCCGAGTTTGATGGCATTGCTAACCTCTTCCTGTAAGCTGAGCGCTGGTGCATAAGCAGGTAGTGTTACAGAACACAAAAGAAAGAAAGCAAGAAAAAATGCAGGGATATAGGATCGGGTATTCATGATTTGAATAATTTTGGAATAAGCTGCAAATATCAATCCAAAGCAGTATTTATACGCTAAAAAGCAAAGATACGAATTCCGTCGAAATGAAGATTACCATAATCAGTATCGGGAAAACCGATGAATCCTATATACGGGAAGGGCTTGCCAATTACAGCTTGCGACTCAAGCGCTACATGAACCTGGAAGTCCTTGACCTTCCGGGTCTTAAAAATGCAGGTTCCCTTGGGAAAGAGCAATACAAAGCCAAAGAAGCAGAGCTTTTGTTATCCAAATGGCCAAAGGCCGACCTTGTCATATTACTGGATGAAAAAGGCAGGGAATTTTCTTCGGTTGGATTTGCAGAATACCTGCAGGAAAGCACTTTGAGGGGAAAAAGCCACATTGCCTTCATCATTGGCGGGCCTTTTGGGTTTAGTAAAGATATTGAGGCAAAAGCAGGAGCAAAAATTTCCTTATCGAAAATGACCTTCAACCACCAGATGGTCCGTTTGTTTTTCCTGGAACAGCTTTACCGGGCCATGAGTATTCTCAACAATGAGCCCTATCATAACGAGTAGATCGAAAAATCTGTTAATCAAGCCTTTGTGGTGACTTCTGCAAGATAATCTTTGTAATCAGCAGCGGGGATGATCTGTTTTTGGGTACGGTAATTCAGAATGATAAAAATGAGGATCAGCGATGTCAGGAGCGACTGCAGAAACATCAGTGCCAGGCCAGAAAATGCGCTGGTTGCCCAACCCGGAATGGCGAGTTCAGTAAAGAGTTTAAACCAGACAACTGTGATGATGCCCAAGCCTGAGATCAGCAGGAGAAGCAGAAAAAACAAAAGCAAACGAATGGTGACGGTTTCGAGGTGGACAGAGATTGCACCCAGTCCATGCAAGATGAGCGGGACACTGCCCATTTTTGATTTCCCGGCGATGCGGGTGCCACGGTCCACGGGAACTGTGACAAAAGGAATTCTTGAGCGGATCACGCCGCCGGGAAAATGATTCCAGATTTCAGATACATACACCAGGCGTTTGGCAAGTGGAAAAGGAATAAGGCAGAAGTTTCCGAAAGAGATTCTTGTGCCCGTAAGCAAAGCGAAAAGCGTACGATATAATTGGTAGGCCATTTTAAACAAAACACTGTTATTCCGGTTCCTGCGTGCAGCAAAAATAATTTGCCCGGGCTTTTCATCAGCTACATTGAGCAGTTTCATCATACCTGCCGGGCTATCTTCGCCATCAGCATCCATGACCAGGATGGCTTTACCATCTTTCTTATGTTCAACAATGTAGGCCAGTCCGATCGCGATGGCCCTTTGATGGCCCAGGTTGCGGTGCAGGCGCAATACATCCGAGGGTGCCGGCAAGTCGAAATCCGCTGGAATGAGCTGATTTGAAGCATCATCAACAAGGATAAAATGCAGGTTTTGCCACACTATACCGGGGATATTATCCTTCATTTCCTTTACCAGGCTTTGTGTGCTGGTCCAATCATCAAAGACAGGAAGCAGGATGTAGGTCAGTTGCGACATGGATTACAGGGTTCTTCAGGCATTTCGGAGAGGTAAAGGTAGAGAAAAAGCGGTGACGATGATGTTCCGCATAAAAAACACTATTTTTGCTGATAAACATATACTTCCATGCCAAGAATTGCAGTATTTCCGGGTTCTTTCGACCCCATCACCAGGGGCCATGAATCCATTGTCCTGAGAGCCTTGTCACTCTTCGATGAAATCATCATTGCCATTGGGGAAAACCAGGAAAAGAAAGGTTTTTTCCCGATTGAAAAACGACTGGAATGGATTCAAAAGGTGTTTGCAGCCTATCCTCAGATTAAAGCGACCAAATATTCGGGTCTAACTGTTGAGTTCTGCAAGCAAGTCGATGCCCTGTATATCCTCAGGGGTTTGCGCACCTCCGCAGATTTTGAATTTGAAAGAAGTATTGGTCAGGTTAACAAACAGTTACACCCTGAAGTTGAGACCATATTTCTCTTAACTGCACCAGAGTATACGGCACTAAACTCCTCTATTGTCAGAGACATCCTTCGCCATGGTGGTGATGCATCCGCATTTATACCTGCCATGCTCAAATTATAAGTGCTTGTAAAATTGCGCAATTATTGCGCTGAACAATCGTTTGATGTGACAATCAGCAAAGCATGAACAAATTCCTTACAGCCCTTTTTATTCTCCTTATAAGTAGTTGTCTTAAAACTGTTTATGGTGGCAATTCCCGGATTTTCGGAAGTGCCAAAGGGAATGAGAATAAGGTTATACGGATGCTTATTCCGGCGGACCCGATTTCAGGTTTGGAGCTAGCTATTGGCAGCACCAAGATCACAGCTTCAGGGGATTTTTCACTCAGTGTTCCGGTTAATCAAACCGTATTTGCCTGGCTTGTGATTGGTTTTTCGCGAACAGAGGTTTACCTATATCCTGAGCAGGAACTTCAGCTGAACATTGCACCTTTACAAGAGGTCATCCCGGGGAGAAACCCATTCCTTGACCCGCCACCTTTGCGGATTAGCCTGATTTCGGAGCATCCACGCAGTTTGAACGCCGACATCACCAGGTTCAATGCTACCTATGGTGATTTTCTGGCGACACATGCGGCGGCCTTGCGAAACAGGGGCAAATCAACTCTGACTGACAGCTTAAACCTGCTTATTTCTGCGAACAAGCCTGATACAACAGACGCCTATTTTCGCACCTATACATTTTACAAACTCACTGAAATTCATGTATTTCTGAGGCAAATGCGGAGTCCGAAAGCCTACAGGCTTTACCTCGAAAAAAGCAATTTGGATTTTGGCAACATCGCCTTTTCCGACTTCTTCAATTCCTTTTTCGAAAACTATCTCACTGCACAATCAAAGGCGGTTACAGCAAACGACCTGGACCAGTGTATTAACAAAGTCCCGGATCTTGCAGGATTGCTGGATAGCCTGGGGAAAGACAGTCTTTTGCGCAATGAAAAAATCCGTGAATTGGTGTTGATAAAGAGTCTGCAACAGCTTTATTATGCAGACAAATTTGCTCCAAACAACATCCTGCAACTACTTGATTTAATGTCCAATACAAGCAAATTTAAAGACCTCAGGACGATTGCAAAGAATGTTATTATACGCCTGACCCGTTTTGATGCAGGAGGTGTTCTTCCGGCTTTCAGTTTTTCAGGTAGAGATGGTAGCCTCGTCAGCAGTTTTAAAAATCCAATAAGCTGCCTGCTTTTCTTTTCAGGGAATTGCGAGATCTGCAGCAGTGAACAGGATCTCATCCCTGCATTGCAGCAGAAATTCGGAGACAAAGTAAAGTTTATCAGCATTTGCTGTGATGAACAAAGCTATGCCCTTGAAAGCTATTTGCGGGAACATCCCTCCTATCGCTGGGAATTCCTGAGTTTCAACGGGAATTATACATTTCTGTCGGAAATGGAAGCCAAGAGTTTTCCCACGATTATGCTCCTGGATGGGCAGGACAAACTACTACAATACCCTGCAAGCCTGCCAAGCCGGAACCTGGAGACCGTTTTAAACCGCCTCCTCAGGTAAAACCTCCGGACAAAGGAAAAAGCTAAAATTTACCTTTCCATAGGCCCTTGTTTCCTGAAATTCCGGATAGTCGTCAAAGATGACTCTTTTGTCGTGTTCCATGATCAGCAGGCCACCCGGTGTCAGGATTCCTTTCTCAAAGATATAGGCAGGGATGTCGGTTACCCTGTCCATTTCATAAGGAGGATCTGCAAAAATCAAGTCATAGTTAAATTTCGTATGTTTGATAAAGCCTGTTACTTCAGCCCTGATCACCCTGATGGCGCCGAGTCCAAGTTGTTCCGCTGTTTTTTTGATAAAATCGGTACAACGGAAATTTTGTTCAACGGAAGTGACTTCAGGACAGCCTCTTGAGGCAAATTCATAGGAAAGGTTACCTGTTCCTGCAAACAAGTCGAGCACCCTTGTTTCTTCGAAATCGATGCGGTTGACCAGGATGTTAAAGAGGGCTTCCTTGGCCATGTCGGTAGTTGGTCTGACGGGTAGATTTGTTGGGGTCTGGATTTTACGGGAGCGATGTGTTCCACTGATGATTCTCATTAGACGGAAGCAATTAGCGGGAACATATTGTGTAATGATACTTTCTGAAAAGCCGTTGCCATTTTCGCATGCGCGGGCAGTTCCAAATTAATCAGATTGGGAACAAAAGGTGCTAATCCTTGCTTCAGTTCTGCTTCATTGGCATAGGCCCCACAAAGCTCAAGCACCAAACTTTCAGGATATAAGTTACTGTCTTCCAGCGCCAAAAGCGTAAAATACACCAGGTCGCTCACCGTTTGGTATGAGAACGTATTAAAGAAGAAGAGCTTTCCGGCTTTAAAGATGATCAGATCAAAACTATCCTTTTCAACATTGATTAGGGCCAATTCGGGCGCCGGTCGTGCATTTACAAGCAGCAGCAATTGTTCCAGCAAGATTGTTTTGGCATGCCTTACCTGGGCATTCGGGAAGGCAGCGCGAAGGCGGTTCTCCACACGCAAAGGAAGGGCATAAACCATGAATGCATCATAGCTCTCCAGGGCGTCCTGCAAGGCCCATTCCCCTGATTTCTCGAGGGGATGCTGCAAGTTCAGGTAAGATTCTTTTTTTGCCGTATCATAAAAAGTTGCCGGCACCAGGGCAAATTTGGGAACATCGATGCCAATGACAAAGTCGTTTTCGGCATCAGAAAGCCAGGGATGAAGGGCGAGCAAGGCAGAAAGCTGGTCCTCCAAGAGTTCCGGAAAACCTGAGTCCACACAATTCCAATGTTCAAATGCGAGGATTTTTTCGTCTTTGACATCCGTCAGACAAAGACTTACCAGTCCTTTGCTGAAGGAAAGACCGATTCTGCGCCTGGCAGGTAGCGAAGTGTATAATCCTGATTCTGTGACCTTAAGCAGGGAATTAAGTTCAATCGTCATTGCGAAGATTAGCTGATGAAACAAATGTTTTAAGTGTGAACAAAATTAGGAGAAATATGTCGTTGTCCTCGAAAAACCTCTTATTTTTGAGGCTTAGCCTTCATTATGGATTTCATTACCATTCTACTCTTAGCCATCGGACTCTCCTTTGATTCATTCGCAGTCTCCATTTCCAGTGGTGTTGCGAAGACCCAGATACGGTTTATGGCAGCGACACGGATTGCCTTTTCCCTTGCCTTTTTCCAGGCATTTTTGCCACTTTTGGGTTGGCTTATCGGGAAACAGTTTACAAAATACGTTGAAAGCACAGACCATTGGATTGCATTTACCTTGCTGTCGCTGCTTGGCTTGAAGATGATTTATGAAAGCTTCAAAAAAGATGGGCAAAAGACCAGTTTTAACCCCCTGGACACCTTAACATTACTAGGGATGTCGCTGGCCACCTCCATTGATGCCTTTATTGTTGGCATTTCATTCGGGTTTCTCCAGATCAACATTTGGTTGTGCCTGATCGTCATTGGGGCTGTCACCTTTTTCATCTCCATGTTGGGTATCCTTTTTGGCAAACGGACAGGAGAATGGCTAGGCAAATGGGCAGAAATCGCAGGAGGCCTGATTCTTATCGGGATTGGCACCAAAATTCTGATTCAACACCTCTATTTTTAAGGTATACCGCTATTGATCAGGTTTGCAAAAACCATTCAGACCTTTGTTGGGGCAATACTCCTAAGAAAAGACAGCTTCGTTTTTTTTCAGGACAATCAATTATAGTTCAAGAACAGGAATTGAGGGGAGGATCTGAATGCTGCCATCTGCATGGTTTATATGACAACAATAATGCGACAATCCATTGGTAATAAGCAGATAAGGAAGCTTGAAGCCCATGTTATACCGGGCTATTTGTTCCAGTGTTTTTTGATTTAGTAAGACTGAAGGGGCTTTGCATTCCACCATCATAACAGCTTTCCCGGCCCGGTTAAAGACCAGCAGATCACAACGTTTTTTCATGCTGAGATAGACAAGACTATGTTCTACAGCGATGAGTGGCAAGGGCAGGGACAATTCCTGAACGAGGTATTGCAACATATGCTGGCGGACCCATTCCTCGGGTGTTAATGCTACAAACTTTCGTCTGGCAGGATCAAATATTTCCTTCTTCCCCTTTTCGATACGCATTGAAAAGGCATAATCCGGGAAATTCAAACTTTGAGTAACATCCATTCAGCTAAGTGCTTATCGCTTATTTTGGCATTTTCCCGAACACCTTGCTAAACCAACGGTGTACGCCATGAAAAGAGGTAACCGGTTGTGCATGCATCAGGATACATTCACCGATGATGGCTTTGATGCCATGCTCCCGGCAAAAAACGATGGCTTCGGGGCTATCCGAATCCATCTGTATCCATATTTTCCTGATTCCCAGCTGAAAAGCCTCCTGAACCACCTTCAAGGTCTGTTCGCGGGGCACCATAGAAATCACTGCTGTTGGCAGTTCCGGGACATAGGCCAGGGAAGGATAGCATTCCTGCCCATCCACAGTCTTATAATTGGGATTCACCGCTTCCAGGCGGATGCCCTTGGCTTTGAGGGTACGAAAAGCGGAATAGCCAAATTTCCTGTTGTTGTCTGTGGCACCAACAAAAGCAAACCAGGGGCTTGTGAGGAAATTTGTGATGTCTTGTTTTGTAAATTCTTTTGCAGACATAGCGTATTACAAGATTGATGAGAAATAGTTCCATAAATTGTCATCAGGGCATGGAGCCGTGATGCTGATCACCTCTTTACTGACCGGATGAATGAACTTTACCGAGCGGGAATGCAAGGAGATGGAGGCATCCGGATTTGACCTGGGGAAGCCATATTTCAAGTCACCCCGGATTGGACATCCGATTGTTGCGAGCTGTAGCCTGATCTGGTGATGCCGGCCGGTCATGAGTTCGACTTCGACCAGGGCATATTGTTCACTTTTGGCTAGTACCCTGTATTTCAGTTCTGCTCTTTGGGCACCGGGAACATCGGGTGAACAGACAAAAGACTTGTTTTTT
>Ga0247840_10001217_pt1 | contig 51412 bp, 52 predicted proteins | sample LaCruzMarch2015__FD_192404 | JGI IMG/M metagenome (GOLD analysis project Ga0247840, IMG submission 192404) | Freshwater microbial communities from meromictic Lake La Cruz, Castile-La Mancha, Spain - LaCruzMarch2015_17m | ecosystem: Environmental > Aquatic > Freshwater > Lake | place: Spain... | reverse complement strand
ACAATTTGACCACTATTCAAAGCGGATTTTGCTGAACGAACAATAACTTCATTAAAAGTTTCCCATCTAGAATATCCTAATAATGGAAATAAATTTCTAGCTCGCCAAAATTCAATTCCGCTTTCATCAATCTCTTTGATATCCTCAAAGCTTTTATGTGGGCTGTTTATTATTTCAGATTTCATATGCACGGAATTATAACAAAAACAACAACCTTGGCAATCAGTAAAAAATGCAGAAAATCTACTGGAAAAATTAATATTTTTTGTTTAACTAAGCCACCTGAAACACTCGCACCATCGCAGGCCTAAGCACCTTCTCCTTGAACATATACCCTTTCTGAAGTACAGCAGAAACTGTATGATCTAATTTTGCGTCATCTGTATTATCTACCCCAATCATGTGAAATTTTGCAGGATCCGCTGGGTTTCCCACCTCACCAAATGCTTCTACTCCATTTTTGGCTAGAATTCCCTTGAATTGATTATAAATTGTCTCCATTCCACCCCGCCATTCGCCAGAAACTGCGTTCCAAGCCTCTTTATTTGACATTGCCATATCAAAGCTGTCTAGTACTGGTAAAAGCTCTTCTAGGAGGCCTTGTACAGCAAATTTATAGAATTCCTGCTTAGATTCTTCATCTCTTCTCCTGATATTTATAAATTCAGCCTTTTCCTTTTGCCAACCCATTAGATATTGCTGTTTTTCCTCAATTGCAACTCTCAGCTTCTCCCTTAGCTGCTTTAGCTTGGCAGAAGTTCCAAGCTCTTTTCCCTCTTCGTCAGTATCAACAAACTCCTCGGTTTCAAGGTCGTCAAATGTTCCATCCTCTCCGTTCAAGGAATCATCAATATCACTTGCCGTCTTGGGGGCGGTAGTCAAATCATCATCAAGTTGTATATCATCCGTTTGGTGTTTGTTTTTGTCATCTTTCATAGGGTTCTGATTATATATTAGGCTGTACTTTTTGTTAAGTTGTTTAGCTGAGCATTGTATATTCTAGCGTAGTGTCCATCTTTCTTCATTAATTCATCGTGATTTCCATTCTCTACAACCTTTCCGTCTTCAATGAGTATAACCCTGTCTGCTTTTTTAATTGTAGCCATGTCATGACTAATATACAGAACAGAAATAGTCCTTGGAAGCTTTTCCAATTCTTCAAATATCTCAATTTCTGATTCAGCATCAATAGCAGCAGTTGGTTCATCGAGGATCATAACTGAACATTCCTTATAAAACGTCCTCGCAAGCGCCATTTTTTGCATTTGTCCAGTTGAGAGAGATTCTCCTCCATAAATTTTACCTATAACAGAATCATATTTATCTTTCCATTTTTTTACAAAAACATCTGCCCCACTTTTTTTAATACTTTCCATAAACCTTTTATTATTAATTTTATTTGATCTGGCGTAGTTGCTTACCATTATAGAATCTTTGATTGTTGAAGAGTTGTATACATTGTATAGTTGCATTAAAGCCGAGACATGAACCCACCAATCTTCAGGTCTAATATTCTTTAAATCAATTCCATTTATGGTTATCTTACCCGAAGTCGGATCAAAAATTCTTAGCAATAACTTAACAATTGTTGATTTTCCAGCCCCGTTAATTCCAACAAGTCCTACCCTTTCTCCTGATTTAATAGTAAGAGATAAATCCTTCAAGACGTATGTATCAGTTTCAGGATATTTAAATGAGACTTTATCAAATATAATTTCAGGCGAAACAGGAAAGTCTTTCGCAGTTATTTTAACGGCGTTTTTAGTCTTTATCAGTGGTTTAATTTCCAAATAATCAATAATCTCATCAACCAGAGTTATATTTTCTTCCTGATAAGCGATCCCGACGAATAAGTCTGAAATAGAACTAGAAAATCTTTCAATTGTTTGGATGTAAAACAAAAATGCACCAATCAATATTACCCCGGATGTAATATTATTTATTAATATAAAAATTATACCAATAAAGCTGATGATGTTTAGAATTTCGACAAGAAAATATTTTTTATAACGGCTCTTTTCGTTTTTAATTAATTCAGCGGTTGTTTTTTCTGAAAGATTATAAATCTGATTTTTAAAGAAATCTACCGCTCCAAATCTTTTAACTTCAGGAAGAGAAGAATCACCAGTCAGCATTCCCCTATGTTGATAATATCGTCTTCTAACAATTCCAGCACCATCAGACCAAATACTCCAGCTTTTTTTTCCGTATTTCTTTTCTATTAGTATTTGTGGAATAATTGATATTAAAGACAACAAAAATATCCTCCAATCTAAAAACCAAATAATAACAGATGATGTTATTACCGATGCAATTGGTGCAATTATATTAATGAAGTAGACCATTATCTGACTAACTGGACTAGTACCATTTCTGAAGGCTCTTTGAACTAGGTTTTGAAAATCCTTACTTTCCATTATTCCAGAATCCAAACTGATTGTGTGCTCAACATAAACTCTTTCAAGAGATTCTTGTACCTTGTATCTCCAGACCGTATTTAAATACTGTCTCAGACTAGTCATTAAGCTTTGCAGAGATTTAATTCCTGCCCAAGCTAGAGCAAATAAGGCAACAGTTTTAAGACCTCCCGCTGGATTGTTCGTATAATCAATGAGCTTGTTTATAATATCAGATGATATTTTCGATGATAAAAACGGTATTTGCGATGTAGCTAAAATGAATATCGCTAAAAAAACAGTTAAATACGGGTTGAATTTTAGGAAATTCTTAAAAGTGAACTTAAAAACTTTTAGTGTTTTCTTCATAAAAATAATTTATTTTATTAATCTTACCAGACTTTAGTAATAAATTGAAATAACTTATACATACCATAATTTAGGTTCATCATTATATAGACAAAAACTCCTTTGTGAGGAGTCTTGTGTCTTTTTGTTTTGGAAAGAACTATCTGTCCTAGTTTTAACGCTTTGACCACTGTGGAGCCTTTCTCGCTTTCTTCAATCCGAACTTTCTTCTTTCCTTTGCCCTTGGATCTCTTCTTAGAAGACCCTCACTCTTTAGTACACCACGAAGCGCTGGAGTGTGCTTCTCAACCGCACGAGCGATAGCGTGTCTCACGGCCTCAGCTTGCCCTGCAATTCCTCCCCCTACTACCTTAACGGTAATAGCAAACTTGTGTTCTGCCAAATCAAGTGCAGCGATAGCTTTTCCTTGAAGCGTTGCAGTTTTGAAGTATTCAGCTAATTCTTTGCCATTTACTGTTATGGAAGATTTTGTAGCCTCAGTGATTCTAGCTCTAGCACTTGCCGTCTTTCTTCTTCCTATTGTCTCTGTATATTTTTTATGTTCACTCATATTATTATTTAAATTACGATATTGATGGTTACTCAGTTACTGTTAAGTGAGTCATCATCTTTGCCTTAAGCTTATTATCAGGAAGCATTCCATTAACAGCAATTCTAAATACTTCTGAATATCCCTTATCCTCAATAACCTTAGACATTGTTCTTATTCTTTGTCCTCCAGGATAACCTGAATAGTTCTTGTAGTATTTATCATCCTTTCTTTGAGCGTTGATGTCAGCCTTTGATGTGTTGATTATTTCAACTGCAACCTCAGGAATTGAGTTCTTTGAATAGTTCACACTATTCTTTCCCATAAGTATTGAAGCAGCTTCTTGTGCCACTCTTCCTATCTTTTTGTTTTTTGCGTCTATTACGTACTTCATATATTTATAATTATTTAGAAATTAGTTCAATTGCCGCCATCTTACTTCCATCTGACGGACGACGATCAAGTTTAATAATTCTTGTATAACCTCCATTAACTTCAAGGTACTTTGGGGCGATTATATTTGAAAGCTTGTGTGAAATAGTATTGTTAGCCATTCTTGACTCAACTTGTCTTCTTGAAGCTACAGTATTTTGACGAGCGATAGTTATCAACTCTTCAGCGTATGGACGCAATTCCTTTGCCTTTGCTTCTGTTGTAACAATTTTACCATGCAAGAAAAGCTCACGAGCAAGTGAACGTAGCAGTGCTCTGCGTTGGTTTGTCTTTCGACCGAATTTTCTGTTTGCATTATGGTGTCTCATGGCTTTACTTTTATTTCTTTAATAATTACTAATTTTGACTATTCTTTAAGGTCAAGACCTAGAGAACTAAGGAGAGATTTAATTTCTTCTAGTCCTTTATTTCCTAATCCTTCAATATCAAGAATATCTTTTTCTTTTTTACGAATAAGACCTCCGATAGTTCTAATATTTGCATTAACAAGTGCGTTAGTTGTTCTTTGAGATAGATCAATTGATTCAATACGAGTCTTAAGAGCGTCATCAAGTGCCTCTTTGTCCTCTAGTGTTGCAACTTTTGAAGACTCCTCAGCAACTTCCTTTTCCTTGTTTTGAGCAGCAACTTCAATCTTATCTTCTTTAAATCCAACAACAGCTCTTAATTGATTGATCATTATTTCAATTGATTTCTCAAGTGCGTCATGAGGAGTTATTGTTCCATCAGTTTGAATCATAAGGGTTAGCTTATTGAAGTCAGTTCTGTCTCCAACACGCATTTCCTCAACATCATAGTTTGCAGAAATTACAGGAGAAAAAGCTGCGTCAAGTGCTATTGCACCTATCTCTACTCTTTCCTTCTCAACCTCTTCCTTTCTAACATAACCAATACCTTGCTCAATTGTTAACTCCATATCTATCTCTGTATCTTTGTGAGTAATTGTAAACAAATACAAATCTGGATTTGCAAGAATTACCTGTCCTGATGATTTAATATCTCCAGCCTTAACCACATTTTCACCTCTAACTTTGATTGTAACAACTTGAGGCTCATCTGTTGTAAGAGAAAATCTGATCTTTTTAAGATTAAGGATAATATTTATAACATCTTCTTTAACACCATCAATTGTAGAAAACTCATGAGCAACGCCTGCAATTTTTACTCTTGTGATTGCTGCACCAGTAAGAGATGAAAGAATTATGCGTCTTAGAGAGTTTCCAAGAGTGTGGCCATAGCCAGGATAAAGACCTTCTATTTCATAAACTCCCTTTGAAGAAGTTTCTTCTACAATCTTTGGTTTTGATGGTAATACGATATTTGAGTTAGACATGGTTGTGTTTTTAAAATTAAATACTATTTTTTATAAAATTCAATCACTGTACCAAGGTCAAACAGTAAATCCTGACCTTCAATACTTGGTAATTTAAGTACTGAAGCTGTCTGCTTATCTGAATTCCAAGTAAGCCATGATGGTGTTTCTTTCTTAACTACTTCATCAATCTTAGAAAAAATACCATTACTCTTACTGCCTTCTCTAATTGAAACTGTGTCTCCGATCTTAACTACAAAGGAAGGAACGGTTAGACGTCTTCCATTTACTAGTATGTGACCGTGAGATACCGCTTGTCTTGCAAATCTTCTTGTTGGAACAAGACCTAATCTGTAAACAACGTTATCAAGTCTTGTCTCTAGTGCCTCAAAGATTTTTACGATAGGTGTTGTTGATTTTGATTCAATAACCTTATTAACATAGTTTGAAAATTGCTTCTCAGAAATACCATAAGTAAATCTAGCTTTTTGCTTTTCAATCAATTGCTTTCCGTAATCACTTCTTGGGCCTCCCTTCTTCTTCTTGCCATTCTTTGCATTAAAATCACGCTCAACGCTAGCTTTAAACTTGGCTGTTTGTGTTTTTTCAAAGATAGGCGCACCCAGTCTTCTTGCTATTTTGTATTTTGGTCCAGTTATCATATTTTTATCTTTATTTTATGTATTAAAGACTATACACGTCTTGGCTTCTTTGCCTTAGGGCCATTAAAAGGAACGCCAGTTGCATCTTTCACACCTGAGATACTAATTCCTTTGCTAATAAATGCTCTGATTGCTGATTCTCTACCTGAACCAACTCCCTTAACAACAGCTGACACTTCCTTTACTCCCATAGCAATAGCTTTATCAGCTAGAAGCTCCCCTACTTTTGCAGCTGCAAATGGTGTACCCTTTTTTGCACCCTTAAAACCAAGTGAACCCGATGATGACCAAGCTACTGCATTACCCTTTGCATCAGTTAAAATAACTTTAGTGTTATTATAAGTTGATTGGATACAAAGAATACCAGAATCCATCTTCTTTTTAGATGAAGCTCCTGATGTCTTTTTTGCGCCTTCAGAATTCTTTCCGGCTGTTACAATTCTCTTCTTTCCCATAATGATTATAAATTAAAATTATTTCTTAGACTCTTTCTTCTTACCTGAACCCATAGTCTTCTTAGGACCCTTAAGAGTTCTGGCATTTGTCTTTGTTCGCTGACCACGCGAAGGCAATTTACGTGCATGACGCATACCTCTATATGACTTAATATCCTTAAGTCTTTTGATGTTTGCACCAACTTCACGCTTTAGATCAGCTTCTAGCTTGAATTTTTCAATTGCCAAACGGATTTTACCCTCTTCATCAGCGGTTAAGTCCTTTGGCTTTTTACTGTATTCAACACCAGCCTCATCTAAAATCTTGTGAGCTCTTGAACGTCCAATACCAAATATTGCCGTTAAGGCCATCTCAATTCTTTTCTCTTCGGGAATAGTTATACCAAGAATACGCATATTTGTTTTTATGATTACCGAAACCTAGCCCTGTCTTTGCTTATGTCTTGTGTTGGCTGGGCATATAACACGCACAACCCCGTTCCTACGAACGGTTCTACACTGTACACAACGCTTTTTGACGGATGCTTTTACTTTCATATTATTATTTAAAGTTGTGAAAACGATACTACTATAATTCCAAAAAAATGTAAAGTTACTATTGTTTACACAATAATACCCATGCGGGTCGCTCCTCCCGTTTTACTTTTTTTGTTTACATTCGGCGGACAATTCTACCTTTTCCTCCGTATTGATCTATCTCGACAGTTACCTTATCTCCGATAAATATACGGATTCTATTGATTTTCATTTTACCGCCAAGATACGTCATTATTTCCTTGTCCTCGTCCAACAACTTTACTCTGAAGTGTGTATCAGGTAATGATTCTGTGACGATTCCTTGGAACAGCTTCTTGCCTTGTTTTGATGCATCCATTTGTATAAGCATTAGATTAGCACGATAATTAATCTTGCACAAGCACTTTAATCCCCAAAGCGTTAGGTAAAGTCACCTTCCAGAACGGAGAAATCTTAATTTGGGCATAAGTTACCCCCTTGGTCTGCTGAAGCATAGACAAGGCCTCTCTTTTGCCCTTATTTTGCAATCCCTTGACCAATTCATCCTTATCTATGGACACAATTATATTAACATTGCCTGTTGCTGTAATTTGACCCTCTTCATCTGCTTTAGATATATTAAGCGAGCTAGAAGCAAAATTTATCTCATATTTAAAACCATTCAAATCCTCAACCCCCAATATTGACTTAGCCGTTTCTACAATAGCGGCATTAAGCAGAGTTCCGGCCTGCAAGGATCCGTCAATTTTGACTACCGCCAATTTCTTATCCGCTGAAAGTCTTGTTTCTGAATTGATGATCTTATACTGAAGAGTATCTTCATTTATTATTAAGCCCCTAGAATCAGCCTGTTGTTTTAACAAAACAAGAAGATCATCCTTCATTTTGTCTTTTGCATCAGCAATTTGACTTGCTAAATCCTTTTGAGCGATATTTGGTACCTCACCAGAATATCCCCCTGTTATACTTCCCTTTGACCTACCATATATACCGTCAAACTTTGCTGTACCCTTAAAGGCTGGAAAAGTAAAATCCTTTGGCCCTGAATTATACTTCTCACCAGATGACTCTGCGGTGAGGGTAGTTGTCACACTACCTAAAACAGGTTTTTTTGCTACAGTCTTTTTAGCAGGAACAGTAACAGCTTTATCTAAAAGAAAGATTAAGCCATTTGAAGCCTGTATCTTTGTACCTTTAGCAAACTTCTGACTCGCTGTTGTATTATTGAAGATTACAACTGTTCCCGTTGATTTCTTATCCACCTTAGCAGAACCATTTGCTGGAACACTAATTGAATCCGTTGATGTAGATTGGAGAATTTCACCGTCACCTTGATCAAATTTATATCCAGAAGCCAAGGAAACATTTATATTCTCAGATTTCAATATAATTTTTGCTGAACTGAATAAATTTAATGCAAAGAATCCAATAATAAGGATAACAAGAATAAGTATTGGTAGTTTGTACGAACCCTTAAAGAAGCTACTAAACACCCCTTTTGATCCAAAAAATCCACCCCCACTCCTTTTTGTATAATCCGTGAAATCATCTTTCTCTGTCTCAGCCAGAGCTGGTATTTTAGTATTCTCAATCTCCTCCTTGTTTTCACCAAGCATATGAATTTCCTCCTCAGTCTCATCATCCCTAGTTTTATGATCAATAATTTCTATATATTCATCTCTGTCATAGTCCTCAACGTTTGTAATAGGTCTTTCGAGCTTTTTTATCTCCACACTTGAAGACTCATTATGATCATGTTTTTTGACAGCATTTTTATGAACACTTCTTTTAATAGTACCTTTACGCAATTCATTTGATTCAATAATTCTTTCTTCCTCGTCTTCACTTCCCTTTTCAGGAATAGAAATATTCCTGATGGATCTCTTTTCTTTTGGAACAATATCATAGAATTTAGTTTTTTTACTCATATAATAAATAATACCATAAAATTAAATTTGTTTTATGCAAAAAGCTTTTTGTTGTTGAAAAGTACCCCGGCAACAATTGAGATGTCCAATTCTTGATTTATGTTTGCTTCTTTGTCTATATCGCACAAGAGTGACACGTCTGCTAATTCCATAATTTTTACCTCAAATTTCCCATTTGTTAATGCAAACTGTTGATATTCTTCATTTTCTATAAATTGTTTAAATATTTTGGCAACATCACGTTTAACAAACAAATAAAAGTCCTTAGGTAGAACACCGTTTTGTGTAATCTTTTTTAAGACAGCAGAGAAACTAACAAGCCACTCCTTTTCCGTTGCCTGAATTGCAGCAGAGACCCTTTGCCCCTTATCCATATCCAATTTTCCAGTTATGCATGATTCAATTAAAGATTCTGCCATATCTTCTGCACACCCCATCGCTTTAGCAACACTCTCCATTAAGAAATATCTACCCAACGGAAACGATGCAGTGTCTCGCAATATATTTTCTTTAACTATCAAAATTTCTGTAAGTTCAGAGGTTATATCAACTACTGTATAATCCTTAACATTTGGATATAAGTCACTTATTGCAGAAAAAGAAACAAGAGATTGGGAATGAATATGAATATTTCTTAAGTGAAAATTACTACTCATTATATCTTCTATTCTCTTGACTGACTCAGCTCTGGTGTAACTTGTAAAGACATTTATATCAATGTCTTTCACCTTTTTTCCTATAGGATCAACAATATTGTACCCATTCACAATTACAGAAAGAAAGTTCTGCTCTAGAACTGTAACATTATCCTTTTCACCCTTATAAGCCTTGATAATATTTGATGTTGCTTTATTAATTATACTCTCAGTAACAACAAAGGGATTAGCTTCTTGCATCTTTATTTCATTTGTCTCAGATAAATACCACGGAGAAGATAGAACGACGAGCGCTGTATCAGGCTTTTCACATTTAGCGTTATGTAGTTTAGGAAAATCCTCAGTTTTTACTGCCTTCATCAAATTATCAAACTCAATAAGAATCTGGTCTTCCAATTGAACCCTTTCTCTATTTTCATTATACTTAAGATCAATTTTTCTAGCAGACAAAACAATTGGTTTCTTCCCTTTTTCATGAAGAACTATACTTCCTCTAACAACTCCATTTCCAACGTAAGCAATAATAGATGTGCTGGTGGTTTTCATTGATAATATTATAGCACCCATTTAGTGATTTTGTTAAATATATTTTTAAAATGTATTCACAAAACAAAAGCCCCACTAAGAGGGCGGCTCTTATTGGGGTTGGGGTTGATGATTTTATGTAGAGCGTAGTTTAATTGAAAACTGCAGGTACTATAACTCTGTAGATTGTGATCGCTGCCATCATAAATGGAATTACGACACCAAACGCAGGAATTACTTTTCTGAAACCACGCTCGTTTATGAATCCATTTGTCCATGTAATGAAAACAAAAGCATTCACACAAATTTGTAACAGGCCGGCAAACAAGCCGGACTGAACAACAACGGGGCTGTAAACAAACCCAAAGTATTCCAAGACAAAAGGATTTGCAATCAAGAAAAGTGAAAGTCCACATATTCCCGATATAAACATCCAAGTTCTTGATTTTTTAAGAGTACTTTTCATATCAATAAATTAACTACAGTTACAATACCACAAAACCTAGCAATTGTCCAAAAAGAAACCTATTCCAAAACAGCCTTGATACGTCTAACCCCTGCAGAAACGGCTTCTTCTTTTTGAATTTTAAAATGACCAAGCTCACTAGTATTTTTAACATGAGGACCTCCACAGAATTCCTTTGAGAACGCCTCTTCTATTGTGTTACCAATATAGTAGAGGGTAACTTTATCACCATACTTTTCTCCAAAGAAGTGAAGTGCACCAGTTTTCTCTGCTTCTTCAATTGGAAGTTCAACAACGTTCACTGGAAGTGCTTCCTCTATTCTTTTATTAACAATTTCTTCAACTCGTTCTTTTTCTTCATCTGTCATTTTTGCATTATGAGCAAAGTCAAAACGTAATCTCTCTGCTGTAATGTTACTTCCCTTCTGAGACACATGGGTTCCAAGAACCTCACGAAGCGCTTGGTGCAATAAGTGAGTGGCGGTGTGATACTTGATTGAAACATCACTTGTGTCCCCCATTCCTCCTTTAAATTTTTGACCAGCGCCAGAACGAGAAAGATCTTGGTGTTTTTTCATTTCTTCCTCAAACGCCTCTTTATCAACTTTTAGATCAATCTCCCCAGCCATTTCAATGGTCATTTCAACTGGAAAACCGTAGGTGCTAAACAGGACGAAGGCATCTTTTCCGCTTATCGATTTATTATCTTTTTTCACAATTCTATCAAACTCTTTCAGACCATGAGAAAGAGTGTGCCTAAACTTCTGCTCCTCGTTATCAATTGTAATTTTAATAGTTTCTCTCTGACGTGCAACATTTTCATAAATATCAGCGTAAGTATTTACTACTGCATCAGCTATCCAGAATAGTGACCCCTTCTTTAGTCCCAAATTATCAGCAAATCTAACAGCACGCCTCAAAAGCCTTCTCAAGATATATCCTTGATCAGTATTTGATGGAGTAACGCCATCAGAAATGAGCATTACAGATGTTCTAACGTGATCAGCAACAATTCTTTTTGCACGAAGGGCTTCCTTTTCACTTAGTGTTGATGGGCTCTGAAGTTGTGCAGGCGATGGATTTAACTCCGCGTGTTGTGCATCAATTTTTGCAAATATTTCTTCAAAAATATCCGTATCGTAAAAATTACTTTTACCATTTAACACCAAACAGAATCTTTCAAATCCTGCGCCCGTATCAACATTCTTGTTTGCCAACTTTCCGATAATCTCTCCATCCTTCTTTTCAAATTCCATGAAGACGTTATTCCAAATTTCAACAAGCTCTTGAGTTTCTTCAGAAGCCGTCCAATATTCTTCATGTGACAGACCCTTTGTGTGTTTGCCTGTTATATCGTAAAAAATTTCAGTGTCAGCTCCACATGGACCATTATCTCCCGCACTCCACCAATTATTTTTTTCTGGTAAGAAAAATATTCTATTTCCCTTAATGCCGTGCTTATCAAAAATTTCCTTCCAAATGGATGCACTCTCCTCGTCCTTTGGTGCATTCTTATCACCCTCAAAACAGGTAACGTAGAGTCTGTTTGGATCAAGGCCAAAACCCTCCTCCTTAGAAGTCAAAAGCTCAAAACTCCAATTGATAGATTCTTTTTTAAAATAGTCACCCAAGGACCAGTTACCCATCATCTCAAAGAAGGTGGCGTGAGTGTTATCACCAACATCGTCAAGATCAATTGTTCTCACACATTTTTGTATACTGCAGAGTCTGGTTCCAAGTGGATGCTTTTCCCCCAAAAGATATGGAACGAGTGGCTGCATGCCGGCAGTATTGAATAAAACGGAAGGGTCATTCTCAGGGACAAGCGATGTACTAGGTATTACGGCATGTCCTCTTTTCTCAAAAAAACCCAAATATTTCTGACGTATTTCTTTAGAATTCATGAGATATAATATAGCAGATTTGGTTAAATTTGCCTACTATATAGATGTGTGGTATTGTTTTCCGTGGAGGAATCCATATGAAAAATAGAACTACAATGACAGCAACGCAGTTTCTCGCACTGCTCAACAGCGATAATGGAAGATTGAAACTAGCCGACGGTGATGACGATGTCACTGTCAGTGGCAACGTCACATTTGATGCGGACAACAACGAGGCAATCTCGATGCATGGTATTAACATCAATTGTGTTTTCTTTGCACATCACGTTCGTGTTAGCGGCAGATTTGATTTCAAACCACTCATCAGATTCCAATCATGCCAATTCAACCATGGACTCACATTGGAAAATCTGACGGCTCGATGGTTCGAACTAGTCGGTGGACGAGTAGTGAATGAACTTGGCTTTAGTTACAACACCAACTTGGGTCAAGTAAACATTTTCAACACGTCACTCGATCGGGTCCATCTCGGCGGAACCATTTCCAGGGGATGCGTCAAAAAATTGCTGAATGTTCCAAGTACTCCAGATCTGAATGGTCACGGAAGCCTGGTGTTCACGCCCGAAGCATTAACAGACAGGGTGGCACTGGATGTGGAACATTTGTTGATCGATAAGGTTGTAACTAGTATGGAAGTTCTAGCAACACAACTCCACTTGGCCGGCATTAAAGTGATTGTTCCGCATGCCACAGCGGCGAACCTGCTTCGCTAAACTTCACCTACAACCCCAACCCAACCGCGTCTCACCAAAACCCCAGAGGGTACGGTGGGCGCGGTTTGTTCTTTGGAGTTTTTACTTATATTATAAAAAATAATTAAGCATATATAGAAATGCCCTACAACTTGCGTCGCAAGGCCGAGGTTCCAACAACCTCGAAAGTAACTAGGATGCTTACTGACAACTATTAATATCCAACACTGCTTAACTCTTTGGTTAGTACATCAAAATCTTTATGGTTCTTTATTTCAGGATATTGTTTTATTACTTTTTTAGCTTCAGCATATTTACCTGTTTTTATATAGGCATACGCTAACAAATACGAATCAAATTCAGTTTTCTTTTTTTCAAGACCATCATTTTTGGACAAATTCTCTGATAGTAATCTTATTGCCTTGTCGTAGTATACATTTGAGATTGTTTCTAAAACATCGGCAGGTGTTCTCTTGTATAATTCTATATACGCCTCAGATGCTGCACTACTCAAATCTCTGTATTTTATATTTGGAACAGACTTGTCTTCAGAATATAAATCGATAGCCTTGTCAAAATACGTAGCCGACAATAGCATCTTATCTTCTGATGCATAAAAAATGGCAAATCCAAAATAAGCATTAAAATTTGATTGATCCAGTAACCAAATCTGATTGAATCTTTTAAAAGCAGTGTTCAAATCTTTTATAGATATGAAATACCAGGCCAATTCAGAAACCTTTTTTGCCGCATCAGTCTTATTTAAACCCTGGTCATCAGTTACAGATTTTATAAATGCATCATCTTCACTTTTTCTATAATTGTTCCTATTTTTTATATATGCATCATAACTTTCAGCACCATACATCGGAAGTGTATTATCATAGGATGGATTATTTATACTTTTTTTATCATTCAATTCTGTCCAACCAATATATGAACCAATAGAAAAACTTACAACGGTTAAGATTAATCCAACAATGCTTAAAACTAGCGCAAAAATCGCTTTCTTTCTATCTGATTCTAACCTCTTAATACTCAAGATAAGTCCAATAACAGTTATAGGTAAGCCAAGTAATGGTATGATCCAAGCAACTAAACCAATGATTGACAACACTAGTGCCGTGGTCGCTTTTTTACTAACTGACAAAGTACTTGGTTCTCCAACATTGTCGGCTGACATATTTATATTTTGGTCCATGATATAAATATTCTAACATGATCCAAATGTATTTAACAGGAAAATTAAATTTAAATACTCTAATTAAGGTTAAGATATTTATTAATACAAAAATTACTACTTCCCTGCCCGCTTCATCTTATTAACTATCCCCTCGTATTTTTTAACATCCTCTGCTACAGCGTCAATTCCAGCTTGAATGAATTTAGGATCTGCAATGTCAATTCCCGTCTTTAGGAAAATATCTCTTGGTGACATAGATTGACCAGATTTTAGAAATTCTTCCACTTTTTCAATAAAATTGTGATCTTCCTTATATTTTGCACAAAGCGCTCTGCTTACAATTTGCCCTAGCGCATAAGTGTAGACATAGAAGAAATATCTAAAGTGTGGAATATAAAGAAATGTATAGCCATCGTCCTCCGCAGGAGACATAATTGGTCCAACAAAATTCTTCATTTCTTTCAAGAACATTTCCGCCATTTCTTCCTTTGAAGCACCACCATCCTTACGCACTTTATTGTGCAACGCTAATTCATAATTAAAGAATGAAATTTGTCTAAAGATTGTACCAATATCGCCCTTCATTTTCTCATCGAGAAGTCTAAGTCTCTCCTGATCATCTTTGGCATTATCGATCAGATCATCAATTACAAGTTGCTCAAAGAAGGTGCTCGCTACCTCTGCAACGGATATTGTGTAACCATCATATAGATATGGCTGGCCCTTTGCTAATTCCGAGTGAATGGAGTGACCCATTTCATGTGACAGTGTGCATATATCATCAATGCTTCCTGTAACATTCATCAAAACGCAAGTTGGGACATTGTGACCCGGTGAACAATACGCGCCGCCTCGCTTTCCCTTCTTTGGTAGAAAATCTATTTGTCCATTCTCTGCAAAAGTTTTCACGTAATTTGCAAACTCGGGTTTTATTTTATTAAAACTCTCTATTGTCTTACTTACGATATCCTCCAAACTTATTTTCGCATTTGTCGATTTAGCAACAGGCGCATACAAGTCAGCTGAACCTAATTTCTCTAGTCCAAGCAATTTTGCTCGAGCTTTGAAGAATCTATGAGAAACTTTCATATTATCATTAATGACTTTCACAAGATTTTCAACTGTGTCTAGGTCATTTTCATATCCAATAACAGTTGCTTCATATGGAGTCTTGTATCCTCTTAGCTCATCCTCAATCTTTTTGTCAGTATAAACCGCTGTAAGCTCCGCCTCAGCCATATGACTTATCGCTTTCAATGTTGGAATAATCTTATTATGCAATTCATGTCTTTCTTTATATCCAAGCTGGTGCCTTAGCATCATCGCTTCAGCAATTGGTAAATCTTTCTTCTGAAATTTAATAGTTTGAGCATTTAGAAGCTTCTTTTGAGCATCAACCCACATTTTGTAAGTTACTTGCTGTTTTAGGCTAAGTATCTTCTCTTCTGGTTCAGTTAGGAGGTGCTTACCAGCTTCAAAAGTTTTCTTGAGATAATATTTATATGGAGCGAAGGACTTATCGTTCAAAATTTCCTTTTGCAACTTTGAATCTAATTTGGAAAGTGAAAGTTCAAAGAAAATTATTTCATTTTCTGCTTTGGTTATTCTTTGAGTCAGGAGATTTGTTCTAGATTTTCTCTCTTGATTTGAAGAATCTAAATCATTTAATTTTGATAGATACCAAATTGGCTTGGCAAAACCAGATTCTGTTTGCATTTTTTCCCAATCTTTCAAAGCTGAAAGAATTGTTTTAGTAGAACTTAGGAATTTCTTATTAGAATACTTCTTGTCAAAAGCCAAGCGAGCCTCCTCCATCGCTTTTATTTCTGCTTCAATTTTGGGGTCTTTGTCACCACTATAGAGTGTTGAAAAATCCCATTCTTTTTTGAAGGCAAATTTGTTAGTATTGCCGGTTGCTTTTTGTGAAGTTTTGTTTGTGGTTTTGGCTTTAGTCATACGGCCAATAATAGCAGATTGGTGTGGAAATTCAAAATTAATAAAGAATTACAATTATCTATGAATTTTATCAAATAATATACCTATTATTAAACCAATGATAAAATATATAATAAATGAAGTAAGAATCGCCAGAGTGAGAGAAAGACTCCCTGTAGAAGTTGGGTAATATATTGTTCCTCCAAAGATTACTTCATCAATTAAAGCCTTAACAATGCCACCAGGGACAAACATAAGCCTTAGGGTCATAAAAAATATACTCGCTATGGATACAACCGTCGCTATAATAATTGCAATTATGCCTCCGCGCAGCCAATATCTTTTTAAAATTTCCATTATTTGTTGATATTTTACTTATTGTGTCATTTCTAATATAGCACACCAAACCACGTCTTCACCCCCCCCCTCTATTCAGCGACAGTATCCATTCAAGAATAATTATTTCTCATTAGACAAAATATTGAGTTCGATTTGCTCTAAAATATCTCTATTAAAAATTTCATCCGCTCTTTTTGGTAAAATTACATTTGGAATCTTTTTAAATTCATTTACTGTATTATCATCAAAACGATCTGTGGTCATATACTGGGGTGGGAACGGCGGTGTTAAATCATTTTCTACCACTATTGTTTTGTCATTAAATGGTATTAAATATACATTTTTTCCACACCCTCTTTTATACCTCAAATACATATAATAAACTGGAATTATCTGTTTCCTTTCCATCTTATAGAGACCATTAGGTAGAACTGTTGTATTACCATTCATATCGACAAGATTATCAATTACTGATGAATATTCACTCTTTAAAACAGACAAATAATCTCCATCAACAACTTTAATTTTATTTGAATAATCAACAAACTCCTTATTAGTAGTTTTACCACTTAAATCACAAAAATCCTTATATTCATACGGAACAGAGTGATAAGCAATAATTTCATTCTTGTCCTTTTTTTCTACTGTAAATATTCTGGGAAAATAAATATCAAGAATCTCTTTATTCTTTATCGGATTATTTGCACCCTCAAGCGTCATGCAACTCTCTCTAGAGACATACTCATTCCTGAAATCTTCTTTAAAAGATGATCCTCCCTCTAAATACTCACAGAACTTTCCGTCTCCTGTACTCCAAGCAATTTCCTTTACACACCAAGCGGGGATTTCAGACTTAAGGCACATTGTTATATCCTTGTTAGTAGTTGCTTTCTCTGTAACAACAATACTCACACATGAATTAGATAGACAAAAATTATCATTTTTTAGCAAAACGGCCGTATACGTTGAGATTACATCTCTCAGGATAAAGGAGAGTAAAACAAGTATAACTAAAGAAAAAAAGATATGGATTTTATATTTTGCCTTATGAATTTTATCGCCAACAAGAATATCCTCATCTATTTTTGTTTCTGATGAATTTAGACTAAATACAACTCCAATAATTATCACTGTCACCAAATCAACAATAATAATTGGCAACATCAAACCCCGTTTCCAAAAATCAGACAAAACATTGTCACCCAATATCCATATAATAAGAGACATTCCAATTACGGCCAAATTCAAAATTACTCCGTATAAAACCTTGTAGAATGATGAGTCTTTTGATTTTGACTCTTTTTTGATTAAAGGCAAGGAAATAGCTAGCCCCACAAGAGTCGAAATTATAATTGAAATGGTTCCAACAGAAGCAGATTCAAGTAAGTTTTCACCAAAGGAAGATTCTACGCCGGCTACAAAAAAAGAAAATACATAAAGTACGATAGCTAAAGATAATTTTATCATTTATTAAATTGTATCATATTTAAATATTAAATAAATATCTTTAAATATTGGCAAGCAAAATAGTATAAGCAACGGATAGGGCCCACGCATAGTTAAAATAACTAAGCCCCCGCCACAGCCTTCTTCACCCCATCCAATTCGTCAAAAATTGTACCCATCTCAGAATAAGTTTTGAATATTTTAGCTTCAGACATACCCAACTGCTTCATATCGTTCTTTCTTTCATATAGATCCTTACAAAGCATTATCTTTCTGCCAATCAAAGACTTCTTATCTCCGGAAGTAAGAGAAGTAAGACAGGTCACTGGATGCAATTTATATCTCTCTATCAAATCCAAAATATTTCCCACCTGCGGATAATTCCAACTAAGTAGCTTTAGATTGCTACACTCAGCATAAGTAATTGCAGTTTCAGTAAACTTTGTATTTGTCACAAGCCATCCCTCATCAAGCTTTCTAGCCGGCGTGTCTTCAGTGTATTGATATTTATTTTGAGATAAGTCATCAAACCTTGCTTTAACATAAAGCGCAACTTTCAAGTCAGTTTTCCCGGCCAATTCATTGTGATATTTAACCTCAGCCATAAGTAATCTCTTTTTATTCCATGCCACAACATCAACCTCATGAGGAACGCACTTTCCTATAACCATTTGATCCGTTAAAGTCTCCATTCCCTGTGCTTTAAACAGTTCGGCAACAAATTCTTCAAAAGGAAAACCAGTTGGTCCAATTTCCATTATAGATCTTCTCAAAGAGTATCTGGCCGCAGCCGAAATTGACATTTTCTTTAGCATTGAAAAAGCCTGCCTGTATATTGCAGTGACATCACACACTGCTTTGTTACCCAATTTTTCTGTCTTGTTTTTCAAATCTTCCGTTATAGTTCTAATTATTTTATCCACCACCGTTGGCTGAGCACCAGATCTCACCAAGGAATCTTGAAGCTTCATAATATCAAACTCCTCATCTGTACCGTCCGATTTTTTAACGAAAATTGGATTCATATTTTTATATTTGATCCAGCAGGATCACCTACTGGGTATTTTTTAATTATAACACCACCTAAAGTCTTTTTGCTAACCAGAGATTCATCGTCAAAATAAAGAACTAACGATTGACCTGGGGTTATCCCCTCCTGGGGCTTTGCAAAAACAACTTCATAGCTTTGTTCATTATTTAATGACAATATACATTTTTCTTTCTTTTGTCTATACCTTGCTCTGGCTAGGCAATTAACTGGTTCTTTCATTAGAGCTTCCTTGTATTTATTTGATATAAAATGCACATCATCAAAAACAAGCTTCTCTACACTTCCTGCCCCATCGTTTTTAATTTGTTCCTTCTCAGCGACGGTAATTGTATTATTTTCAACATCTTTGTCTATTACATAATATCTTGGAGTATTTGTGCTGTTAGTATTTAACGCCAAACCATGTCTCTCCCCTATTGTGTAAAGTAGAGAGCCATCGTGCTTTCCAATTACTTCACCATTAATGTCCAAAACATTTCCTTCTGCCAACCCCTTCGCCGCTATATTATCTGATTTAACAGATAAAGAAACATGCTCTCTTATAAAATCCTTCATATCAATATGTCCAATAAAGCAAACTCCCTGACTATCTTTTTTCTTTGCAACGGGAATATTATTTTTCTCCGCAATCCTTCTAACTTCACTCTTTTCTAAATGACCAATTGGAAAAAGAATACTTTTAAGTTGTTCCTCCTTAAGGGTCCAAAGAAAATATGATTGATCCTTTTCCATGTCACGCCCTTCAAACATTTCTCCGTCTCGCGTCTGTGCATAGTGCCCCGTTGCAACAAAGTCCGCCCCCTGTGCTATCGCCCAATTCATAAATGCACCGAATTTTACTTCTCTATTACACATTACATCTGGGTTTGGAGTTCTTCCTTTTGCATATTCAGCGACCATGTAATCAACTACCCCTCTCTTGTATTCATTACGCAGGTCAAGAGTTACAAACTTTATACCCAAGCTGGCTGCAACCCTCATTGCATCTCTTCTGTCCTCTTTCCAGGTACAATCACCATTTTCTGGTTGCCATACCTTTATAAAGACTCCTGTGACCTCATAACCCGCCTTTTGAAGTAATAATGCGGAAACAGATGAATCAACCCCACCAGAAAGACCAACAAAAACCCTCTTTTTTGCAGAAGATTGAGCTAGGGTTTTTATAGGTGTTGTAGGAGTTAGGGATTGGCTCATTTGTTTTTATCATTATTAAAAACCATATTGCTATCTTATATACAATTTCTTAAATTTCAAGTGTTCAGCATAAGTCTTGGAAAAGTATGTCTTACCATCATCCCCCGTCAAGAAAAATACATAATCATTTGGAGAGGGCGTTATTGCCGCCTCAATTGAGCTGAGCCCTGGATTTGAAATAGGGCCAGGTGGCAACCCTTTGTTTTTATAAGTATTGTAAAGTGAATCAGTTGCCAAATCATCCATAGTCAAATCAGCTGACTTTTTGCCATTCACATATCCAAGCGTACTATCCACCTGAAGCATCATGCCATTCTTAATTCTTCTCCACAATAAATCAGCAACCATTTTCTTGTCACCTGCAGTCTGAACTTCCTCCTCCAAAATTGATGCCATGGTTATTATCTCCGCTTCAGTATGTCCGCTCGCTAGAATTGCACTTTCATATTTTTGAATTTTTCTTTTATACTCAGCAGACATTCTGTCAGTAATAGTTTTTACATCAGCATTGGGTGGGAAGAAATATGTATCGGGAAATAGATATCCTTCTTTGGAAACCACAAGATTTGTCTCTGTGTCATACGTGGGAGAGTTTTTTAGATCTGGCAATTTAGAATCTATAATTTTTAATATATCTCTGGAATTTATTCCTTCAGGAAATGTTAACTTCACAGGAACATATCCATAATCTTGATGTGACAATCTATATGCAACACTCCAAACATTTGCCGGCCTATCAAATTCATAAACACCTGCCTTAATATGATTCTGTCCACCATTGATAGTTACCATCAGTTTCAATAGATCAGCAGATCTAATTATCCCAGCATCCCTTATCTCCACTGCAATAGTATTAAGTGAATCACCTGATGTTATCTCAATCATCTTTGGCTTACTAAAAGACCCGAAGGGTGCTCCGAGAAAATATGCTGTCACCAAAATAATCAAGATTATTGGTATCAAAATAATCTTCAAAATTCTTGATATAAAGAACTTGTGAGAAACAGCGGGTGCCGAGGATGCGGACGCTTGTGTATTTATTTCAGAATTGTTTTCTTGCATAATTAAATAGGAAGATTTGATGGTGGTTCAACTTTCTTAGCTTGTACACGTGAAAGTGTTGGGGTCTTTGAAACATTTCCTGGAAGATGGAAGACGGTTGCCAATTCTTCCGTAGTCATAACAAAATGAGCGAGTCTTGCTCCATATGGAATATATTCTGGAATAAAGTATGAACGATGTTGATATTCTCCAACAATCTTTTTCTTTTGAGCCGTTAGCTTAACCTCTCCCTTATCTTGCCATTTGAATTTTGTAGGCTTAGGAGCATTCACTGTTTTAAATCCATTTAGATTAGGTGATCCGTATTGCCTAAACGATCCATTAATTCCCGCAATCATTGATGATCTGAATACATCTTTTTTGGCGATGTAAACTGCCCTAACTCCACAATCAAATGGTAACTTAGAAATACTGTTCTCAATTGCTTCCGCCGCCTCCTTCTCCGCTTTAGTTAATTGAAGCAGAGCTGGGTTAACAGGCTTATCTTTATCCATCTTAACATCTCTTTTCATTCTTTTTATCAAATCAAGCCCCGCAGCATATTTCCAATCGACCATATCTTTTCTAGTACCAGGCTTTATCATTTCCTTTGTATGAGCCCTGACCATTATTTGAAACCACACTTGCTCCCCTTTTTTAAGCGAACCCAAAAGCTCAATCACAGGTGTTATTGGATCCACTTTTGATTCCTCTTTTCCTCCACCAACCATTCCATGGGAAACATAAGTTTTAATTGGCAAATGAGAAACGGCAGTTTTTACAAAATTACATCCCCAATATTGATAATTTTCCGGATCCCATTTGATGTCTGTTGTATAGTCGTTTCCAGTTCTGTCTATTATTTCTATATCAGGATATTGAGAATATAATTGAGTCTCAATCATATCCGAGAATGCCGCTCGAGACCAGATAAAGAATCTAACGTGTCCGTCAATTGAAATAATCTCCAATGAAAACCACGGACGACATGAGCCATTAGTATACTTTGAAAAAAAACCATTTGAGTCACCGCCTGTCTGGCATAATGAGCCCAAAAATAACTCCATGGCCTGAGGAGTCTTTTGAAGATCCTTAGGAGGGGTAATTTCAAGCAAAATATACTTTTGTTTTGCAAAAAATTCCGCGCGAGATTTCTTCTTTAACTTTGATAAGAATCTCTTTCCAAAGCTTAGAACTAGCAAAATAACAATGAACGCAATAGCTACTTTTAAAAATACCAGAACAAATACTTCAGCTGTTAATTGTGATTGCATACTTAAAGAATATTATACCTTATATTGTACAATATAGTCATGCAAAATAATAGTCCTTACAGTGAATCGTGCACTGTTTAAAAATATATACAAGCGAACAATGATAGGTCTTATACTTTAACCAAAATATCCAATACAAAAAGCGGACACTTTCATGTCCGCTTTTTGATCACAATTCATTATTTTATATTTCAATTTTATTCAACAGCTCTACCACCTCCACTTGCCCCACTTCCTGATGCCCCACTTCCACTTGCGCCACTCTCACCCGGCTTCTTAGCGGTTACGGAATATTTGACTTTTACTGTTAAATTGTCAGTTTGAAATCTAGAGCATGTTGCAGCGCCATTAGGACAACCATTCCATCCATAATATCTAAAATTAGTACCATACTCGTAAAATGATTTTCCGCCACCTCCTGAATTAGTCAAATAGGCGAGCTTCTCAGCCATTGACCCTATACTAAAATCAGTTTTGATGTTTTTTCTAAATGCATAAACAGAATAATTTGAGGGGTTAGTATCAATTGTTCTTGCAATACCCAGAATAGCGACATTGATAGGGGAATAATAGCCCTCTAATAGACTTTTAGTATTACCACTATCAAAACCAGTAGTTGTAATTTCATAATTAAGTCTTATAAGAGCGTAATCAGGCCCATATAATTTTGAAAGTTCAGTAAGAGTCTGTTTACTAGGGCTTGGAAGCCAGTAAGGGATCAAGGAACCGTTTGGTAAGAAACTCGCGGCCACTTTATATGTATCTTCTTGATTACGTATAGTAAAATTACATGCGGCATTTCTTCGTTCTAGTCCTGATCGCACTCGAGCAGGGTTATCATAAAAATCATAACATTTATTCCAGGCCAAAAACAGATTAGTACCGGAAGGAACACCTACGGCACTTATTTTAGTATTTATTTTATAAAGTATTTTAATACTTTTGGAAAAAATAGCACCCATGTTGGTAACAATAGATCCTCCACTAGGAGTATCTAATTCATATTCCACAACACTCCAACCTGGAGGTAAAAGATTTTCCCACATTGGACCTACCGAATAATTAGAATGAATTTGGTTCATTTGAACACCAGTCAAATCAAATTCCATGCCTTCCTTGAGACATGAAGCTTTAAGTTCATAGCCGTTCGAGCTACCAGTACTCGGAACATTACTGTGCACGTTCCAAGATTGATCCCCACCACTTCTATAACTTTGAAAACAGTCACTAGCCTTTCCAGTAGTAAATGGCGCTGGACTTGTATCAGGACTTGGTGGCGGCACAACCCTAGCTAAATTATTTTCCGGCTGAACAGCCACCTTCTCATTACTATTATTGATTAAAAACCATGCTGAAGCGACAATAACCACCATAAGTCCGACAACAGACAAATTAATATATCTTTTCATATACAGTAATTATATATGAAAATTCATCATTTGAATCAAATCAGTTAAATAAACTGTGGATAACCTTAGTTATTCTCCGCGTATCTATATTTTCCTTCCTTATCCTTCTTAAAAAACTTACTGTTTTGTAGGTTCACTAGTATTGTATTTTCCTTAACATATCTCTCCTTCAAAACCTTTTGTATGATCTCTTCTTTTGTTAATGGTCCGTTCTTGTCTAGAACCTTCTTAATAACGTCCTTAACAACACCACTTAAATAGCCCCATTCACTCAAAGCATAAAGTCCTCTTCCAACAAGGACAAATCTCTTGTCTTTAATAAGTTCATTATGAGTTGTTGCGATGTGTGCCTTTTTATCAAATAGCTTTTCAATTTGCTTTGCAATATCACGGAAGTGTATTGGTGAACCATGTTTTCTCATAGCAAGAAATGCATAGTCTCTAATCCCCTTTGTTCTTACATTTGAAGAGTCCGCCTTACCCCATTCTCCTAGTGGATTTTTATCCAGATTCTTTGAAACAGATAACCATCTCTTTGCAATTTCTTCAGTTAAATATTTTTGATTTACATCCTGCAGGTGCTTTAGAAATTCTTGTAATATTTCTGCTTCAGGGATAAGAGATTCATCGTCCAAGCTCTTGTATAATTTTCTGATAGCCTCGTGAACTTTTTTGGATAGATTTGGATCGATATTCCATCTGTGTTTGAATTCTACATCTTCCTTATCTTTTTTGAACGCGTCACCAACGACTAACATGAAGTGGACATGATTTCTAGCTGATACATCCTTTGACAGAATTGAAAGAAGATCATCTTCTGCAAGGAAAGCTCCAAGACCATCAATAACAGAGTGTAATTCATCAAAACTTGCTTTCTCTTGCTTGTATGCAGGAGACTTTCTTATGTTTTGAAGTGCCGCATGCTCGATCTGACGAACGCGCTCACGAGTTATAGAATACTGCTCTCCGATGGCCTCAAGGGTCATCTTTTCACCGTCTTTATCAAGTCCATAACGCTTAGTAACTACCAATTTAGCTCTATCTGTCAGAGAGGACAGGAGCTTCTTGGTGACGTTCTTAGGCTTGAAAGATAACGCTATGTTTGTGGTTGACATTGTTTTTATTGGTTTATTCCTTATTTTTAGCACATTATGGATGTTTCGTCAAATAGGTTATGCACATTACGCAGATTATTGTGACTGTTCAGCTTGACCGCCCACATTGTGTATAGTAATACCAAACCTTCCTGCTGATTTATAAATTGCGATTTCATATTTTTTACTTGAATCCATTTTCCTAATCGATTCCAAAAGAGCATTTTTACGAATTAGCCTCGCCTCATCATCACCGCTTCCACCGACCTCAAGTGGCCAAATTCTAGCTGTACCATTCTCTGCAAGGACTTGATCTATATTATCGAATAATTGCGATATTTCTTCTGGATCCTCAAGGTATGCTGGAACAGAATATTCTGCCCAAATTTCATCTGCTTTTTCAATTCCCAATGAGGACATTTTACCCTTGAAATCCCTTGAAGATGCACTAATGGGAACAACGGTATCGGAACCATCTTCTGGTTTCTCAACATACGGATCAGCGTTCAAAATTTGCTGAGGATGAATATCATTTTCTTCTAGTTCTTCTGTTAACCTGCTTCTACCGCCGCCAAGTAACACAATCTTCTTTTTATCCAAAAACTTCTTTGCAAACTCTCTACATTCAGGCGTTATTAATGGAAAAAATAAAGTATTCCAATACGTCTCTCTTTTTGAAGAGGGGCTTGTTGGATTTGTCTCAAAGAATTTTCTATCTCTTTCAGTTGTGTCAAACTCATTACTATTGAGCCCTTGTAACCTTTTATCATGATAACTAATCGCTGCTTCTACCACCTCAATTGCCTGAGCATTTAATTCTGCACTATATACCCCGTCATTTACTGCATTAGTATTATTAGCATTCTCCATAACCTCAGCAACCAAAGCTCTAATATTTGGATCCACATCAGATTCACGAAGTCTTGATGGATCAAAAAGCTTGCCCTTTTCCCGCATTAACGCTGACACAATAGCCCGACCAGCTCTTTGCATATAGAGAGGCTGTGATTCATCATCGTCTCTTTTAATTTCATGCTTTACCTGCTCCACATCAGCGGCGGGTTTGATGATTTCAGCCGGAATAAATTTAGGATCTGTGTTCATACTTGTAATATATAATGTTGGATTTGCATGTCTTCAAGACAATCAATTAACAGCCTCATTTATTAAATCTCTCATCAGACGAAGTTGATTATAGGCTCTACTGTAATTATTGAACGAATACCCAACTTCGTTTTCTACTTCAAATACATAATCATCTCCCTCATCTTCCTCATCTCTAGGGGCTTTTTCTTTAGCTCTTTTTACTAAATCATCATATTCAGCCTTAAGTTCTCTTCTTAATTCGTCATCACTTTTACCAAGTTCACGTTCCTCAGGGTATCTATCATAATAAGTAAGTATACCTTTGTAATAATTCTCAGGCCCCATTTCAAGAATGGATTTATACACATCATAACGTTGTCTACCATTTGACGCTGATTCAAGAAATGACAATCTCAATTCATAAATAAATTTAAGTCTATCTTCTTCTGGTAAAGATAAAACTCCTTCTGCCATCTCTTGATAAGGCATAGTGTGTGGCATATCAGGAGAAGTTGAACAATATAAGTATTGAATATACAGAGGCTGGCCAACTGGTCTACCTACAAAACATGGAATACAAAGATCAGGGTTATGACAAATGGCAGCTTGTTCTTTATCGTAGCCGTGAAGAACATGAGCATCATAAGTCTTAATCCAATCCAAAATTGAACTATCAATATAAGTACGCAATTCTTCTAAATCAGTTGGGAAAGTCTCAGGGAGTTTTGGTAACTCATTTGAAGAGTCAGAGTCATCGTCTTTTGTTTCGCTCTTATTTTCCTCAATTACTTTCCCAAGATATCTACGAATATTCGTTTGCAGTATTTCATATTTATACATCCTTGTATTAAACGCCCCTTCTGCTTGTGTTGGTTCATTCATATGATAAATATTATAACATAAACTCCCCTATTTCATTACTAACTTTTCACCGTGTTTATATAACTTGTAAATTCCATATCCAACAAAGAATATTAAGAACCAAATCACAACTGGATAAAATACCCAAGTTAAAGCATGTAGAATATCCCACTCTCCAGTCTGAAAATCATAGAACTCACCCTGATTATTATTTTGTGCACCAACATAGAGTGAAAAACCGCCCCAAGCTAGTGCTAATATTGAACCAACTGTGAAGATAATAATTCCAAATATTTTCATGATTGATCTATCTTAATGTAATCAACGGGACCACCTACCTGCAAAGACTTAATAATTTGTTCGATAACAATGATTCTTACCTCGCCATCAATAAGTCTTTTAAGAATTGTGGTTAACTCATTGTTTTTAATTGATTCAATCGCCTCCTTATCTAGAATATATTCGACTTCATAGTCAAGTGCGATAACGATATCAAAACCGGGTTTAGTATATTGATCTATATCGAATCTTTCTGGTGGCATATTCATGAGTTTGTTTTACTATATCTTAAATTCAATCACGTCCCCATCCTTAACTACATATTCCTTACCCTCTGTTCTCACCAACCCCTTCTCTCTTGCAGCACCATATGATCCTGCACCTAATAGATCTTTCCAAAACACAATTTCAGCTCTAATGAATTTGTCTTTGAAATCTGTGTGAATTGCCATTCCAGCAACAGGCGCAGTTGAACCTTTTGCAATTGTCCAAGCTCTTGTCTCAACAACTCCAGTTGTGAAGTATGTCTCCAAGTCTAGTAGCTCATATCCTTTCTTAATCAACAAATCAACACCATCGTCATGCGCACCAAGCTCTTTTCTAAAGATTACTTTATCCTCCCCTTCTAGGTCTTTTAATTCATGTTCGATTCCAGCATCGACAATTGTCCACTTGGCTTTTTGCTCATCCAAGAATTTCATAAGTTCATTCCATCTTTCGTCTTTGACTTCGTCCAAACTCTTTCCACCAGCTTTTTTATTCAGAATATACATTATCGGCTTCATACTTAGAAGATGTAGGCCTTGAACGATTTCTCTCTCCTCGTCTGTTAATTCAATTGCTGACGCAAGTTGCGCTTCCTCCAGCGCGTGAGCAAGTTTTTGTAAAACCGCTTTCTCTGCAATTGCCAATTTATCCCCTCTTTTTGCTCCACTTTCAACTCCAATGAGACGCTTTGAAACAGTTTGTTGATCAGCTAAAATTAATTCAAGATTAATTACCTCAATATCACGCTTTGGATTAATAGAACCATCAACATGAATTACATTTGCGTCTTCAAAGATTCTAACAACCTCAGCTATTGCATCAGTCTCCCTGATGTGCGCAAGGAACTTATTGCCTAGTCCTGATCCCTCTGACGCTCCCTTAACAAGCCCAGCAATGTCCACAAATTCAATTGCAGCGGGGATTGTCTTTTGAGTCTTGGAAAACTCTGCAAGCTGGTATAAACGCTCGTCTGGGACGGGTACAACCCCAACAGAAGGGTCTATAGTACAAAAGGGGTAATTCTCCGAAGGAACTGACTTTTTGGTCAATGCGTTAAACAACGTGGATTTACCTACGTTTGGGAGACCGACGATTCCGATGGATAGTTTCATTACATGATATTAACATGTTTTTCTACATTAATGAACTAATCTAGACTAAAATGATAGGTATACCCATAAGCACAACAACCAATAGAAATAATCATATACTTGCAGTATAATATTGTCATGAGAAAAAAACTAATTAGACTAATGGTGCCATTAATATTACTCGTAATTTTTATTATTTTATTTTATGTCTTTATTTCCTATAACCCAAATTTTAAAAAAATAGAGTTCAGATATCCGCCTTATACAAGTATATTTTCTTTTTCTTTTAATAACAATGAGGAACTCATTGGTGTCTTAGAAGGAAATGACGAGGTATATTTTTCCATAATGACAACTGAGGGTAATACTTTGTTTCGGTCTGATTTGAATGAATTTAATCCAAGATCTTCAGTTCAAGGCAATAAAGTTTATTTTACTTCAGATAATAACTACGCTGTTTTTAATATTGGCGATAAAGAGAATCAATATTTATCCAAAATTATAGTTGTTGATGTAAAAAACAAAAAAATCAAATCATTTACCAGTGGAGGAGTATCAAACCTGACATTAATAAATGATAACCAAATTGTATTTGATGTCAAAACAGTTGAACCTTCAGGATTTACTAAAAAAGTTCAATTTATGGATTTCAAGACGGGTCAGATATTACGTAGTATCCCAAGTGTTGAAACTATTTCTGTTTTGCCAAATGGGAACAAACTGGCCTTTATCAAAATTTTAGATCAAGCTGAAAATAAATTAAATTTACAAATTTTTGATTTGAAAACAGATGAGATCACCCCTACTGAAATACTTGTCGGCAATAATACTAATTTGTATTTTTCTCCAAATGAAGACTTAGTTTTAATTGAAGGTGTTTCAGAGGGAAGAGACAATCTAAATAAGTATTCTATTTATGATATTGAAAACAAAATCGTAAATAATATTAATTATGATGAATACCTCACAAATCCAGTTTGGATAGATGATAAATATCTTACCTTTTCATTTTGGCAGTTAAATCCTTTTGGTGGAAATAATGGTTATATCTACAGGGGGATATCTTTCTATAATTTAAAAAGCAAGTCTTTTGAAAATATGTGCATGCTAAATATACACAATGATTACTTAATTAATCAATCGACCAAAAACATTTTTGTTTTTAGCCTAAAGAGCGATCAAAAGTTAATAAAGTTTTCTTTTGATAAATTCTTAAATCCAACTAAGCTAGATAAATTCAGGAATTACTTTGGCTTAGGCAACAACAAATATACATCTTACAAACAAGGTTGTTATATTTTGGAACCAGAAATGATTAATCCAAAAAGTGAGCCGATAAATGTTAAATGGAAGCCTTACTCAAATGATACTTTTGGAATTTCTTTTAACTATCCTTCAAATTGGAGTTTTAATGTCGCCGATGAAGGTCACTGGATGAACATTGCAATGTCAAATGGATCTGAAGGTATTGAATCACAGGTTATTAGCTTGAATGACAATCAAAACCTGACAGAATATTCTCTGATGGAAAAAATGCAAATATTTAGTAATGGAGAAATTACCAAAGACAATTTAAAAACAACAACATTAGACGGCCACATCTTTAAAAGAGCAGAGATAATAAACAGCCCCACTCAAGTGACATATTACTATTTTTTGAATGAACCTATATATCCAAAACCATTCTATGCACCTTATCCAAAAAAATACATTGAATCTCCAATTAGTGTTCTGTATTTTAAATTAACTTCTTACTCTTATGTCTCCGGTTATCAGACAAATGAATCTTTAAAGACACTAGAAAAGATGCTGGGTTCTATTGAGTTAAAGTACAAAGAACCACAAACTTTGCCAAGATAGCGTTAGAATAAAATTTAAACATAGGAGCAGAACATTAAATATATTTTGCCTGCCCCAATAGGGTCTCTACACCCTGAGGCTCCAATGCAAGAATCTTCTTTCTATATTTACAAAGATGAGATTAAGAAAATATCCCATGAATCCAACAATCAGAATTGTTGCGTAAACTGCCGGTATATTATATGTAATTTGAAAGTCTACAATTTTATAACCTAAGCCAGCCGTACTTCCAATAAACATCTCAGATGCAATAACCACCGCCATAATCCAACTTAAAGAAACTCGGAGACCAACAAAGGTTTGTGGAAGACTTTCCCAAAGGATAATATTTTTAAAAATCTGCATCTTTGTTGCGCCCATAATCTTAGCAGCAAGCCTTCTGGTTTTTTTAGTGTGCATTATTCCATATGCCACATTGAAGATAACAACAATGGTAGCAGTAAAGGTTGCTACAGATATTTTAGTAACATCACCAATACCAAAAATTAACATAAACAAAGGAATTAAAGCTTGAGCGGCCATCCCTCTAAAAAAATCTATCAAAAACTCGACACTTCTATAGAGTTTTTCAGAAGAACCTAAAATCATTCCGAACACTATACCCAAAAAGGCAGAAAAAATGAAAGAAAAAGCAACTCTATAAAGCGAGGTATAAATATCAACAAAGATATTCTTTTGATACAACAAAGACCACAATTCATTTAAAGTTACCCATGGACTCGGTAGAAAAAAAGTGTCAACAATACCAAGCAGGCTCACTATAGACCATATCATAATTAGTATTACTGGGCCAACCAAGGATAGTTTTTTCATAATTCGTTAGCTTTTTGGAAAGCGGATAAAACCTGTCGTTTTATTAATTCAAAAGACGTTTCTTTAAGAGTTTCAGTTGATCTTGGATACGGTAAAGGATTATCGACAATCTCCCCCACCCTAGTGTGATTGCTTTTTAATACAACAATTTTGTGAGAAAGATGTACAGCCTCTTCAATGTTATGAGTAATAATTACTATTGTTGGCTTATATTTTAAATAATAAGCCAGAAGGTGTCTTCTTAGTTTCAAGTTATTTTCATAGTCTAGTGCAGAAAAAGGTTCATCGATAAACAAAAGATTTGGAAGACTAACCAGCGCCCTCATAAAGGCTAATATTTGTTGTTGTCCACCACTTAACTCGTATGGATAGCCCTTCCAATTACACTCAAATTCAAAGATTTCAATCAGTTCTTTAATTCTACGATTAACTTCTTCTTCATCAATCTTCTGTAACCTCAACGGAAAGGCCAAATTTTCAAAATTGTTTTTCCAAGGCAATAACGAGTCTCTATAGTTTTGAAAAATATAACTAGTCCTAACATTTTCTAATCCACTTTCTAATCCTTTAATTTTAATCTTTCCAGAATCGTGCGTGACAATCCCAACCAAGATATTAAACAGTGTTGACTTACCGCTTCCGTTTGGACCAAAAATTGTAGTAATCCTTCCGGGTTCAATTTCAAGATCAAAATCCTTATACAAAGGTATATTGTTGTAGCTTTTATGAAGATTAGAAATTGAAATTGAGACTGACATATTTTTATTTTTTAATAATTAGATCACTTGCATTAACTTTATTCGTAATGACATTATATTTAACAAAGATGTCAATAAATTTTTGAACCGCCTCTGTGTCTTTAGGATTTATATCTTTATACATCTTATATATTGGTAAATTTACTTTATTAGCCAACTCAGGAGTTAATGGTGTGTAATTTACAAGATAGTTACGATACATATCTGGATTTTGATTTATTTCATCAGTAGCCTTATTCAGAACTTTCATGACTTTTTTGAAAGCTTCTGGATTTTTTGTCATAAAAGAAACAGATACGTTACCTACACCAGCATAAAATGGATTAGATATGTAAGTTAAATTTGGAGACACAACCAGGTTCTTTGAAATGTTTTTAGACTCTGCAATAGTAATAACAGGTTCTAAGGTCAATAACGCATCTACTTGTTTGGATGCAAGAGATTGAGTTTGTAATGGAATAGCTAGTTCAACCAATGTGAGATCTTTATCTATGTCTATATTATTAGAAGCAAAAATATTTCTTGCTATAGTTTTCCATTGAATACCAGGCAAGGTCCCAACCTTTTTACCTTTTAGATCTGTAATACTACTTATTGAAGAATCTTTTGACACAATCAAAGCATCTGGAATATGTTTTTCATCCCCTCCTTGTACGGCAAAAATACGCAAAGATCCTGGTTTTTTACTTTCAGCAATAGCGGTGATACCAGTAGCCGCACCCATAGCCACGTCTATATTTCCAGAAATAAGAGAGTCTATCATTTGGTTTGGAGATTCAAACTTTGTATCCTCAATGTTTAATCCCTCATCCTTGAAATATCCCTTTTCTATAGCAACATATATCGGAAGGGCTTGCACGATTGGTAAATGACCAAACTTTACGGTGGTTATCTTGGAGGTATTATTATTTGAACCCCAAATTAATAAAGCTACCAGAACGATTACAATAAGACCCAAAACGATTTTTGTTGTTTTTTTCATGTGATTTATTTTGAATTAATTTGGAAACGAGATAATTATCATACTAATACGTGTTCTTGTCACATATGTCGTCATTTATTAATATATTGACAAATTATCAATACTCTGTATTGTTATTATGTCGTCGGATTATCCGACATAATTAGACAAACTAGACAATAATATGAAAAATAATCAACTTGTGGAGTCATTAAAAGACCTGGGCCTTGAGGAAAATGAAGCAAAAATATACTTCGCTTCCCTATCTATTGGCCCCTCTACAATTCAAAAAATTGCAAATACAGCAGGAATCAAAAGAACTACTGTATATGACCTTGTTTCCTCTCTAAAACAGAAGGGGCTGATGAATATTGAAGTTCAAGGCTTGAAGAAAAAATACACAGCAGAAGATCCGCATAAGTTAGAGTCTATTATTGAAGCTAGGAAACTTAGATTTCAAAGCCTTTTACCAGAATTTTCTGCTCTTTATAATCTACAGGGGGGCGAGTCTTTTATAAAATATTACGAGGGAGTGGAAGCGGTTAAGGGGGTATATGAAAGTTTAATAAGAGACATAAAACCAAATGAAGATTATCTTGTACTAGCAAACCCAAGCGATTGGCTAAATCTTGATAGTGAATTCTTTTTAGACTTTTTACACAGGAGAGCAAAATTACCAATAAAAATCAGGATGATGTTTCAAGAATGTGAGTTGGGACATAAATGGAAAAAAATGGAGAAAAATTTTAATTCTAAAGTTAAGATGTTGCCTAAGGAAGCCGCCTTCAAGACAAATCTTATCCTTACCCCTCAAAGAATTTTACTACACCAATTAACACCGCCGGTCATTGGAATAGTTATTGAAAACAAAAGTGTTATACAATTACATAAAGAGATGTATGAAATAATTTGGAATTCTATACAGGAGTAGATTGATGTATCACAAGGCCCTATTGTGTCATCCTATTTAGCTTTAAAAAAATCTAATTCTCAAAAATACCCCTAATTGACTTAGAATAATCAAGACAATCTCCGCAAGCTGTAGCTGAAGGTGAAATATTATGAGTCTTTCTTATTTTTAAAATACTTTCTTTATCACCCTTTGGGTCGCCATCTATGAGATCATATTTCATAGACAAGCCCTCAGCGTATGCTGGAGCTAAATAACGCCAATCGACAATAATTTTTTTGTCATAAACTTTCTGCAACATTTGTGCCAAGTTGGTTGTGCAATTATTTACAAGTAAATTGTAAAATTCCGGTTTTTCTTTCAATTCATTTGTTCTTTTCAATGCCTCAATAAATAACTTTTGAATATTTGCTTCAGACATTTTAAGCGGGTACATGTAAACCTCGTCTTTTCTATAATTAGTCCTAAGTTTAACAACATCCATCTCATTGGCCCAGACATAATACAGCTCATATCCACGGAACATTCCTTTTAGATTTTCAAAAACCTCCCCTTCTTCTCTTCTTATTTCCACTGATAATACAACTTTTTGACCATCCTCAAACTCAAAATCTAGCATGGTATGAGATGCTAAATTACCAAATGGATCTGTTATCAAATATGCCTTCTTGAGTTTTTTAATATCAAATCTGGCACCATAATATCTCACATCAAAATCCTCTGTACTTCTATATAGATTATTTCTGATATTATACATAGCTACAATACTACTGTTGGCCCCAAATTCAATTGACGAGAGTTCTTTCATATCCTTAACCCAGTTTCTATCATTTGAGGGCTTTGTAACCAACAAAAATATTCCCCAACAAAGTAAAAGGGCGGCAAACAAAAAGGCCAACAAAAATACAAACTTTCTGATGACCTTTTTGATGTTAAATTTACTTTTAACCATTTTCTTATTTTACAAAAAACTCCACAGACTGCATTGTAACTAACCTGCCGAACCCTACTTCCCCATTATCTGCCTCAGTTTCTCCTGATGTTGCCCCATAACTTCCATGGTTGCATCCATCTGGCTTTTACCATTCTTCATCTTGGCTTGTATCTCTGTTGCAATATTAGTAAAAAAATCTGGATTCTCTTCAATTGCTTTAAGAATCTTTTCTTGTTCATCTGGTGGAACTCCCTTCATTTGCTTTTTAAGCATCTGCTTCATTAACATATTTTGAAAAAATGACATAGTGTTAGGTATTTTAACAGAGATTCAAATATTTCGCACCCTTGATTAAACTCTGATTAAATAGCAGAAGATATTGTACTTGTTCCAAGTACTGCGCCAGTTGAAGTTCCGGTTATTGTAGTTGAAACCGTACTTGTCGAATTAGATGGGGAATTTGAGTCGTCTGAGTGTATTGAATTTAAAAGTTTGTTTATATCAATTAACTCTAGCGCTTTTCTAACCTCCGGCTTGCTATTCAGTTCAATTGAGAGAAGTGAATCAGAGTCACTTAGGGACTTAACAGCTTGCTGAAGCGCAGTCATTGATTTAACCAAATCATTCTTTTGTAAAGCGGTCTCAGCACTATTTATTGTAGAAGATGCAGTAGTCAAATAAGTATCAAATAATTTAATTGAAGCAGGGCTTAAATCTGTTAAAGTTTTTCTTTGATAAGCTAGATCAGAATATTTTGCCTTTACTGATTTGATCTTATCTCCAATCTTTGTAGGATTTGTTGCACCAGTGATTTCCTTAAGAGATAATTCTTCCCTCATTTTTGTATTAGAATTTATTTCCTGTCTAATATCTTGCATTAAAGTGTTAATGGGTTGCGCCACAACAGTTGATGAAGTTTGAGTCTCTGAAACCTTATCAGTTGTTGTGCTTAGCGATGTACTTGCATTTACGGTTGTAGTTGCAACAGTTACTTCTGCTCCGCTGGCATTAACGATTGTAGAAGTGGCAGAAGCTAATGTGGAAGTACCATTCTTTGCATCTTCTGCGTTCTTTGTAATAGTCTCTAAGATTAGCTCGTGAGTCTTCAATGATGCCTCAAAGTTAATAGCCACCTCTTGAGCAACTGAAATGTTGTCTGAAGCTACTAAATCTGCAACACTATTCTTAACGTCAGTTGCATTTTTACTTAATTGCCCTTGTATAATCTGCTTTCTCGCATCAGTTAATTTACCTTGTGAAGAAAGAATGACCGCTTCTTGGAGTCTTCTTTCTGTTGTTTCAACTGCAAGACGAGCCTTTGCCTCAGGTGTTACAGCAACAACACCCTTCACCTGTTCATTTACATTAACTTTTAATAAATACAAATAATCCCCAGGTAGAGCATCCTCTGCAAAAGCAGAAACACCACCAGTGGCACAAAGTAAGAGAACTATGACAAGAGACGGAACAAATTTTCTTTGTCTAACGTATACAAAGATATTTGATGCAAAACGGCTACCAAACCTACCGCCAAAGATATTTTCCTTATTAGAAAACGGAGAAAGAACAGGGGCCTTATGGAACTCAGAAGAAACAGCCTCAATCTTATCAACAACTAGAGAAATACGCTTAAAAACCTCATGCTTGTCATCAGCTGACATGTGAATGTTTGTAAGTTTATCTTTTAAGTTGTTAATCTTTTTTTCGATCATGTTATTTATGCTTTCGTAAAAATCTGGTGATTTTTACGCGATTTTTACGCTTAAAAATCGTCTTCGATATTTAAAGACTGTCTTAACTGCTTTAACAATCTGTGTACCTTAACAGCAATGGTGTTTGCCCTATCTCCCACCACCTCTGCGATATCATCAAACGACAGCCCCTCAATGTAGCGCATGAACATGATATTTCTATCATCTTCACCAAGCTCATTTATTGCCTTAAGTACCGCCTCTGCTTCATGCCTTTCAAAGACATCCTTCTCTGGTTCATAAGTGGGGTCAAACCCATCATCTGCCAAAGTATCCAAAGAAAAGGTTTTACGCTTTCTGTAGAGGTCTATTATTGTATTTAAGGCGATTCTGTACAAAAGGGCTTTTACGTTTTGTAACTCGCTTTCTACATCTGCTGAAATGTACTCCCAAAACTTAACAAATGTGTCTTGAACAACATCTTTGGCCTTTTCCGTATCTGAGAGCTTAAAATATGCATATCTGAATATAGCATCCGAATGCTCATCATACGTTTTGGAAAAGTCCTTTTTAAGTTGGCTTATATGTGTCTTTCTAGACATAGATTATGACGTACGGGGTTCACCTTTATTACATCATGTACTATAATAGTATCACATGATCCAAAGAAGTACATCTAAGCCCAAAAGAACGCTTAATAATAAAGGTAAACATAGATGGAAAAGCCTGACTCTCATCGCTATAATTGGCTTTATTTTCAGTATGACCTTTATATATTCAGCATCAAATCTAAATAGCAACAACCCCCTCTCTTTTTATCTCAACCTAGCCAACCCATACGTTAGATATGTGACAATAAGTCCCGGCATGAGAATCGAAGAAATCGCAGATAAAATCGCCTCAACCATAGCTTGGACTGAAGCAGATAAGCAAGAATTTATAGACTCCGCCCCTAAGGACGATAACGGCATAATGGAGGGATTCTTCATGCCCGGATCATACTGGATTAATGTTGATGCCAAAGGCAAGGAAGTGGCTGATCAAGGTATGGCTGAGTTTAATAAACAGGTCAGCAATAAAGTTCTAGGAGACAATAAAATAAAGTCAGGTACCCAAAAAATTAATCTAGAAACCGCTGTGAGGATTGCATCAATTATCCAAAGAGAAGCGGCCGGACCAAAAGATATGAATTTAATTTCTGGTGTAATTTGGAATAGATTATTTAAGGGTATGACACTTGGAATGGACGCGACACTTCAATATGCAAAAGGTAGCCCAGAGGATTGGTGGCCAAAGGTTGTGTCAGCTGATAAGAAAATTGATTCACCGTACAATACTTATTCAAATCTTGGCCTACCTCCTACTGCCATTTCAAACATTAGCATTGATGCGCTGAAGGCTGCTTACGCTCCACAAAAAACGGATTGTATGTTTTATTTGCACGATAAAAATAGAAAAATACATTGTTCCAAGACTTATGAGCAACACAAGGATAATATTCAGACGTACTTAGTAGGATCTCGCAAAACCAATTCAGCAGCGAACTAATTTATATTAGGCATTACAAATATCAAATATTATATTAATCAAAAACATTCAACACTTGCCTTTTTTTAACAGATATGAGAATATTTTCCTTGGACTTGAGTGGACTCGAGTTGCATACCGATAAATTTGAAATACAACCCGAAAAAAGTAAAAGGAGAAACCATGGAAAGAAATCACAGAATTCACACATGCCTGACTGACAATGGTGGACGATGCCTAATTTGGCACAACACCAATGGCCATTTCACCACACCGTCAATCCTCGTCAAACAAGGAGCGACTCTGCCTCAAATCAGGGTCGCCGTCGATGCTGAGGCAAGTCGCCAATCATGGGGACAAGTTCTCGACGTTGCGCACAAGGCACCAGACCTTATCGTCATCAAGCTTGAACCGAAAGCGACAACGCTTCGGATTGGCGATGGAGTGGCAATGAAAGCTTGGAACAGTTTGAAGCTCTCAGACGGCAAAACGACCGCAGGGGCACTCTTACGGCCCCCTGCTCCAAGAAGGAGTGTACCACCCCTCGCCAAACGTCTTGTCCAACACAGCAAGACCCGGCGCTGATAAGTTGTGCCCTTCTGCGAATTAAAAAATGGAGGCGCCCCCGGTGGGCGCCTCCTATTCTTTTGCTAATTTTCTATAATTCAGATTATTAAATTAATAAACCAAATTCACAATCTTATTTGGCACCACAATAATTCTTGATGGAGTCTTGCCTGCAAAATTATCTTTAACATATTTTGAATCAAGTGCCAGCTTTTCCATTTCTTCTTTTGTAATACCAAGCTCAGCGCTGAATTGATCTCTAACTTTTCCATTAACCTGAACCATGACAGTTATAGTGTTAAGAACCAATTTAGAAGAATCATATTCTGGCCAACCTGAGGTGTGAACACTTCCCTTTTCGCCAAACAGCATCCATATCTCTTCCGTCGCATGAGGAGCGAATGGTGCTAATAATTTTATCAAAGTTAAATAAACTGACTTAGGAATTGTCTCCAATTTTTCCAATTGATTAACAAGGATCATCATCTGAGAAATTGCTGTGTTGAAACCAAGAGTATTGATATCGTCGGTAACTTTTTTAATTGTCTGATTGAATAAAATTTCAGTAGGGTTATCTAATCCAGCGCTGGTTCCCCCACTCGTGCCGTTTGACTTTTTACCTGCATTTTTTTTGGCGTCAGGCACCACCCTCTCCTGTAATCTCCAAATCTTTTCCAGGAATCTTCTAACTCCAATAATATTATCAGTCTTCCAAGTTATTTCCTGATCAAATGGTCCCATGAACATCTCATATAACCTTAGGGTGTCAGCTCCATATGTTTCAACGATTGTATCTGGGTTAACAACATTCCCATATCTCTTACTCATCTTTCTTCCGTCCTCACCCATGATTAGTCCTACATTCTGTAATTTCTTAAATGGCTCGCCGTATTTAACGACTCCAATGTCTTGCAAGAATTTATGCCAGAATCTAGCGTAAATTAGGTGCCTAGCAGCGTGTTCAGCCCCTCCGACATAAAAATCCACAGGTGACCAAAATGCTTCCTTCTTAGGGTCAACTAGAGCCTTATCGTTCTTTGGATCCATGTATCTCAAATAATACCAAGAAGACCCTGCCCATTGAGGCATTGTGTTAGTCTCTCTTTTTCCAGGACCCTTACACTTTGGACATTTAACATTCACCCATGAAAGAATATTTGCAAGTGGTGACTCTCCAGTTCCCGTTGGTTCATAACTCTTAACCTTTGGAAGAACAACTGGCAAATCTTTATAAGGGACAGGAACAACTCCACAATCCGCGCAGTGAATTACAGGAATCGGCTCACCCCAATATCGCTGGCGAGAGAACACCCAGTCACGCAATTTATAATTAACAGTCTCCTTTCCAATTTTATTTTTTACAATATATTCAATTACCTTTCCTCTCCCCTCATCCCATCGTAGTCCCTTGCAACCCTCAGGTGCCTGAATTATTCCATTTGGCTCTCTATAAAATACTTCCAACTTCTTTACTTTCTCCGCCAATTCTTCATCTTCCGGCAATAGTGCAACCTTTAGAGGAATATCGTATTTTTTTGCAAATGCAAAGTCTCTCTCATCGTGAGCACTACAATTAACAATTCCAGTTCCATAATCAGCTAGTACATAAGAAGCAATCCAAATTGGTAAGTCTCCCGTACCAAATGGATTATCAACGTATCTTCCAGTAAAAATTCCTTCACTATCCTTTTCAATATCAAATCTGTTTGCCTGCTTTTTCTCTTTAATCTTTTTAACAAATTCCATTACCTTCTCTTCATGAATAGTTCCTTTTACCAACTCAATTACCATTGGATGCTCTGGTGCAATAACTGTAAATGTCTGAGCAATGTACGTCTGAGGTATTGAGTCGTAAACTTCAAATTTAATATCCAAATCTTTAACTTTTTGAGTAAAGTTAATTCCCTTAGATCTACCTATCCAATTTCTCTGTGCATCTTTAATTGGCTCTGGCCACTCAAGTGCCTCCAAATCATTTAATAATCTATCAGCATACTTAGTGATTCTAATAACCCATTGTCTAAGCGGTTTTTTTTCAACTGGAGTACCACACCTTTCACACTTTCCATCTTCAACATCTTCATTTGCAAGACCCGTTTTACATGATGGACACCAATTAATTGGCTCATGTGACTCGTAAGCCAGACCAGCTTCAAGCATTTTTAGAAATGTCCATTGTGTCCACTTATAATATTTTGGATCAGTTGTGTTTATTTCTCTATCCCAGTCATAATCAAGTCCAATAATTGAAACTTGTTTCTTAAACCTAGCAACAGTCTTCTTAACACCAATCATTGGATTAGTTTTATTCTTTATAGCGAATTGTTCAGCTGGCAAGCCAAAAGCATCCCATCCCATCGGGTGAAGTACTTTATAACCACTCATTCTTTTCATTCTAGAAACCACGTCAGTTGCAATGTATCCCTTTGGGTGACCAACATGAAGGCCTTCACCAGATGGATATGGGAACATATCTAAGACATAAAACTTCTTCTGCCCGAGCTTAAGGGTCTTATCGTCCGTCTTATATATCTTACTTGTCTCCCATTTCTTTTGCCACTTCTTTTCTATTTTTCTGTGGTCGTACGCTTGTTTTTTAGCCATAATATAAGCATTGTATAACAAGTTGAGGAGTTTTGCTACCGATTTTTATACAATTGAAAATCGCCCCCTGGGATGAGGGCGATGTATTAGATTTTTGCAATGACTATATAGTTCCCAGTAGCCATTTGATGGATGATACCATCATTATTCTGTTTTGAATCCTATCTGTTGTCGTACAGACAACACGAAGGCCGTGCCTACCTACCAACTGGCACATCTGTCACAGACGGCCAGATAGAAAGAGGTTAAACCCAATATCAGCGCTGGCCACCTGAGTACTGCAAAGAACGGCCCGGACTTGGTGCCGCAAATAACGCAACTGCCAATTACTGCCACGAGCCACACGCAGATAAAAACCAAGGAGACGATGATCAATCCAGTGTTGTCGGTCAAACTTCCGTAAAACAAATTGAGTAGTGTGAAAGCAATCATCACTAAAGAAACTAAAAGATTTCTAACTGCTCGATCTGAAATAGGATCAGGCGATACCGGTATTGTAAAAAAACGCCATTTCCAAACCATGACAAGCAGTAACAAAATGCCAATGAGATTCGTGACCACCACCCAAGACAACACATCATTCATATTTTGATCATACGTTAAGGCTCCTGCATTATTGAATCGGTGAGTGACCTTATCATACACCATACTGTTCTTTGCTGTGCCTGTTCCACTCAAATTCCAGAAGCTCTCTCGCACATAGACGGATGGGCTGGTAAAGGGTGCAAGCGCAACCTGATCACCCGGATGATCACATGCATGCTTCACGGCAAAGATAGAGGGTTTACTCACCTCCAGAGACACAGACCTATCGAACGTACCCACGGTTTTTGAATCCCTTGGGACGATCAGAAATTCCCCTGACGGCAACTCTAGGACGAGGTCCTGCGTTGTAATAGGAAACAGATGGTCCGCTGGATTGAACTCACCATTTCCCGTAGGTGGTAAAACCTGCAGGGATGAGATCTCGCGTGGATCATCAGAGGCCGGCGGAAGCTGGTTAGCAGACGATGAATCTGTGCCAGCAATAAACATCAAACAACAAGCCCAAATTAGGGCAACATTAATCTTCATAATAAACGGTTCTAAACTAGTGAACAGAACTTCACGCTCGCGCTTACTTCATGGAGTAAGTCTTAATTAACGAAACGAGAAGCATCCAAGAAAAACAATAGCACACCTAAATCACATCGTAAATACCCAACATTGTAGGAGTAAAATGAAAATGTCACCCAGCACCCAGGCAAAAAACTCACCGAAACTACATACAACTCTTCCCTTTCAATTTATCAATTATCCTCTTTGAAGCACCAGTACTATCAACACACCAACTAAAGCCATCATCCCCTGGAAGAGGAGCAGAAATTGCCCAAGACGATACATCGTCAGCGCTTCCACTTGAAACACAAGTAGCAATAGATGGATTATCTCTTGTGGCGCCTTTTAACAATGTAAACATTCTATCATTTCCAAACAAAGTACTTGTTGCATTTGAACAAGGTCCCAGGGTAAATGTTTTTTCACCATAAGTATTTTCACTTTGATCATAAATTAACTCAGCCTGAGCCCTCATGTTTGATAAGCCAGACTTCATTGCTGCTTGTTGACCTTTTAGGCGAGCTTCGTCTATTGGTCCACTATTATCACTACTACTTCCATTTTTACTATCATCAACGCCTTTACCTCCACTTCCTCCAGTATTCATCTCTTCCATAATCTTCTCAAATGAAGCTGCATCCTTTGGTGCTTGTATATACACCGGCTGATTAATATTTGAGATATCTAATTTTAATGTCACATTAATTTGCTTACCCTTAAGACCTACAGCACTGTCTGGTGGCACTACTCTCATAATATTTTCAACAATCGCTGGGAATCCCGCCTCATCAACCCACAAAGTTATTGTATTATTCTTGTCCACGTAATCAAAGGTTTGATTAAACTCATCACTCTTAAGATAATTTATGTAGCCCTGATCAACAAAAGCACCTTTGTAATCTGCAAAGTCTGGATTGTTATTTATCTCATTTTGTATTTTGGTATAAAAACTCAAAACTTTATCTTTTCTTAACCCCAAAACATATTTTACCAAATTTCTATCACCCACTTTCTCTGTCACCGGCTTATTCTTAAAAACAAATATTTGTTCTTCGTCGGCTATTGCTACAATTTTTTTGATAAGCTTTGCAGCCTTGTCACGATTTTCCTTATACTTCTCCTCACTTCCTGCTATTCCTGATTGAATGGAGGATAGTGGGGAATAGCCGTAATCAGCAACTATACCATTTGATGTTGCCGGAGATATATACAATGGAGTAGATGTTGCTGAAGACGATGTTGCTGTCGCACTCTTAGCGGGAACCTTTACCCATTTTCCCTTCATTGACGCCATCTGATTAGATAAAAAGAAACCGGGTATGTTGTTTATTTTGAAATAATAATTTTCATCTTTCTTTAGCGCATCAACATTAATCTTGTATGTCATATCACCAAAATCACCCTGTGCATCAAGGTTAATTTTCCAACTTGCTAATTTTCCCGGCTGAAGATCTGATGTCACTCCAATAGCAGCGCTTGCTTTCATCTCAGGTGGAAGCATGCTCAAGGAATTACTCATTGTAACCAGGAACGGCTTTGGGGGTTCATCGCTAAGATATCCACTTACAAAACTATCTTTCGTAAAAGTAACTTTCTTTCCTTCTATCTTTGTACTACTTGCAGAATACCCAAATCCAGTGACAGCTTTTACAGCATCATCCGTTGCAAAAGTTACTGTAAGGTTAAAATTACTACCGTCCTCTATTGGTTGATATTCAAAAGATTTTAGAATTTCTGGGTCAGAATTATCGGGCAAAGTAATTTGGTCTAAACTACTGACGTAAGGTTTTGGTTTAGTTTTGGAATTTGAGGCCTTTGCGGAATTAATATTTAAAGAGGTGGAATTCAAAAAAGAAATTATACTTCTAGCCTTTTCCAATTTTTGTTTATCATAATAATACGCCTCTTTTAATTCCTTTTCATTTGAAACCTTTATATCAAATGGTGTAGCGTCCGCATCTCTTGGAACAGCGTTCACTGCACCAGAGAATGTATAAGTGGCTGAATTCATGTTTGCAATCTTTGCAAGTAAACTAGAGGAAAAGTTAGATTCCGTATAGGAAGTAAAAGCAAATGGTCCAATCTTTTTAACGTATGCATAAGCAGTTGCTCCAGCAAGAAGAAGAACTAGTAAAATAAAAACCAATACTATGAAATGCTTGAATCCCCCACCCTTCTTTACTTTTGCCGGATATACAATCGCACTGTTCTTTAAATCCGCAGGAGGAGGTGTGAGAGATGCTATATTTGGAACGATGGGGCTTTGTGCGGGAGTATAGGCTGGTGATGGTGTGGGTGCAGGTGATGGTGTAGGTGCGGGTACTGGAACAGGATTTTGCGGATGTGGATATAGAGATGCGGGGGCTGAATTTACTACCGGAATTGTGTTTAATGCTGGAGTTGATATTGGTGAAAATGCTGACTCCACAACTGGAGTTGATATTGGAGCTGAAGCCATATTAGAAGCTGGTGCGTACATTGGCGGTGTTGAAGCCTTAGGATAAAGCGAAGCTGGAGCAGCTAGTTCCGGAGGAAAAAAGGAATGCGGAGTTATTATCGCTGGATTTGAAGACGGTTCTGTTTTTGGTGTTGGTGAGGGAGATGATTGATTAGGAACAGAAACGGGTGTTGGTATAGGTGTGGATATGGGTGCAGGTATAGTAGTGGATATAGATGACGACATAGGTGCAGATGTTAGCGTAGACACAGGAACCGATGCCGACACAGCTGGAGGAAACGGATCAACAAAAGGCCTAGGTTCAGATTTTAATTCCGATTGTGGCACCGGCGTTGATTGCGACATTGGAGTTGTTGATGATGCTGGCGCTGATATCGGCATCGATATTGGTGCTGACATTGGTGACAGCGACGTTGACGGCGTAGATTGCATCAACGGTTCTGGCTGTGCCATGTGCACCGATGACTCCGGTTGTATTGGAGGATTTTGCACTGGTACGCCCTGAGGTTGTCCCATTCCCATTCCTGTTCCCATTCCTTGGTCATTGTTATTCATCGTTTAAATAAATTATCTATATAATAATCTTAATTATAATAGATTTTTTTATAAATAGATATTTTATTATCCACGGTTTTGAAATATAAAAGTCCGGCAATTAAATCGCAACATTAAATCGCCCCTTCTTTCTTTAATAACCTAAGTTTTTCCTCCGCTCCTCTATTATATTGCCCGATTTTCCCATCGGACCTAATTACTCTATGGCACGGAATATTTTTATCGAAGTTTTTTGAGAGTATTGTACCCACCGCCCTAACGGCGTTCTTATTTCCAGCTTTTTCCGCAACCTCTTTGTATGTCAAAAATTTCCCTCTAGGAATTTTGCGTACCGCGTCATAGACCTTTTCTGTAAATGTTTTTTCCTTTGATGATTTCATGGGGTATTGATGGATATCAATAGCTATCGATTCAAATAAGTCACCGTAAGTTGCAACACCGTTGCAAACGCTACCCAAAGTAAATATGGAATTTGAATATAGGCAACCCATTTTACATGAGGGTAAATTGCACATATTGCCCAAATTAGAGTTCCAAGTACAAGCAATATGTCCACTGCCGCGAGTAGATTATTTTTCAGACCAAATTGTATTGGAGTAAATGCAAAATTGAAAATTAAGTTCAGAATAAAAGGTAGAGCGACAATCCATGGAAGTTGCTTTGTAAATGCTTTGTAGAGGACCGTTCCAAAACTCGCAAAAATTAAAACATAAAGCACACTCCAAACCGGACCAAAGAGATAACTTGGTGGCGCCCATTTTGGCCTGATAAGTTGTGAGTACCAGTTGTAGGTGTTGTTCATAAGATAATTATAGCATTAACTGGGGTATTGTGTTCAAGCTTATGCAATTAAACTTGTGTCATTTTAAAACATCTTCAAAACCACCCTCTCTTTTATATCTTCATTAGCCGAAGGAGATGTCCATCCGCGTATTATAATATCTTCTTTGACTCCCAAAATCGGTAAATTTACATGATTATACAGCGGCTCATCAACAGGAAAATTTTTGATGAAATTTTTTGTTATATCAGGGAGGGTTATTAGCCAACCTTTGCTAGCAACCCTATCAAAGTTTTCGATAACTGTATTTAAATCTTTAACAACGTGCAGAGTACTTGAAGAAACAATATAGTCGAAAGATTTATCTAAAATTTTTGTAATTTCCTCTTCAGCTCTGCCTTTAATTACCTCATACCCTTTTTCTTTTGCTTCAAAAAGCATCTTCTCAGAGACATCAATCCCAGTATAAGTAAATTTATTTCCCAGAGCGCTCTGTAAATTACCTGGGCCACATCCCACATCTAGAATCGAGCCTTCGGTGATATTGTATTTAATAAAAAACTCTTTAATCTTAGGCATTAGTTGCGCATTAACTTCTGGGGAATTAATTATGTTTTCATACTCCGATGCAACACTGTCATAAAATTCATCAATTTTCATAGTATGTGATTAAATTAGTTTAATATCAATACTCCCGTTTTTTGCTTAGGAAGTTTGTCCTGCAATTCCTTAAAGATATCTCCCATTTTAATACCTTCAATTAGATATAAAACTGCATCCGTATCTGGATACAAATATAGACCAAAATATTCACCTTTGTATTCTATTCCAGAGTAAGCTACACAGAATTCATCGAGAACATAATTACAAAGTCTCAAATAACTTTCTTCAGAAAATTCCCTATCAGTTACCGAGGACTTAACTGATTCCAAAACATTGTTTCTAAAATCATCATTATCTTTAAACTCCCTGTAAACAATTTCTGTTATTTCTCGACAAAGTGGATCTGAATTTTCATAGTCACTCCATCTTATTACCTCAACTTTTTTCTGGAAGTTTTCTGGAAGTTTTTTGATTAATTTATCAATTTCACATTTAAGAATGTCTCCCTCTCTTAAAACATGTTCCAAACTCGCTTGCTCAGACTTGCTGTTGTTTCTAACAAAAAAGTTAGTGTTCTGAATTTTATCTACAACAATAAAGAGAACTTTTTCTTTTGTGTTAGACAATGCCCACATTAGGTATTTTTCTATATTTTCATTCAGCACACCCTTATACGAGAAGAATTTATTTCCCAAACATATTGGGATAAATATGTTATTTTTCTTCGAAAGAATATCTTCCGCATTGGTATTTAGATATTGTTGTATTTTCATATACTCTTATGAATTGAGTATATCGTATCATAATTTACAAATAATTGAATAGGCGTGCAGAATGGGCGCTATTTGAAATTATTAACTGGCATGACGCCTATTTAACCCCTTTCAATTCCTTTCTGATAGTCTTATAATCTGGAATAGTTTTTGCAACAAGTGCCCAGAATTTTGCAGAGTGATTAAATTCGCCCAAGTGACAAATTTCATGAACCACAAGGTAGTCCGCGAGAGTATCGCTAAGTAGAGCAATTTTATAATTAAAATTAAGATTCCCATTCCTCGAGCAACTCCCCCATCTAGTTTTTTGATTTTTAATACTAATATTTTTGTATTTGAAATTGTAAAAGGTGTTCCAGTATACAACCTTCTCTGTCGCAATTTTAAGTGCATCATTTTTGAGACGCGCATATTCTGCCTTCAGTTCTGCTTTAGATTTTATCGGGATTTTTACAACATTTTTAAAATGATTTATTTTTTCCAGTATCCAATTTTTCTTAATTTTAATAAGGCTCTCAATCATTATTTGCGTTGCTCGAGGTGGTGCCGTCACGATAAATTCCCCACTAGCGTGAATGGCAAGCCTGATGGATTTAGAGCGAGGGTTTAGACGGAGGATGTATTCAATTTCTTGTCCAGAGAGTGTAATTTGTTTTTGGGAGGTTTTTATTGGTATGTGGACATAAGTTGTTTTGATAACTCTGACGATTTTTCCAGCCCGGTTGGTGCGACGTATGCTAGATGAAAACCCTACGGCCTTTAATGACTTTTTTTGTAAAGTTTTTATTGTTCTTTTAAGTTTTTGGAAGGGGTGGGGCATTAAGATTTATTACATTCTATAAATAGTGAGTTTTTATCATCTGGCCAACCCATATGTTTTCTTATTATATACAAGCACTCCTCAAATGCATCAGCCTTACCACCAATAAATTCATTTAAACCATATTCCTCAATTTTTTCGCTTTCCCAAAGCTCTTCTTTCCATTCACTTCTGTAATTCTTAGCTAATTCATATATGGATTGTTCGAGAGATTCTTCTGAAATTTTTTCTATAAATCCTTTTGCCATCAACTCAGTAGTATCATCGTATAAATTTTGTAAATTTTCCCAGAGCTTAAATGTCTTGTAAGATTTATTACATTCAACACCTTTCCATTCTGATGGTTCAATCTCAATATATTCCCCATCTTCTGGTGAATATTCTTTACACACAACTGAAAATGGAAAATAAAATCTTCTATTCTCTGCACGATATCTTAATATCTTTATTGCCAATTCGCGGTTAATATCCATATAACATGATCTTTGATCAGATTTATAAATATGTCAACTACCTTAAACAATACAAACCATCTCTTACAAAATCAAGATAACCCTTATCTCTCAGAAATTGTAATTGTTGTCTTATTTTTGGTTTAATATTCTTATTTTGTGGATGCATGACAGCCAATCTGCCTTCGAACTTATACATGTCAGCAAGTGTAAATTCCTTTTTATCAATAATATCTATGCAATTCATTATATCCAATATCCAGCCCTTTGCTTCAAATTTATTAACATCTTTCAGAAAAATAGTTTTTTGCCATTTTTCAAGGACATCCTCCTTTGAAATTTCACTTCCATCTTTAATATAGAATATTTGTCCAGCTTTCGGTATTTTAGAAAATAGTATATTTGATCCAACCCAGCCAGCTCTTTTTGCATCATCAGAAAGTGGTTTTCTTTTTTCTACAATATCAGATATAAAAAAATGCTTAGGTACAACAAAAAAATCATTAGCCCTAAAGCTACTTAAATAGCCCATAAAGAAAAAATTTGGCTTATTAATTGAGTTTATTCTTTTTATTATTTGGCTATAGGCACCTGCTGATACCTTATTACCAAACTTACCTTTCTTGGATTTTAGTTCAAAATCTTCAATACACTTTTTACAATAAAAATCTGCTACGGGTTTATTATTAACATAATCACTGAGTGTATCTCCGCAACTTGGACAATAAATTTCTCTTAAAACCCAATTTTCAGTTAAGACCCTAGCTATCTGAGTTAAATTTTTATAGCCCTTGGATAACTCCATATTAAAATATAAGTTCATGTATACTAGATTATAACACAAAAAAACACCCGCCCATGCGGATGCTTTTTTAGAATCTAGTGACCCAGCGCAGATTACACCAGCGCCACCAACTCCACTGTAAAGTGAGATACCTTGTCTTGCACCTTTACATCTACCTTGTGCTCTCCAACCTCCTTAAGTGGCTTATCCAAGACAATGTGACTTGCGTCCATGTCAATTTGCTTTTGTTCCTTAAGAGCAGAGATAATCTCCTCCTTGTGAATTCCTGCAAAGAAATGACCCTTTTCATTGGCCTTTCCCTCAATTGTAACCTTAACATCGTTAAGCTCTTTTAGATTCTTCAAAAGAAGGTCTTCTCTAACAGCTCTCTCAGCCTCTTCTCCCGCCTTAATAAGCTCTACCTTCTTTAAAGCACCAGGCGTAGCTCTTTCAGCTAGTCCTTTTGGGAATAGTGCATTTAGAGCAAAACCATCTGATACCTCAATAATATCGTGTTTGTTTCCAGTTTTTGGAACGTGTTTAAGCAAAATAACTTTCATAGTGGAATGAATATAGCATTAATTACTAAGAATCTCAATAGCCTTTAGCATTTGGGCATCAATTCCCTTTGCTGTCTCTTCGGCTGTATTTTTAACCTCGACATCTGGTGTTAGCCCGCCCTCTGAAATTGACTTACCATTTGGTGTTAACCATCTAGCAATAGTTACTTTCAACGATGTATCTGGAGTCAATTTAACAAGTTCCTGAACAGATCCCTTACCAAAGCTTCTCGTACCAACAAGCTTTGCCTTGCCATTCTCTTGTAATGCCCCAGCAAGAATCTCGGATGCAGAAGCTGAGCCTTGATCAATCAAAATTACAGTTCTAAGATTATCGTTAAAAATATTGTATCCTCTACTCTTTTCCGATGTCTCAGGCTTTCCCTTGCTATAACTTTCTCTAACAATAACCTTTCCTGGTGGCAGGAACCAACTTGCCATATCAACCGCTGAGTCTAGATATCCTCCAGGATTTCCTCTAAGGTCAATGACTAGCCTATTACTCTTTGACGCAACAAAATCCTTGAGTGCAGTCCTAAACAATGATGAAGCTTGTGCGGAGAAATTATAAAGTTTTATCGTATAAATTCCTGTCTTACTATCATAACTGGAATCAAGAGTTGGAAGATTTATAACATCTCTTGTAACTTTAATTTCTATTGTCGATGTAGCCTCCCCTCTTAGAATTGTGAAATTAACATCAGTCCCCTTTGGACCTCTGATCATTTTCACAGCCTGCTCAACTGAAAGACCTCCAGTTGTTAGAGTCTCATTGATTTTTAAAATCTTATCACCACTCTTAATTCCGGCCTTCTCAGCTGGAGTGCTCTTAAGAGCAGAAACTACTGTTAGAATTTCATTCTTGATACCAAGTTCCATTCCTACTCCTTCAAAATTACCATCAATTTCACTTTCAAATATTGACGATTCTTGTGGCGTAAAGAAAACGGTATAAGGATCTCCTAGTGATGCGGTCATTCCTTTTATTGCACCATACACTCTATCTTGATTAGTTGGAGCAGGAGATGTTGTTGAATTGTGAGTTGCAACGTATTTATCGTTCAAGGTTGACCATGCCTTCCAGAATAGCTCAAAATCAGCATTAACATCCTTTGGTTTACTTTTATCCACATTAACAACCCCTGGAACCTTACCGGCCTCAACTGTCCTCATCTGTCCCGATATAAATCCAGACGCAAACACGGCGCCAACGATGGCAACAACCAAAACACCGGTGATAACCCTTCTTAAATTTTCTTTCTTTTTATTTGTCATAATATAGATTCATTATCGCAGAATTGCGAGGTGAGGTCAATGATGTGATTGAATGATTTAATTGTAACCTATTCTATTTATAAAATTATTTTTGCTAAAAATAGATAGTTTATTTTCCTACTTCCCAAACCAACTCCACATCTTCACAATCGGCGACAACTTTTTCTCCACCTTCGGCTGTGCCGGTGCCTCAGACTTAACAACCCTAATCTCCA
>Ga0247840_10001216_pt1 | contig 51413 bp, 82 predicted proteins | sample LaCruzMarch2015__FD_192404 | JGI IMG/M metagenome (GOLD analysis project Ga0247840, IMG submission 192404) | Freshwater microbial communities from meromictic Lake La Cruz, Castile-La Mancha, Spain - LaCruzMarch2015_17m | ecosystem: Environmental > Aquatic > Freshwater > Lake | place: Spain... | reverse complement strand
GTTGGTAAAATGTACCTACCTATTGAAAAGGTAATAAACGCGACAATAATAGTACAATTTGCATTTGCTTTGTAATGAGTTTTACTAATGATAATACAAGTGGAGTAAGTGTTGCTCTAACCAATTATGGCAAAAAAGTTTTAGCTACAACTGGTTTACAAGGCTTACAACTTTATTGTGAGTTTACTGATAGTGATGTGAATTATACAGTAGATGTATATCCATCACTAGGGGTAGATTTTAAGGGTAGTACTAAAGGCGGAATCTTAGGGGTTCCAATAAACAATAGATATATTTTAACATAAAAAGATGTCAACAACGATAATAACAGTACCAACACTAACAGGATGGAAACTTTTCGCTGAGAAAGGTATAGTCCCAACCCTTTATGGAGTGGATTTTACAGATCATTCTCACAATTACGGTGTTACCGTTCCTGAAAGTAATATTGCTTTAGTTAATGGTACTAGTAATACAACCACAGCTTTCTGTGGTGTAGCTAAAGGTAGTAGTCTGTATCAAACCCCATTAACACCTGAAGAAATAAAACAATTAACTAGTAGATTAAAAATTAATTTTAACAATATTAATTGTGCCACAGGTGAATGGTCAGATCCTTCACCACATTTTATTATAGATTTAGGTACTATGGTTGACACATTAAACGGTATCACAACTTATAGTAACACTGGAATGCCTAGTTTAACTAATGTAATATATGATTATATTAGTGGCGTAATTCAAACTAGGGATAACATAACTAATACTTATGTTAATAAAAATAACATTACTAATTTTGATAGGATTATATATAATTTCAACAACCCACAAGATTTATTGAATTATAATATAGTGAGTCCTATCTATGTTTCATCTCAAGGTTCTGCCGTTCAAATGGTTGATAACACATCTAATGTTAGATGGTCACTTCCTACTTCATTAGTTTTTAGTACGAATTCTGTAGGTAATGGTGGTAGTTTTGTTAATGGTACTTCTGCTGTATTACAAGTACGTCCAGATGAATGGGGTTATTGGACTGATAAAGGGTTTCAAACTATAACCACCGTGGAAAATAACCAAGGTGCTTATGTAGAGATTTATCCGGCAATAAGAATCGGTAGTAATTATTTCTATAAGAATACAACTACAACATACCCAACGAAATCAAGCGGTTACATTGGTGAAATATTTAATATGGTTAATGTTGACAATAGTGGACAAATAGCTACTAAAGCTTTAGCAGACCAAATAATATTGGGAGCTAAATCTAACTTCACTTTAGGTTTGGACGGAATTTATAGAAATATTGTGAATGTCACAGTAAATTTTGTGGATTCTAGGGCTAATAATCTACCAATAATAGGTAATAACGTAACTTTTGAGTTTATATATAACCCATTAGTTTCTGGAGTTGATATAATAAGTCATTAATAAATAACAATATGAGTACAGTAAATTATAACAACCCAGCTTTAGTAGATTATATGATACCAGATAATTTTCTACGACCACAAATCAGTAGTAAGGATTATTTGTTAACACCTAGTTCATTTAATTTTTTATTTAAGAACGCATCAGGTGTTCCTTCTACAAGAGTTGAAATTATATTTCCTGGTATAAATAACACTTATTTAATGGGTGATTTAAATAACGCATTTTTTACAACAAGATAAACAATGATACCATTTCAAGATGTCACAATAGGTTATGATAAAGACCAATCAGGTCAATATACAATCGCAACAGATGCGACACAACTTAAAGCTTTTAAACTTTTAGGGTTAAATGATGCATTATACACATCCACACTAACAACACATTTTTGGTCACATGTTGGTAGTTTATATAATACATTTAGTTTTAATCAAATAAACCAAGACTATGTTGATGGTGGATTAAATAATACAATGTTACAAGATTTAGTTACATCTTTCGGTACTACTGGAGCCGTAATGATTCAGTTAGGTAGAACCACATATAGATCTAATATTGACGGTGTTAGTGTTGGGGTTAAAATACCTCTTAACGCTTCTTTTAGTGGTATAACAAGTGGTTTGTCATCTGTGACATTATACAGTTCTTACGTATACACGCCAGATTCTCGAAGTCAACTACCTGGGCAACTTTGTGGTGGATGTATAGCTGATAACTCAATATCTGAACCATCAACATTTTGTACTAGTGATATCGGTTTTGGTTACACATTTGTTAATGGTACAAATCCAGACCCATCCAGTCCTATTTATGATAGATTCGATAGTGGTGGTGCTTTTATGTTCACAGATCATGTTTATAATACATTTACAGGAGCTACAGGCTCAAGTCAATCTTGGAGTGTTGGGTTTGCACAAACTAACCCATATGCAACCATGAATAAGAGGTTTGCTAGTTTTAACGCGAGTAAAGCTGACCCGTCTATTTGGACTGGTATTGGTGGTCACGATAGAGCTTCAGGTTGGATGGATTTTAAAAGTGGAATACTTTTCCTTTGGGGTCCTTTAGCTCAAGCTTTTGATTGGACACAATATAGTGGTGATTATTATACAACTGGAGCAACACCTACAACTAGTGCGACGACAGTTTTTCAGGGTTCAGATTATGATTATAGAATGTACGCAAACGCAACCTTAATTGTACAACCAGGTCAAATAACAGCTTCAGATAATGAATCATATCTTGATACAAACGGTAATTGTAATTTAGTTTTCTCAGGTCTTTGTGTAAAAGATCGTAACGGTAATACCGTTGCAATATCAAAACCAGACCAAGCTATTACATTCGATCCAAATCAATTTTTCATCACAAGTATAGAGTTACCAATTAGTGGTGATATGACAGTTAACAATAAAGGAATTACAGCATTAGTAACTTAATAATTAATATAGTTTTAAATTTAAAAATGTTTTTATGGGAAGAGTACTTGGATTAGATGTGTCTACAAAGACAATCGGTATAGCTTTATTTGAAGGTGATGGAAAGTTATTAGAATTAACTCACATTGCACCTAAAATTAAGCCACAACCAGAAAATAAATTAGAAGAACTTTTTAGGAAGGTTGACGCTTTCGAAAAACTTTTAACAAGGTATATGGACCTTGATATCGATAAGGTTATTATCGAAGAACCACTTTTAAACAGTAATAATGTCTATACTGTTGGTATATTACTTAAATTTAACGGTATGATATCTAAAGTAGTTGATGATGTATTAGGTGTAATACCCGAATTCATCTCATCTTACGATTCTCGTGCTAACGCATTTCCAGAACTAATGGCAATTAGAACTCACGATAAAAGAGGTGAACCCTATAAAGAAAAAGAATTAAAATCTAAAAGACCTGTCCTTTTTGGTGGACATCCATGGGATATTGATAAAAAACAAATCATTTGGGATAAGGTTGCTGAACGTGAACCACATATTGTTTGGTTATATGATAAAAACTTAAAGCTTAAGAAAGAGAACTTTGACCAAACTGATGCTTACGCAGCTGTTTTAGGGTACATGAGAAAAGAAGGTTACTGGAAATAAATTATCTATAATAAATTCTTTGACTATTATAAGCCATGATTTTATTATCAGGGTTATTGTAGATTTCTTTAAATACTTTTACTGATTCTGGAGATTGTATTTTAATTGCTGCTGTTAAAGCCTTTGTAAATAAACTATTAGATTCATCAAGTTCTTTTTGATTACACCCATTAACTTTACAATAGTTAGCCTCACATAATTCAGAAATTACCATTCCTGTATAGAAACCGTGTAAATCATGTGGTACAACAAATTGGTCAGCATTACACCAAACAGCTACAATTGGTTTTGTTTTTAAGATATCAACAAAATTAGCACCGAGACTATATAAACTGTATTTTTTTAGTTCACCATCAACCAAATCCACACCATTTAATGTAATTCTAGGCATCATTAAACCACCTGGAGAACCGTGTCCCATCATTATAATTCTATCATGTTGTCTCATATTTTCTCTGAGATTAAACATTTCTTTTTGGGTATTCATAACAGTTGCTGATAAATCAGCGTAGGATGGGTCAAGAAAATCTGTTGTTCTATCATCAGGGTGTATTACTAAATTAGTACCCTTTGTAACATTTAAATTTGCTATTTCCCTATAGTTAGGTTCATTTAAATGTTTAGATTTAAGAGGTGTATATGTTTGGTAGCTACCAGTACCATAACCACTACTGTAGTAACTATAATAACCTTTACCGTCACCCTCTTTTAAAAATTTTTTAATAGTTTCTTTAACTGCCATGATATTAATAAATATCTTAAAGAAGTGGTAATTTACTAACTCATTTATTTTTATTATATTTTTGTTTATGGGCCAAGTAGAATATTCTCTATTATTAGATGTAATTATCGAAATTTTAGGGACTCCAAAAAAAATAAATAAAACTAAGTCACAATATGCCTTCGATTGTCCCGTATGTTCTGCAGAAAAAGGTTTTTCAGATGGTGATGGTAAGGGTAATTTTGAGGTTAGTTTAAGTAAGGGTGTTTACCATTGTTGGTCTTGTGGTGAAACACATCATACCCAGGGGTCTATCGGAAAGTTAATATCAAAATTCGGTAGAAAAGAACATAAAAAGAAACTTAAACAATTAGGGATTCAACTTGATGAGGTTAAGGGTAAGAAGGTAATTCAAGAAGTTAGGGAGATACATTTACCCGAAGAATTTCAACTATTCGAAACAAGTAACCCAAACACAATTCAATATAAAGAAGCTTGGAATTACTTAACCAAACAAAGAAACCTATCTCCAGAGACGATTTATAAATTCAAAATGGGATTTACAACATCTGGTGAGTATGGTCATAGAATTATTGTACCGTCATATGATAAAGAGGGTAAATTAAATTATTTTACAGGTAGAACTTGGTTAGCCAGGAAAAAACCTAAATATAAAAATCCTGATTTACCCAGAGAGGAAGTTATTTTTAGTGAACAATTAATCAACTGGGATTCCACAATTTATCTAGTTGAGGGACCTTTTGACCATATTGTTGTATATAATTCCATCCCAATGTTGGGTAAGAGTTTACATCAGAAATTATATGATTTATTAATGAAGAACGCAAATAGTTTTGTCGTTGTTTTATTAGATGATGATGCGTGGGATAGGGCTAAACAGGTTTATTCTAAACTTAATGTGGGTAAATTACACGGTAGAGTTAAAATTATTAAAATGAATGAAGGGTTTGATATTTCAAAGGTTAACGAAGATTTTGGTAGACAAGGTGTTGTTGATGTTTTGAAATCTTCCTTTAAATTAAAGGAGAGTTCACTATGATGGGATTTAATAAACGATATGTAAACGAGAGTATCATAAGAAATACTCTTAAAGAGGATGGGTTACAATTTTTAATTGTTTTCATTAGAAAAGCTGATGCTTTAATAATGGAAGATGAACTATCTGAAAAGGTTTGTAAGATTATTCAAGAAAGTGAAGATCCTAAAATATTAGAACAGTTATTAAAATTAGATTTATGGCAATGATGTATCCTAGAGGCGACTACCAAATTGAGGGTGGACGTTTAGATAGTGAAATTAAAGAATTAAGAAAAGAAGTTAAAGAACTAAAAGAACAGTTAGAAATCTTCCAATCATTCATGAAGAAAAACTCCTTCATGGACTTTAAAATACTTAAATTAAATGATGAACTCGAAAGTAAGAAGAGAGAAGAGATGAGTCGTGAAAGTACATTTTTAGGATTACACGCTAATATTCTTAGACAAATGATTAGATAATGGCAAAAAAGAGAGATAGTGTTGTATTCTTAGAACCAGTAGAACACGTTTACATACATAAATTTACTAAAGAGAAATTTAAATCAGTTACAACGGTATTAGGTATGTTGGAACCTGAGTTTAACTCTGAGGAGATTGCTCTTGCTATTTCTATGCAAGACCCTTCTAAAAAGAAGGAACAATATCAAAACATGTCTCAAGAAGAGATATTGACTGAATGGAAACGTATCAACGATGAGGCTAATGCTTACGGTACTGAAATCCATGAAATTATGGAAAGGTATCTATTAGCTAACAAAATATATTTTCCAAAAAACGATTACGAAAGGGGATTAATAACCCAGTTCCAAGCGATTGATCCCATGACTGTGGGTACTATATACCCTGAAACAATTCTATTCTCCGAGAAACATAAATTAGCTGGAACAGCTGATATCATCGAAGATTGTGGGGATTATTTTAATGTTTGGGATTGGAAAACCAATAAAAACTTCAGATTTATGTCAGATTACGGTCACTGGTTAAATCCCCCAGTTTCTCATTTATCTGACTGTCAATATAATGTTTATGCGTTACAACTATCTATTTATGCTTACATGTTTCAAATGGAAACCAAAAAGAAAGTGGGTAGATTAGGTATATTCTATCATGATAAAGAAAAAGGATTTCAATTAATACCATTACCTTATATGGGTTTAGAGGCTAAATCAATATTGGATTATTGGTCTAAAAATAATAAAAAATAAAAATATGCAAAAAATAGATTCAACAACCTATCACAGTTTAGTTAACTCTGATAAATTAACAATTGTTAAATATTCGGCCGATTGGTGTGGTCCCTGTAAGGTATTAACACCTATTATAGATGGGGTACTTAAAAGTTACCCAGATGTTAATGCTGGTGAAGTTAATATAGATGTACATTCTGATTTAGCGATAAAAGATGGTATTAGAAGTGTACCCACTGTTATTTTCTTTAAGAACGGACAACCAATTGATAAAATGGTTGGGTTACAACCAGCTCAAGCTTATACTAACAAAATAGAGAGTTTAAAGTAAGGTAGTTCCATTTACAGCTAGTTCATTTACCCTTATCATTGTAAGGTAATACGTTTTATATATGGCAAAAGAAAAGAAAGTTTCGAATTTTGAATTGAGGTTAACGACTGAAGAGAGTCTTGAATTAACTGATAAGTTGATGGGGTTCTACGATAAGTTGGACACGATTCAGGATTATTTCCTGGAAAGGAAAAAAGAAAAGATTGTTAAAATCGACAACGATAAATACACAAAGTTGATGTTTGACGACTATTCAATCGAACCTAAAGATATGAATTTTGTTCTTGAAGAGGTTGAGGGCAAACTATTCAACCCAGCAACCCAAATCATCACATCTTTACCACTTGAATCTCAAATTGGTAGACAAGTAATGTTAGGTATTAAGGAAACAACTACTAACAAGTATGTTGGGTTTATTCGTTTAGCATCACCAGTACTTTCAATTAAGCCTAGAAATGAATTATTTCAAGGACTTAAGGTTACCGCAAACGAAGTTAACAAATACATGATTAACGGTGCAATTATCGTACCTGTTCAACCATTTGGTTACAACTATTTGGGGGGTAAGTTATTAGCCTTAATCTGTTGTTCACATGAGGCAAGACAAATCTTAAAGGAGAAGTACGGTGAACGTATTGATACGGTATTCATGGAAACCACATCACTTTATGGTGATATTAAGGGTGTTAGTCAGTATGATGGTTTAAAACCTTTCATGAAATATGGTAGTATGACTGAATCTGATGTCTTCTTATTTCCAAACGATAATATCTATATGGAATTAAGAGATAGGTTAAGGGCTTTATATGGTAATCCAGAATGGAATGGTTCATTAGTTGACCCAGTTCCATCAACACCTAAAATGAGAGAATTTAATAAAATAATTTCAATTCTTAAGAATCATTTAAAAGAACAAGATCCAGTTAAGTACCAAGCATTTCATGATTTTACTAAATCACATATGAAAGCTAAAACTAAAAAGAGATATTACTATTGTACCTATGGGTACGATAACGTACCACAATATATTGCTAGTGATGGTCAAATTCCTTTGGTTAAGAGAGATAACTGGGATAGATACCAATTAGAACATATGATTGAATGGTGGAAGAATAAAGCACAACATCGTTACGAAAAACTTAAAGAAGAGGGTAGATTAAGGAATGAACTTGAAATCTATACCTTGGAGAAAATTGAAGCAGGTAACGTTGATATGGTAAGATAAAATTAAAAATAATATAAAAATGGATAACAAAAAAGTAACAAACCTATTAAGAGCCGTAGCGGACTTAATGGACCAAACAACTGAAGTGGTTGTAGAAACACAAAAAGAAGTTGTTAAAACTGTTGAAAAAACAAATGAAGATTTCTTAACTCATTCATTAAAGTTAATGAAAAGAATTGAGGATAACGATGCAATTAGAGCTTACCAAAATAAATTAGGTAAGACTAATAAAAGTTTAGCTGACGCTCTTGCTGAAATTCAAAAGATGAGAGAACAAGCAATTTCTGATATGATTAAAGAATCACAAAAAGCGTCAAATCCTATGGATTTAATGTCACAAATGGTTAAGAATTCAGAAAAATTTGGTAAACATCTTACTGAAGAAGGTAAAATAATGGCAGACGCTTTGAAGGGGTAATTCAATGTACGTAGAGATTTCACCAAGACAATCAGGTAAAACTACTCGATTGGTGAATGCTGCGTCTACTTTTCTACGAGAAAATCAAGAGTCTACTATTGGGATAGTATCACACAGTAGAGCAAATTCTGAGGAGATTAAAAGAAAAATTCTAACACGTTTAGAATTAGATATCTCGTGGAGAAACGGTATGGATTGGCCTGATGATGTAACTTCTAGGGTTGTTAATAATCATTATAAGGATAAAATACAAGTTAGACAACACACTAGGATTCAACGGGGTTATATGCCACCTGATTATTGGTTTTTTGATGAATTTGCGTTTATACGTGTGGTGGATTTATTTCCAGAAGGTTTAGAACATAACGACCACACTCAAGGTAATCGTATGGGTTTAGGTAATCAAATTGTAACTAACGCTTACTACTGTACAACACCGACAGATAGGTTTGGAACTTTAACTAAACTAATTGAATGGTGTCAAGAAAATGGGCAAACTATTACTTATAATAACCCATGGACTGAAGAAAGATTGAGAGAACAAAACGTATTAGGACCTTATATGAGGGATGCTGTTTTAGGTGATTGGATTGAATACATGACGGCTCACGGATTTCCAATCAATGGAATAAAAGAGAATTGGATGGTAAAATATATTAAAACACACAAATTTATTAATGGTTGATAGAGAAAAATTAAAAGAAGACTTAATGAATTTTAAGTTTTTATCCCAAGAGGAACAGAAAACCCGACAAGTTAAAAAATCTAACCCACTATTAATTAGTGAGAGTATGGTTGATGATCCTAATAACATTTTACCCGTATTAATTCCTGTAGACTCAACAAGTAAACTATGGAGAGAATGGAAATCAATTGAAGAACATGTTTCTTCATTCCCATTCAGACGTAGTCCAGGTCGTAATAACTATTTCTTGGTTAGAAACCAATTTGATGGTATGAACTTGGGTATTATCGATGTAGCAGCCGATTTCTTAGCTTTAGGTCCGAGAGATAGACACATTGGTTGGAATAAAGAAGATAGGGTTCTTAGAAATAGAAATATAGCAAACATTTCAGTTTGTGTACCAACCAGACATTTTGGTTATAATATGTGTGGTGGTAAGTTATTAACGTTATTGGCATCATCTGACGTGGTTGGTAATCATTGGAAGGAAAAGTATAATGATGACCTAGCAGGACTTACTGTAACGTCTTTATATGGTCGTGGGGTACAATATAACCGACTTAAACATTTCAATTATTTGGGTTTAACCCAGGGACAAGGAACTGTTCAAATAGATGAAGATTTGTATCAACAAATGAGGTTAATTGTTGAGGAAGAAGAGGGTGAGATACTTGGTGGACAATTCACAAGTGGAAAAAACTCCCGCATTAACATTATTAGAAAGGCTTGTGATTATTTGGGTATTGACGCTAGACGTTTAACAACTCACGGTAATCGTAGAGGTATATATTGGTGTGATAGAGGTGAAAACACCTCAGAGTTTTTAAAAGGAATCGATAAAGAATTTAAACCAAAAGATTTAAGTATTGACACATTAGTTAATCATTGGAAAGAAAGATGGGCCTATAAAAGGGTAGAAAATGTTAATAATAAAGACGCTTGGGGTAACAGAGTGGGGGCTAAACAGTAATGGATGAATTAACTAAAAAATGGGATGAATTTGGTCTCTTAGTTGGACTAACTGATATTGAAAAAACAATGTTGGGTTTAAATTGTGAAAGAACAGCCCTTCATATTATCAATGATTCTACTAATAAGTACAGTAACGTTGACATGTACATATTTCCAGTTCTAAGAAGAATTTCAGTTGCATTCACAAATGAAAATGGTTTAGATATATACCAATACTACCACATTAACCCAATAGAACTTTTAGATCATTTTACAAATTACATGGACAGTCAGGGGGCTCAAGATTTAATTAGTGATTTAAAACAGTATGAGCATATAGATTGGGAGGCTGAAATTCTTGCAATGTATTCCGAAAATTTTGCACATAAATTTAGAAACACCCCAATAGAGATAAAGCCTTTAAAATACTTGAAGAAACATAGATTGTAATGGATTCGTATCAATGGTTTTTAAGTGAGTTTGGCCAATACGGGTTTACATTATCTGTAACTCAATATCATCCAGATTTTTTTACACCGTCTAAAGTTGTATGTGAACCTGGTTCGGGGAGATTTACACGTATAAGACTATCACCTGAGTTGGCTGATGATTTGAGGGGTGGGTTTGTACCTTATGAACACCACGTAGAAGGACTTAGAGAACTTGTGAGAATGGAAATGAGAAGGCAATATGGTCATTTATTACGTAAAGACTTTAAACCTATTGAAAAATTACCTAAATATAGCTTTATATGATTAAAAAAATAATACACACAGCAGATATCCATATCCGTCTTTTTAAGAGACAGGAAGAATATATGGAACAGTTTGAAAGATTCTTTAAAGAATGTGAAGAACAAAAACCAGATAGGATAACTGTTGTTGGTGATTTGGTACATTCTAAAAATCAGATGACACCAGAACTTATCTATATGGTTATGACATTTCTAACGAAGTGTTCTAAGATTGCTAAGACCGTTGTTACTTTAGGTAATCATGACTTCTTAGTTAATAACCTTGATAGAATGGATGCTTTGTCACCAATCATTTCAACGATGGATAATCCAAATATTCTGTTTTTAAAACATACAGGATGTTATTTGGATGAAAATGTTGTTTGGTGTGTTTACGGACATATCGAAGAATCTAAGAGGCCTGAGATTGAACAAGCAAGATTGGAATATGGTGAAGATAAAACTTATATTGGTTTGTATCATGATCCTTTAATTGGTCTTAAAACTAATGTTGGGTTTGAATTTGAAGATGGTAAAGATATATCAATCTTTGAGGGTTGTGATTTGGTTATGTGTGGTGATATTCACAAGTATAGTTGTACCTATTTAACTCAAGAAAGAGAAACCGATGAATCTATGTTAAATCATTATTTAGATAACGGTTGGGTTGTTTGTGATTAATCTGACTTTGTCTTGTTTGGTGATATTTATATAATAAAAATATTATGATAAAAACATGTGAGATATGTCAAAAAGAATTTAAAACCTACCATAAAGAAAGAAAATTTTGTGGTAAAATATGTGCACAATCTCTAAAAAAATTAGAGAGAGACATAAGAAAATGTGAATACACTGGGTGTACCAATACAGTAACATATGTAAAAAACTCAACAAGAGAAAAAAGGTTCTGTTCCAAGAAATGTCAAACAGATTGGCAAAAATACGCACAATTGGGTGAAAACAATGGTAATTATGGTAGAGAAAATTCTTGGGGTAAACACAGTGATGAAAGAAAGAAAAAGATAAGTGATGCTATCAAAAAACATTGGTCTAGTGAGGATAGAAAAAATAAAAATCAATTAGGTAGGGAAAAGTATAAACTAAAGAACGGACATTACCCTATGATGAGTGAAGAAGGTAAAGAAAAAATATCTATAGCAACTACTAATAGAATACTTGACGGTAGTCATACTACATACATCAATTGTGAAAGGGGGTATTATTTTAATAATAAAAATAAGATAGACGAACAATATCATTCATCTTGGGAAAAACAAAGAATGATTGAATTAGATGGTGACGAAAATGTTATTTATTGGACTAAAAAACATAGTTTTATTATAAAATATGAACATAACGGTAAAACAAAACGATATGTACCCGATTTCTATATAGAATATAAAAACGGTGATAAAGCCATAGAGGAAGTAAAAGGTTTTATTGATGATAAAGAAGTTTTTTCATTAAAATACAGACAATGTAAAATATTTTGCGAAAACAATAACATCAAATACATGGTTAACTTTATGAAGAATTATGATAAATATAAAGATTTAATTTTATGACAGAAATTCAAGAAAAAGGAAATAAAATACTCGCTCACTTTATGAAAGTAGATTGGTCACCAGAATTAAACTATCATGAAGATTGGAATAAACTAATGGTGGTTTGGAATGCTTTTAAGAAAGAACACTCTTGGGGATTAAGGGCTCCTTATTTAGATGAGTGGGGTAATATAACCAAAATTAATGGGATAGAAGGGGCTATTTTAAGAGCTGATATAAAAGAAACTTGTAGCTTAATAACTGGCTTTATTAACAAATATATTCTAACAGAAGAAGAATATTTAAATTTTAAATAGTATTATTAAAAATAAAATAATAAAAAATGAGTAAAAAAATTAAAATTTGTCGTAAAACACCAATTGTAATGCCTTCATCAATGATTCAACAAGATTTTGGTGAGGACCCATATAACCATGGATATGTATTATGGGATATTGAAACCAAAGAACATAAATTAATAAAATTACCAAGTGATTATGGGTTTTATACATTTAAAATCAAATCAATTGAGGATATTGAAACCGAATCAGAAAGGTTATGTTAGAAGGTTGTGTATTAACTTATGAACAATCATTAGAGTGGTTGAACAACAAAATAAGTTTGGGAGATCCAAGTAGACACCCTTTCGATAGTAACCATGTTAATATTAGAAGATTAATGGTTATACGTAAAAAATTAATTGAGAGTAGGAAAACTGATATAGGTATTAAAATGTTTTTAACACCACACAATTTTTAATGGAAGTACCTAAAAACATACAGAATGAAATATGGGACTATTGTAGGGTAAATAACATTACCAACGTGGACCAATTCATGCTTAACGCTTTAATACAAGGATTTACTGTTGAAAAATACGGAACCAGCCCTATTGTACCACAAGTTATAGAAAAAGAAATTGAAAAGATTGTTGAAAAGATTGTAGAGGTTCCAGTAGAGAAAATTGTAGAAAGAATTATAGAAGTACCTGCTGAAAAGATTGTTGAAAAGATTATTACAGATGATTCACAAGTTCAAGAACTTTTAGTAACTATCACTAGGTTAGAAAAAGAATTAAAGATAGAAAAAGATAAAACTTCCAATAGTGAATTAGGTAAGCTATATCAGAGAATTGAAAATTTGGAAGCCCTATTAGAGGTTGAAAAGAACAGAAACAAACACGGTAAAACGACTGAAAACCCATTCGGAGATAAACCAACAAATTCAATAAAATGGGTACCAAAAGACGATAGAGAAAATTTATATAACGAATAATGGCAACTAAAACCAAAGAAAAAGTCACAATACCCGCCAAAGCAACAGTTCGTGTTGTTTGGGAGGATGCACCTGAAAACTATACAAAAGATAGGGTTAAAAGAATTGAACAATACATTGCTCAGAAATATTCTGTCGATAAAGTTCAGGTAATATTTAAACCTAAAAAAGTTGACACAGCCCATGGGGAGGTTGAAATGTCTATCGCTGACAATGTAATGGATAGTACGTATCAACGTAAACTTTTTAAAGAGTGGTTAGACGGTAACAAAATTGAAGTTGATTGGGATAAAATAATTCGTCTTGATGATAAGGTTAATGATAAGTTAAAACAACAACGTGACATTGAGTATCGTTACCGTAATTGGTATATAAAAGAATTAGAATGGGATAATTTTTTATCCTATGGTGACGGAAATAGAATAACTTTCGATAACTTGAAAGGTATAACAACCATCTCCTCCAACCCACCTAACATGGGTGGTAAGACAGTTTTATCGGTTGATTTGTTATTGTTTCTATTCTTTAATGAAACTACCAGAACTAAGGTTGCTGCACAAATTTTTAATAAGTTTAGGGATTCAAATACTGTTCGTGTTAAAGGTAAAGTTAATATTGATGGTGGTGATTATATTATTGAAAGAACATTAACCCGTTCTAAAAAGAAGAATGAAGAGGGTTATAATGTTAAAACAGATTTAAATTATCAAAGAGTATTAACTGACGGAACACTTCAAAATTTAGAAGGTGAACAAAGAAGAGAAACTGATGAATTTATTAGAAAATCTATTGGTGATGTTGACGATTTTTTATTAACAATTATTGCAACATCTGACAACCTAGAAGAATTAATTCACACTTTACCAACTCAAAAGGGTAAGCTTCTTTCTAAGTTTATTGGTTTAGAAATCATTGAACAGAAAGAGGAAATAGTAAAAGAGATTAAATCAGCTTGGGCAAAGAACCTTAAGTCTGAATATTATAATACTGGTAATTTGTCTAAAGAGGTTGGTGAATTAACAACTAAAATTGAAGAGTTAACTTTAGACAGTAAAACATGTAATGACTCTCTAACTCAGTTAAAAACAGACATTGATGATACAAATGACACTAAAGAGACTTTAATATCACAAAAAATACATATAGACGATGAGATTATTAAATTAAGACCAGAAGATATTGATAGAGAAGTTGACGCTGTAGTTGAAAAGGGTAAAAAAGTAAAAGAAAGATATGATTTACTCAAAGAAGAGTTCGATAAGTTATCAGAAATTGAATATGATTCACAAACACATAAAGAGTGGAAACAACAATTAAATGATTTAAACATTGCTAGAAGTCATAAAAGTATTAAAAAAGAGGGTGTTGAAAGCTTAATTAAAAATCTTGAAGAAGGTGAATTTTGTTCTTTATGTAAACAAGCTCTAAAAGATGTTGACCATTCAGATGAAATCAACCAAAATAAATTAACCTTAGAAGAGTTAATTAAAGGACTTAGTGATTTGGATGTTGAAATAGAAGAGGCTAAAAAAGAGATTGAAAAGTTAGATAAAATAAAAGAAAAGGTTGACGAATTTGATAAGAAATCTATCATGATTGACAAGACCGAATTGGAGATAGATAATCTAAGACACCAATTAAAAGATAAAAAAGACCTTAAAAAGCGTTACGAAGATAATATTGGTAACATTGAAAAAAATAAGGACTTAGATTCTAAAATATTGGGTTATTCAGCTAAATTAGAGAGATTAAGAAGAGAAAGAGACAATTATATTAGTAGAATACAAAAAAACAAATCAGATATTGAAAGATTTGAAGACATAATAAATAAAAACAAAGAATTGATTAAAACCATAAAGGTAGAGGAAGAGGTTAAAATAATCTTCGAAATTTACACAAGAATGGTTGGTAAGAACGGTATTACTAAATTAATTATGAAGAACGTAATGCCACTTTTAAACTCTGAATTAGATAGATTGTTATCAGATTCAGCGGATTTTAAACTAACTGTTGACATAAATTCAAAACAAGAAGTTGATTTCACCCTGGAAAGAGAGAATGAACATGGACAAATAGTTAGTTATTTGTTAACAGAAGGTAGTGGTTTTGAGAAGACAATAGGTTCTTTAGCTTTAAGGGTTGTATTATCTAGAATAAGTTCACTACCAAAACCAAATATCATCGTTTTTGATGAGGTTTTAGGTAAGGTGGCTAATGAAAATCTAGAATCAGTTGGTAACTTCTTTCAAAAATGTTCTGAAATGTTTGATAATATACTCTTAATTACCCATAATCCTTTAGTTAAGGACTGGTCAAACAATGTTATTAACATTGAGAAAGTCAACGACATTTCTTCTTTGACATTAACAAGATAATCATTATCTTTGTTGTAGATATTTATATAAAAAACGTTATGAACAAAAATCACAGATTTCTTTTAATAGTTCTTGGAACTGCAACTGGTATAGATAAAGACCTTAACTTTATCGCTGATGGTGAAACGGGTGTTAATTTTGTTGATGGTAAGGGTATGTTTATATGTACTTTTTTTAGTCCGTATACAGTAACCGAAATCCATGAAAGAATGGCACACAGACCAGCTATAATGATTTTTGATATCACAAATAATGACACTTACGGTGTTAATTTACCCCCCAAGTATTATATGGGTATATTCCCTGAGATACAACAAACTTTAGATAGTATTAATTTAGAAAGAAATTGGGAACCAATTGCTGGTGACGATAAAGGTAAAATTGTTGATGAAAACAACACAAATGTAACTACCAAGGTCAAACCTAAAAAAGAAACAGTAGAAGAGTACGATACTGTTAATGAAATCCTTGAAAAATTAAGTCGTAATAACTACGATAGAGAGTGTTTGACTGAAAACGAAAAGTTAATCCTAAATAAAGGATAGATTCCCAACCTATTGATAATCACAATAATTTATTTTACATTTGTAATATGATGATATTTGCGTATTGGACAGTATACGTTCTAATTGGTATACTATGGTTGTGGCGTTTCATTAAGGAACAACCAAAAGAATTAAATAATAATGTAATTGCCTCACTCTTCATTGTATGTGTATGGCCAATTGACATAATTTATAACATGTTTAAGAAATAATGAGCTGGAAAGATATATTTAAAAATCCCTTCAAAAAGAAGGTAGATGAAACAGTAACAGATGCCGATAGAGAAGCTTTTGTTCGGGTTGTGACAAACACACCTAAGAAAGAAAAGGTAACTAAACCTAAATACGTACCGTTAACATCCTGTATAATTGATGAATTAACATATAATATAGGTGATAAGGTTATTTGTCGTTCAAATGAACCAGAACCACTTTTAGTTGGTAAAATTATTGAATTTTGGGATAATAACGGTAAATGGTCGACACCAGTACCACAAGTTAAAGAAGAGAGAACTGGTAAAGTTCGTGGTGTGATGGGGGCTATTAGACCACATTCTCATGAGTTAATGGTTATTTTGAGAGAAATGAAACCTTTAGAACAATGGAATTACTTGATTCCTGAAGAATTAAGGTACACTAAAGAAGAAATTAAGAGAAAAGAGGATAATTATTTAAAAAGAAAGATGCCAAAGAGAAAATAATACGTATCTTTGTAAAAGGTTATTAAAAATGTTGTATGAGAAATATGAAAAGATTTTAAAACATAGTGAAAGAGTTGATTGGTACGAGACTGAAGTACCAAGAGAATTACTCACACCACTTGTTATAAATGTTGCATCTAACATCATTGAACAGATTAATAGGTATGACGATAGTGGCGTTGATAACAAACCTAAAAAAGACTATATTGAGTCTCTTTGGGAAAATGTTAGGAACTTACCTTATACTTTGAATGGGGATTTTTACTTAAAAAAGAAGATTGAAATCGAGGGTAAAGTGAAACTTAAAAAAGTTAAAGACGTAAAAACAACAAAAAATAGTCAAAGAATTTTCGGAAATAAATAAATAAACTGTTATAAAATATGAATAAATCGGTAAACATTAAAAGATTCATTGATACGTCAGAAGATAGTATCTCCATGTACCTTAAAGAGGTAAGAAAAATAGATATGCTGACTCCACAAGAGGAAGTTATCTTAGCCCAAAAGGTAAAAGAAGGTGATAGAGCTGCTTCTGATAGATTGATAAAGGCAAACTTAAGGTTTGTAATTTCAGTGGCGAAAGAGTATCAAGGTCAAGGTATACCGTTAGTTGATTTAATATCAGATGGTAATCTAGGTTTGATTAAAGCCGCAGAGAAATTTGATCCAACACGTGGATTCAGATTCATCTCTTATGCGGTTTGGTGGATTAAACAATCAATCATTCAAGGTTTGAATGATAACGCGAGAACTGTACGTCTTCCTGTGAACGTTACAAACAATATCTCTAAATTAAAAAGAGAAATTGAGAGGTTTGAACAAATTGAAGGTAGAAAACCAAGTGAAATTGATGTTAAGGTTGAAGGAACTGGGGAGACTTGGGATTTAACACCTCTACTCCAACCATCTTGTTCATCATTGAACGCTTCAATTAATGAAGATGGTGATGAATTAATGGATGTAATAGAAGATAAAATGTTCGAGAAACCTGACGAATCTTTTGAAAACCCAAAAGACATCCTTAAGGGTGAGTTAGAGAAAACTCTTTCTATTCTTTCTCCAAGAGAGAAAGCAATCATCGAATTATATTTCGGTCTTGGCGGTAGTCCATTAACATTGGAAGAAATCGGTGACGATTATGGTTTAACTAAGGAACGTATCCGTCAAATCAAAGAGAAGGCATTACGTAAACTTAGAAATAAATCAAAGAATTTGTTCGAATTTATGCATAAATAATAATATTTATTAGTATATTTATATTCTTAAGATATGGGTCGAACTGAGATATCCCACACAACTCAGCGGAATGAGTGACGAACACTCTGGGTGACAAACCCCAATCTAACCTAAACGGCCAGATGAAACAAAACCCCGAGAAATCGGGGTTTTTATTTATATTTTAATATGTAATTGGTCTCTACCAATCCTAAACGGTTCTCCCTTTGCTTTTTCGCTGAATACTGTTCTAATAATCAATACCCAATGATAAGGTGTATCTTCTTTTGGTATGATAGCTAAACTAATACCCTTTTCACCAACAGTATCTGTTACAACAAAATCAACATTATCAACAATATCACCTTGAACTATAGCCATTGCGATATCAGTTTTTGCTCTTTCTACGACATCTCTTATATCTGAATTAATTATAATAACCTTATTAGAATCTTTATGTCTAAATCTTTGTGAATCTGAATGTCCTGTACTTTGAACATCTAATGATAAACTAATATTCGCTGAGATTTGAGCTATTCTAGCTTCATTTACTAATTGCTCTATAATGATTCGTTTAATTTCCATTACTAATAAATATTTAATTTTTACTAAACAGACATATATTAGTATAAAGAATAACGTGATATTTATAATATAAACTAAAAGATGAAGAATTTAATAATATTTTTAGATAAATGGTCAGGAAGAATTGCATTACCATTGATTTTTGTGGTGTTTTTTAAGACCTGTACTACTAATGGAAAAGTAGAAAAAGTAGAAGAAAATTTAACAAATGAAATACATAAGACTGATTCTGGTCTTAAATATAAAATGGTTTCAAAAGAAGATATTCAGAGAATGTTAACAATTGAGGGGTTAAAAGTTGAGAAACGAATGATTCAATCAACCGATAGAAAAATATTGGATGTTAATCGTCAGTCTGAAATTGATAAGGAAATCGAAAAATTAGAAAAAAAGTAATATGTTAAATTGGATAAAAGGGAATAAACGAGGAATTATTCGTTCAATGTTTTTAGTCCCAATCATTCTTGTAATGATAATTTCCATTGCTCACGTTATTAGTTGGTATGACTTATCTAACCCAATGAGTTGGGCAATATATCTATCAATAGCTATTGAAATAGCTGCGATGAGTTCTATCGCTGCAGCTTCAGTTAGGGTTAAAGGTGGTGTTTGGTTTGTCTTTGCTATAGTAACACTAATACAATTTATAGGTAATATATTTTTCTGTTATAAAGATACAGATATAACGAGTCAAAATTTTAAAGACTGGATTGATTTAACTCAACCAGTTTTTGATGCTTTAGGGTCGGACACGAAAGATTTAATAGGTCAAAGACGTTGGTTAGCGGTATTAGAAGGTGGTTTATTACCTTTAATATCATTAGCGTCATTAAATTTCTTCATCAAATATGGTGGGGCTGATGATGAAACGAAAGAAACAACCCCAGAACCAGAAAAACCAGAAGGTACTCCGTTATCAAAATTACCAGTACCACCAGTAGAAGATGCTGTCACAATTGATCAAGTTGTAAATAATATGACCACAAGAGAGGTTGAAGATACTGAAATAATGTTGGGTTTACAAGATAGTATAGTAGAGGAAAACAGTAGATTCAATCAAGAGGCATCAAATGATGACAATACAGGGGTACAAAGAGCTTTAGAAGCTAATCATAAAAGGAGAAGTGAAGGTACGGATAAGTGGGCTTAATTGATGTAAAGACATATCCATTGAATGACAGTAATTTCTATAAAGAAAGTTATGATAAAACACAAATTATCATAGGTCACACTTACAGAACTAACATGTTACATTTTGGTGGGTGGATTAACCGTTTAAACGGTAAGAACAAAAAAACAGCCACATTTACAATCAGTAAAGAAGGTAAAATTTACCAACACTTCGATCCAACCTGTTATTCAATATTTATAGATAAGGAACAAGATAAGTCTTCCATTTCCGTAGTATTAGAAAATGTTGGTTGGTTTAAAAAAGATGTTATGGTTGATAGATATGTTGATTGGTTGGGGCATAATTATAAGAAAGATCCTAATGATGTTTTAGTCAAGAATTGGCGTAATTACACATATTGGGATAAATATACAAAGGAACAAATGGATTCGGTAAAATATTTGGTGGATAAATTATGTGTAGAACATAACATACCTAAAAATTTTATTGGACATAATGTATACGATGAAAATGTAGACCTTTTTAAGGGTATAACTTTTAGAAGTAACTATTATCAAGAAGTTACGGATGTAAATCCAGCTTTTGATATGGAATTATTAAAAAACATATAAAATGAAAAACAACCCAAATGACATTAGAACCCTTTTAGGTAAGGTTAGAAAAATACAAGAAAGTGATCAACAAATTGGTTCACTTAATTCTGATGATATCAAAAAATTACTTGAGGAACAAAAAAAGCCACAACTTTCTGTTAAACAAAAATGGACTTTACTTACTGAAGAAGAGGAAGAAATGGTTATAGATATTAGTGATGAAAAAGCACAAGAAGTCACACCAGATGAACAAAGAGAAGAAGAAAATAAATTTAAAGATATCGTATCTAAATTAGTTAAATTTAGTAAGATAAAAGTTTATAAACAAAATGTTGAATGGTCTGGTGAACTAGTACGTGAGAAGATTAAATGGGTTTATTCATTGAATGAAAACAACGGATGTTACATTTCAATTGAAAGTCAAGATATGTTACCACTAACCACAGAGGTTATTGAAACATTTAAGAAATTAAGGGGTTATTACGATGCTTGGTCAGATGAATGGTCATCTAGGTTAACTGGAACACCAACAACAGGTGGAGAAGGTGAAGGAACTGCAGCACCAGAACCAGGTAATGAAGGTGGTGGTGGAACTGAAGCGGGTGGGGGTTTTGAATTTTAAAAATATGGAAAAGAAAGATAAGTTTTTAATGATATTGGTGGGTGGTTTGATTATAGCTGTCCTTTTTCTATCTTGGAGAATCGGTATACTGAAGAACAGTAGTAAGGATGCTCTCGATGATATGAAGAAATCTATTATAGCAAACGATAGTTTAACGAAAGAGAAGGATGGTCAGTACGCTAAATTAGTTGATTATTACAAGTCTGAGAAAGATTTAAAGAAAGAACTTAAAGAAAGTAATGAAGAGTTATATAAAACAATAAAGAAACAGGGTGAGAGAATTCTTAGTTTAACTAGTGTTGTAATATCATTACAAGGTGCCGTTAATGAGGGGTTCGGTCACACCGATCCTGTTGATTCAAATCTAATTAATTTAACACTCAAATACCCAGAAGATAAAAACCCCTTTATTACATGGGGTGGTTCTGTAAATAAAAATACAGCACACTATAAAGGTGAATGGACCTTTGGTAAACTACCATTACAAATTGTTTTAACCGAAGAAAAAAGAGGTTTATGGAAAACGAGACTTATCGGACCTGATTGGTTTAAATGTGATTCTCTAATGGTTAACAGTCTTCCAGCTGAACAATACACAGAAAATAAAGCCAGAAAACTACAGTTTTTAGTTGGTGGTGGTTATAATAAATCATTATCCCCAACAGGAGCTGATGCTGTTAGTGTCGGTGGTGGGATAAATGTTTTTGACAAACATAATATCATATTGAATGTTAATACAAATAAAGAAATAGGAATTAATTATTACTATAAATTTCAATCATTTAAAAAGAGGAAATAATGAATCAACAAATACAAAATCTATTAGAAGATATTAAAAACAATAGTGATAAGTCTATCACTTTGTATACAATGGAACATTGTCCAGCTTGTAACGAATTAAAAAGAAAATTAGACCATGTTGGTATTATGTATGAGTTTGTAGAAATGGAGGGTAATACAGAAATGTGGGATTACCTTAAAAAAATTGGTGGTCAAGATTATGTACCACAAGTTATGATTGAAGGTAAGTTAATCACTGAATATAATGAGGTTAATGAATTGATTTCAAAAGTAATAAGTGAAATGGTTGGTAGAAGAATTGTAATTAATTAAAATTACCTTATATTATTTTTAAAAGAACCACCTTTAGGGGTGGTTTTTTCATTAGAAGGAAGATATTTATTAAAAAAGTGTACCCTTTGAGATCTCAATAAATTTATATTAAAATAATAAATAAAGTAAAAAACAAAAAAATGGCTAAAAAAGTATTAAGATACACTGAAGAAGAGTTTGTAACTCTCTTAGAAAATATCGTAAAGAAAGTTAAATCTGAAGAAAAAAGAGTTAACGAATCTAAAAATATTACTAACCAGGATAGAAACAACAGAAGAAACTCTCTAAACGAAAGATTCAGAAAACTCTAATTAATTAATGAACAGAAACGGTATTAAACACATCCTTAGAGAAGAACTCACTAAGTCAGACGAGACTAGGATTAAAAAACTAGCTCGTGATGAGTTTGATACGCTCATAAAGAAACACTTAAACAGTGATCAACTTGAGAAAACCGTTAAAGAATTAGTTGTTAAGAACTTAAAAAAAGATAAGCCAACCCAAAAGGAAGTTGCTATAATTACAAAGGAAGTTATGTTGAAATTCTATAAAGTTCTTTGGACTAGAAAAAACTTTTGGAGTAATGGTTTAGAAAATATCTAATGGCAAAGAAGTTAAGTAAATTTAGTTTACACCCACCAACCGATAAACCCAAAGAGGGTATGAGGATTAGATTAATCTCAATGGTTGATGATCCTAATCCAGTATCACCAGGTACTGAAGGTACTATTCGTTTAGTTGACGATATAGGCACAATTCACGTTAGGTGGGATGATGGTAGACAGTTAGGTGTTATTCCTGGTGTTGACCAATACCAATTATTAGAATCTAATATTAAAGGGGTTAACCCACCAAAGACAACTAGACTATCGTCAACCACAAAAAGTGCTATTAAATCTTCTGGAATTAAATCAAACCCTAATATAAAAAAAATTAAAGTTGAAGGTGAAACAGACACATCATGGGATGAGTTAGTTAACGATGAAGTTGAGGATAAAATTAAAGGTGGTAAAGCTGATAAACTTTCTATTAAAGATTTATCAAAAAAACATAAAGTTTCCGTTGATGAAATCAAAAAAGAAATTAGAATCGGTGTAAAAATCGAAAAAGAACATGTTGGTGATGACATCAATAAGGCTAAGGAAATAGCTATGGATCACATCTCAGAATTCTCCGATTATTATTCAAATAAAAGATATGGTGTTTTAGCATCTGAAAAGGGTTTAAAAAAATCTAAAAAGGAAAAAGAAGAAATAGATTATATGACATCGACTGGTTCGGTTGGTGGTGTAAACGGAATGGGTTACAGTTCACCAGCGGCATGGGGACCAGGGGTTTTAACGAAAAAAACTGGTGTTGCTAAATCAGGCCCAATAAAGGAAATGACAACGACATTTAATACAGATAGAACTGAGGGCACTAACCCTTTAGGTACTAATCCGTGGAAAGATTTAGATCATGATAAATGGAATTTTGACGATGTACCTACTTGGAAAGGCGGTAAAATTATTGATCCTCTAGCTAAAATTAAAGGTACTTGGGATAATGACAATTTAGACATTTCTAAAGAATGGGATAAATCTCAAAAGAAGAAAAGTTTAAAGAAAGAAGATTTCTTAAGAATGGTTAATAACCGTCTTAACGAATCTAAAGAATCAACAAAATACTATGTTACAAAAAATTCAGGACCTGGAACAAAGGTGGTTAAAGGACCAGTATCTAAATCCCAAGCTGAAGATTTTGCTAATAAAGAAAATGAAAAGATTTTAAAACAACAAGAAACAATTAGAAAAGGTCAAGTCACATCTGATGCGGCTAAAGGTGTTCCATTGAGAAAAGAAAAATATAAAATCTTTAATGTTATTACTGATAAAGAGTTAGATAACGTTGGAAAAGGTTGGTGGGATGAGATAGAAAAAGAAGTTAAAGACGTAGAATTAGATGAAACAACAACATTTGGTTCGGTTTGGGGTTCAAATGGTCCTCCAGTCGGTCCGGCTTTCGCAGCCAAAAAGGGACAATGGAATATGATTAAGAAACCAATTTGGGTTGGTGGTACTATAGTACAAAAAGACATTGAAGAAAGTGTATTAAACCCTATTACTGAGGTAAACAAGGTTAAATATAATCCTAACGGTAAAATTGTTACAATTAAGAAAAAATGCACAAAATTCCCATATTGTAGTCAGGGGGCTATAGATAACCCGTTAAATTTATCTAATACAACGAAAGGTTCTGGTACTTATGTAGAAGAAAATTTCTTAACCGATGAGACAATTAAAAACATTAAAGAGGTTGCTGACAAAACAGGTAAATCATTTAATGAGGTTTATCGTACTATTATAAAGAGTTTAAGTTAATTAACAGATATTTATTTAAAAACAAATAAAAAATGTCAAAATTTAGTAAAATAGTAAAAGAAAATATTAAGAATCTTCTTGGGGAAGGTTTCGAAGATATGGAAATTGCTTTTGGTACAAAAGAAATTAAAAATTTATCTGACGCTGAAAAGAATCAATTTGGCCCAATGGGTCAATTAAAAACCGATAATGGAGCTAGTTTTAAGAACCCAACCACTAACGGTATGAAAGAGGTTGATAAAGCTAACAAACAAGGTGGTACTGACGCTAAAGCTTACTATAAAGAAGTGGCTAAGAAAATCAAAGACTTTCAAACACCAAACGATAAAGAAAAATTTGACGCACCAAAAACACCAACAAACGCAAAAGGTGAGAATGAAAGAATTAAAACAACTGGATACGATGTTGGTATAAGTGGGATGGAGGTTACTGCTGATTTAGCTGCTGAAGAAGGTGGTGATGAAGCAACTAAAAAACTATACAAAGATAGAATGGTTAAACTTAACAAGGGTGATAAAACCTACGAAAAGATGGTAAAAAACGCTAAAGAAACTAATACTTTAAAATATAAAAAAGAAGCAAATAACACAAGACCTGTGAAACAACAAAAATCACCTCAACCAATGGGAGAAAATATTAAATACGAAGGTGTCGATTCAAAAAACATCTTTAAAGCAAACGGAAAACTTGTATCAGAAGAACAAGTTATAAAATTAGCAAATAAAGTTCCATCAAGAGTTAAGGTTGATGAGTCTGTTTTTGCAATCACCGATGGAGAAAACACCTACAAAATTCTTTGGGAGGGTGATTCTAAATCTGGCGAACCAATAGTTACTAACTTCAAGAATACTGAATTAGTTAAAGAAGATATCCAAGAAATGAAACGTCTTTGGAACTTTAAAACAAGTGACGCTATTTCTACAAAGAAAAACATTACAGAATCTGGTGAAGATGCTTTCAAAAGAATGTTGAAATTGGTTAAAGAAAATGCTAAAGAGGAAGAGGAAGAAGAAACTGAAGAAGAAGATTCAAAAAAAGGTTTAAAAGGTAATCAGAAAAAACTTGACAAGAATAAAAACAATAAATTAGACTCAGAAGATTTCAAAATCTTAAGAAGTAAGAAAAAATAAGTTTATTTAAAGATAAAAACCCCTCTAATGAGGGGTTTTTGTTTTAAATGAATATTTATAATTAAATAATAACAATAAATTAAGTTTTTAAAATGGTATTAAAAAAAGGTGATAAAGGTTCTGCGGTTAAAAAACTACAAGAACTGTTAAAACTAACGGTTGACGGAGATTTCGGACCAGGAACAGAAGTTGCTGTTCGTAATTATCAAAAATCAAAAGGATTATTAGCTGACGGTGTTGTCGGGGCAAAGACGGCTGAAATGATAGGGTTTAAAATCGAAGATTACCTATCAACAGATTTAAGTAAATCTACCGCTTTAAGACCAGCTTCTGTTGACACATCTAGTCAAACAAAATATGTAACAACTGAAGGCCTTACTATTAATAAATTTTATTTAGCAACTGATGAGTATATAAACGCTAACATTGCCAAAACATGGTTATTCTTACACCACACAGCTGGTGGTCACGATCCTTATTCTACAGTTAAACAATGGGATAATGATACAAGAGGACGTATTGCAACACAATATGTTATAGGTAATAAATCAGCAACAAACGGTGATACTAAATTTGACGGTACTGTTGTAGAGTGTTTTCCAAACGGTAATTGGGCATATCATTTAGGTGATAACGGAAGTTCACATTTACACCCAGAATCAATAGGAATTGAAATTTGTAGTTACGGTTATCTGGAGAAAAAGGCTGATGGAAAGTTTTATACTTATGTTGGTAGTGTAGTACCCAGTGACCAAGTTTGTGATTTAGGATTCAAATTTAACGGACATCAATATTATCACAAATATACTGACGCTCAAATAGAATCAACACGTAAATTAATTATAGAAATCGTTAGACGTAATCCAGGTATTAATGTTCAAAACGGTCTAAAACAGTGGTTGAAGACAGAAACTCCAGCTGTTGCTTTCGGATACAAAGACGACGCCTACTTTGGTAGAGTTAAAGGGGTATTAACCCATACAAATGTCCGTAAAGATAAAACAGATTGTCACCCACAGTCCAATCTAGTCCAAATGATTAATTCCCTTTAATTTAAAGATAAATGTTTTATATATGAGTATGAGAGGGAAAATACAACAACTTGATTTTATAGAATATATCTCAAAACCTATGGAAAAGGAAGATATTACATTGATGTTTAAAATTAATAATGTAACACCAGAAAGAAGTGGGTTATATTTAGATTTTACACACTCTTTATTTGAAATAGTAACCACAACTTATTTGGGTGATGAAGTTATGAGTGATAAATCAACTAAAGAACATTTTGATTGGTGTTGGAATAAAACAATAAATTCGTTTAAGAAAGAGAAGGTATATTTCGAGAGTACTGAACTATATAGTTACTTCATAACTCTATTCATAGAGTCTTTCTATAATGAAAATGATAAATCAGAAGAGAATGTTAATAAGTTATTGGATTTTTGGAGAGACATCTTCACCTATTCAACTATTAAAACTCGTTCAGAATTAGAGGCATTCCTTGATTTATATAAACTTTTTGATAAATCTTTAATGAATTAGTATTTATTTTTGGTATAATACCACTAATTTTTACTTTAAATAAATGTTTTAATATGGATTCAAGAATTTTCGACATAGTAACAGCTAAATTAGCGACTAAAAAATTAGAAGCAGAAATCGAATTAGAAAGAGTTATTAATGATAACTCAGATTCTTCAACTGAAGATATTATAGAAAAAATAATGTGTAACATTTCTAAACTAGTTAAAATCACATCAGAACAACAATTGTGGTTAAATCTATTGAAACAAACACAACAAAGACCCGAAGAGGCAAATAATAACAAAAACAAATAAACAATTAAAAAAATGACAACAGACAGTCTAAATTCACTAAAAACATTAGTTACTGAATTCGAAAGTAATTATTCTAAATTCACTGAAAAAGGAAATAAAGCCGCAGCAACACGTGCTAGAAAAGCTTTACAGGACATCAGAAATCTTGCAAAAGATATCAGAACTGAAATTAGTGATTCTAAAAAGAAATTAACAGCCTAATATGGTTGAATCTCTCTTAAATAAAGTATTATTCATAATTTTCTTCCTTTCAATTCTTAATATTTTAAGACATGGTTGGAAAATTTTTATGAGATTGAGGGATGAAAAAGTTCCTAATAAGTACGAGCTCGCGAAAGTTGAGCTTGTACTTTTGGGTCTTTCTGTCGCGTATTTAATTAGTACAATTTTTACAGGAATTAAAATATAATGGAAATAGGAAATAAAGTTCGATTAAGAGATGGCCGAACAGGTACCATCATTAACAAAGAAGTTCCCTCATGTAAATGTAAGGGTCAGGGTGACTGGATAATAGAAATTGAAACTATTGTTGAAGGTACTATCAGTAAAACAACGATAAAATCGCCAATAAGTAAGAACTTAGAGGTTATAGCTTAACATAAATTAAAATGATACAAGAACGTTTTGAAGAACTACAACCTTATTTAAAAGGTATAAAATTATCAGATGAGTTTGTCATTGTCGAATCCATGTTAAAAACATCTTGGAAAATACGTGATATTCTTCCAGATGACGTACAAGTACAAACTAAAGATGAGAATCGTAATGATGGGTTGAAGTATCATATGATTTATTCAAATGAAAGAACAATCGATGAATTAATTGACGTTTTAGAAGGTATTGTAAATACAAATATTGAAATAGAACAAAAACAAGCATTACTTCGTTCTAAAGTTGAGGAATTAAAGAAAATGTTTGAAGAAAAACCATTAGATGAATTAGTATCCTTAAAATTTAGTTCAGAAATGGATATAACATTAAAACCGAATAAACCCGAACCTCCACCAACGAAAGTTTTACGAGAAGGGGAAAATCCAAATACAATCAAATCTGATGTCAGTACCGAAAAAGTTTAATGAAACAGTAAACCTGAAAAAAAGATTCGATTCATTAAATGAATTAGTTTTCTTTACAGTAAAGTACGATTATAAACTTACTGAAGATTATAAAGACCATTTACATGAAGAATTTGATGTTGATGGTGAAATCACTGGTACTAAAGAATTTTACGCCTTAGATGAAGAACAGGCGATAGCTAAAATAGAAAATTGGTTCTTAGTTCTTACAGATAAAAAAATTCTAGAATCTTCCACTATAAACTCAATAGAAACTAAGAGTTTTAAGGAAACATTAAAAGAAAAGAAACTACTAAATTTATTATACAACGAATTATAAAAAAACCCTCTTAAAGAGGGTTTTTTTTATTCTACAAATCTATCCCATTGGTCAGATCTAATCTTATTTAAATAGAAAGAATCGATTCTACCTAATTCTTGTTGTAATTCACCCCATCTTTCGAACTCTTCAAAATGTTCCATCCTATCATCCCACAATTCAACTTCACGAACATCTGGATATTGTTTTAATAGATTATTCAAATGACTAATCTTATTCTGTAAAGTACCACCTCTATCGTTGAATAGATAATGGTTAAATTTGTAACCAATTGAATCAGTAATACCTTTAACCAAATGAGCCTGTTTTACCAGTCTACCAGTCAATAAAACCGTTACAGTTTCTGGACTTTTAACTTCTTTCTGCCAAGCATCATAAACCTCTTTTATCGGTGCCATCTTCCATACTGTAGTATCTAAAGATTCATCTCTACCCCACCAACCTAAATAAGGCCATGGTTTACCGTAATTATCAGCCCACATTTGTTTGTTTTCTGGAGATCCAATTGGAGTATCTACCAAAGTACCATCAAAATCAAACACCGAAATCTTTCTTTTTGTCATAATTGAGTCTATTATTGTTTATAAATATAAATATTTTAAAAACAATTATCACTATGAAATTATTACTTTTTATGTTAATAGCGTATGGAATCTCAAATATCTTGGTATATGGTTCTATATTTGAGAAATGGAGAAACTTTTGGTCCACGGTAAACCCAGGATTTTTCGGAATGTTATTCACTTGCATGATATGTTTACCAACATATGTTGGTTTTATGGGTTCATGGCTTGTTTACTCACCATCAATAGACTATGAAATAGTTACCGAGGGTATTAACTTTTTTGGGTTGTTCACATTCCCTAAAGAATTGGTTGCTATATTCTTGGACGGTTGTATGACATCTGGGGCTGTATGGTTAATTCATACAAAACAAGAAAGTATTGAAAGAAGTCATCAAAACTAAATACAGTGAGGTATCAAACTACCCCATACCTGTTAAAAGATATTAAATTTACAAAAAATAATTTAGCTTTTAAAAATGACTACTTAGAGAGAGATAAGAAACACACTCATTATGATTGGGAAGGTTTAAAAAAAAGTCTAATAGAGAATGGTTATGATCCTGAAAAATACGGTTACATAGAAATATCTAAAGACGGTTATATATACGATGGGCATCATAGGACTTCTGTATTACAAGATATTTTTATTAATGATGAGAAAAAGGAAGTGTTAATTAAAAAATCTAGTATGAACTATAATTTAGAGATATTTTTAATTTTCACTATACTCTTTATAATTTCACCCATATTAATAGGTAGGTACTTATTTAAAAAAATAAAATCGATTTTTAAGTAAATTATAACCATATTTATAGATATGGCAAAGGAATATCAATCGGTAGGGATTCTCATTATATCACGAGATACAAATAAATTCTTAATGTTACATAGAGTTAATCACCCAGCAGGTACTTGGTCAGCGTTAGCTGGAGGTATGGAAGGTGATGAAAAACCAGTAGAAACTGTTAAAAGAGAGATAAAAGAAGAAATTGGTGTAGATGCATCAATGGTTGATGGGATAAAAGTTGTAGGAACATCAAACGTTATGGGACATTTACATTATGTAATGGTAGGGTTTGTTGATAGAGAATTTAAAGTTCCAGAATTACAAAAGGATGAAAATGATAAGTATGGTTGGTTTTCAGCTGACAATTTACCATCACCACTACATCCAGGCTTCTTAAACTCTTTAGAAATGGTTAAACCTTTCTTAAACTTAAGAGAAGTATTTAAAAGAGAATTCAATAAATTATTAAAATGAACAGAAATTTCGTAAAAGACGAAGAACGTAAGATGTTACAAGATGTAGTATCAACTGAGATTAAGAAAGAAAATTTTATCCGTGAAATTTTGGGTGGTTTGGGTGAAGAAATTAAAACAGAACCTAATAAAATTCAAAAGAAGTTAACATTTTGGGATAAAGTTAAAAAAGCGTTTTAAATGGTCAAAACAATTATAAGAATAATAAACCTTAAAGAGTTTGTTGATTTTGCTTATTCAATAAAAGAGATGAATGAGGTAAAAGAAATGGGATTTCCAATTCCTAAAGCTATGACATTTTTATTATCCAAACAGAATCACAATTCAATACAAAAAGAAATTCTTAAAGAAAAAAATTTAAGTAATTCAGAAATAGAATTCAGTGATGAATTTGAAGTTGAAATATATGGTATAAATTTTAAATTTGTTACAGAATGAGTTTAAAATCGTTTCATGATCCAAAATCAATCTGGTAATAGAGAGTGAGTTAAATTACGATAGAGCAACAATAACTAAACTTTGTAACGGTAAAGGTAAGACTGCGTATGGGTATAAATGGGAATATGTTAAAAAGTGATTTAGAAATATCTAAAGGTTTGGTTGCTTCATTGGATGAAGTTGGTCGTGGTTGTTTAGCCGGACCTGTTGTAACAGCAGCTGTTATCCTCCCTAAAGATTTCGACTACCCAATAGTTAAAGATTCCAAAAAATTATCCGAAAAAAAGAGAAAAGAAGCTTTCGAACTTATAAAAGAGAAAGCCTTAGGGTATACAATCTCCTTTATAGACCCTAAAACAGTCGATAGAGTCAACATTCTTCAAGCAACCATGTTGGGTATGCATGAATGTTTAGACTGCCTTAAAATCGATTTTAATCACATTTTGGTAGATGGAAACTACTTCAATAAGTACAAAGAAATACCCCATACCTGTGTAATCAAAGGTGATGACACTTATTATTCAATTGCTGCAGCTTCTATTTTAGCTAAAGTATCAAGAGACGAGTATATGAAAGAACTCCATAAAGAATTCCCAAATTATCAGTGGGAAGGTAATAAAGGGTATGGTTCTACTGGTCATATAGAGACAATCAAAAAAATCGGTATTACTGAACATCATCGTAAATCATTTTTAAAAAATATCCTTCAGTCTTAATTTTATTTTTCCTACTTTTTATTATGAAATTACCAAACGAAATAGTAGATGCTGCTATACATTACACAAACAACTTCATAAAGCAATATAAAAGAGAAACTTATTTATCTAACGATAAAGTTGTAGAACGTGCTAAGAATTTCTATGATAATGAAAAAAATATTATATGGATAAACAGTAGTAATGAAGTTAAAGACAAATTAAAAAATATTGATAAGCCTTGGGTTTACCATTACTCTCTACATTTAAATTGGGTTACCTTTTTTACGACATATTGGGGATTTATTCATAACCAAATAACCACTGAAGATTTCATTTTAAAATACGGTTATACTGAAGACAAATTACTTGAAGTACTCGATGTTTTTCAAAAAAACATGAATTTGGAAGATATTTTGAACCATGTAGACGGTATTATAGAAGATGGTGAAAATATTTATTTAATAAAAGCAGACCTTGATTTTATTAAAACTAAGTTAGAGAGGTGGAAGATTTAATCACATATTTAAATATAATCCGTAAAAAATTGGAAGGGTATGATTTTACGACATTCTCAATTCAATTAATAATGGATGAAATAACTGATATAGCAACCATTAATTGGGTAAAAAATGGGGATCCTAAATTAACTGAAGAACAATTTCTTAAAGTGATTTATAGAGCGATGGGTGAAGGTGATATTATCTTGAATTAGAACGATATAATCGATTATAACCAATCCCAGTTCTTTCATGAATTTTATGGTACCAAGTACCCCTGTTTTCTTTAGGTATTGAACCAAAGAAAATGATATCTACCACTTTATTATCAAAACAATAGGTTCTTACTTTATTATAAAGCCTTATTGTTTCATCAATATCTTTACAGGTTACAACATTTAAACTTAAGCCCTCAATAACAAGTTTGTTGTTTAACATTAAAATTTGTTTAGGGTTTTTCTTCTGTAAGTTTGATATAACAACGTGGTCAATGATTTCTTTAGCTGTTAATTTACGATTAGAACCACTAACATTAAAAGTCTCTTCAATTTGATACTTGGTTGAATCCATTATTATCCATTCATTATCATCAAGAGTTTCTTCAACAAATTTACCTAATTCGTTCTTAACAGTACGATTTTTGTCATCCTCTTCTCTCTTTTTTAACAATAAAATCTCATAATTAACGTCTGTTAATTTTTTATCTTTATAAACTTTAGTTTTTGGGAAGAATCCCTCTTGAGACTTTAGTTTTTCAAACCTATAATTAACATCATATTCTCTACTATAGGTGTGGAGGATTTTGGTTTTTACTCTATTTTCACATAATACTATTTGATACATCACTATATAAATATTCCACACATTAAAATATGAACAAGTATTATGAAATTTTAGGTTTAAAGCCTGGAGCATCTGAAGAAGAAATTAAGAAAGCGTGGAAAAAAATGGCCTTACAATGGCATCCAGACCGTAATCCATCCGAAGAGGCCAAGGTTAAAATTCAAGAAGTTAATGAGGCTTACGAAATTTTAATGGGGAAAAAACAAGCACCCAGAGAAGAAATACCTAATCACGGATTTAGAAACCCATTCGACCAATTCAGAAATAGGGGTGGATTTAGGATGAAAGCGAGACCATTAAATTTAGTGGTTGACCTAACAATTGAAGATGTTTTTAACGGTACAACAAAGAAAATTATATATAATGTTAATAGAACCTGTGGTACTTGTAATGGTGTTGGTGGTACTAAGAAGGTATGTACTGTTTGTAGTGGTAGGGGTTTTAAAAACGAAAACAATTTTGCCATGGGTATGAATGTTTTCTCTATGTGTAATAGTTGTGGTGGTGCCGGACAAATTTTTGCTGAAGCCTGTAAAACCTGTAGTTCTAACGGCGTGGTAAACCAAACTGAAAGTGTGGATTTAAAGATAACTAGAGGTATAACTCACGCTTCAAAGATGGTTTATACAAATTCTGGTAATGATGTACCAGGAGCGAACAGAGGTGATATATTTTTTACAATAAACGTTTTAGAACACCCAATATACACATTAGAAGGACTCAACCTTCATAAAGACGAAGAAATATCCTTTATAGATATGGTTTTGGGTAAAAATATTGAGGTAGATACCTTAGATGGCCGTGTTAAATTCACTATACAACCAGGTTGTGAGGCTAATACCACTTTTAGATTAACGAAAAAGGGTGTAACTGACGATGAAATTGGTGTATCGGGTGATTTATATGTTAAAATAGTACCAAAGATACCAAAAGAAATAACCCCCGAAGAAACCCAAATTTTAGAAAACCTACGTTCGTCAACCAACTTTTCGTGATATTTATTATTAATGAAAAAGAAGGAATTATTGAATGAAGTTATGGGGGTACCCAAAGCTCTTGATTTTTGGGTAAACACTTTCACTTTATTACTTACTGGAATGGCCAAGAAAATTACTGATTCTGAAGAAATAGACGAAACAGATTTTGATTGGAACAATTCAGATACAGGTGAAGAAGTAACAGGAAAAATGTATAGGGGTATTGCCAAAATTAATGGCCACCAAGCTATGGACCTTCTTGTTAAAATGGGTGGTGGTACTGAAAAAAGTTTAGAAGACACAAGAAATTTTTTAAAAAGTGATAATTTTAAGAAATTTCCAATGTTTCGACCATCTATTAAGTTAACAATGTTATTTTTACCTGATAAAGTTCTTGAACATGAGAAAGATAAAGATTTATGTGAGGCATCACATAATAGTCACGGTAGTAAACTATCCCCTATGGGTGGTGATGTTGTGGTATATACAAACCAAGAATTTACATTTAAAGTTTACTCACCATCTTCTTGGTTAAATGATTTAAATACAGAGGCATTCAAAAAATCTGTTAGAACATCTGTTTCACATGAATTACTTCATGCATATGAATCATATATGAGACTTAAAGGTGAGGGTAAATCAGAGAGTACAACATTTTTTGGTAGAGAAACAATGTTAAATGCGGCCGCAAAATTCATGAAAGATAGAAAATATCCACAATGGTCTTATTTTTTAAATTTAGTTTACCTACATTTGTCTTTTGAAATTAACGCGAGAGTAACCCAACTATATTACGAATTAGAAGATAAAGGTATTAAAACTTATGACGAGTTTATGGATGCCGTTAAAAAGACCAGTGCGTGGAGAGAGGTTAAATTACTTGGAGATTTCAACGATGAAAATTTTATTAAGAGTTTTGAGGGTAGTAAATCTGGGGGGTTAATGGATATGATAGAAGATATCGGAGAACAAATCGAAAGGTCTAAGGCCGGTCTTCCACCTATTAAACCGATTAACGATCCTAAAAAGGCTATGACCCATTTAATTGATGGGTGGAACGGTGTTTTACAATCTATTAATAAAGATTTAAGTAAAATGGGATATACTGGTAAACTAATGGACGTTGTACCACCAAAAGCAATGGAAGATCCGACATTTTTCTTTAAATTCTTTGAAAAAAGATTCCATAGGAAAGCTGAGAAATTCAAGAAAAAATTATTAAGGATATCATCTTTACTAATAAATAAAGAAAAAACAGAAGAAAACAGTGAAAAATTTAATTAAAAAAATATTAAAAGAATTTGAAGAAGATGATTTTGAGTGGGTAAATGACTTACCTAAAATTGAGGATTTACCACCTGGTGTTATATATAGAAAATTTGGTTTCAAAGATGAACACGCAAGAAACTATGTAGTAAAAGATTTATTATTCAGTGATACTAAATTAGTAGATAATAGAGTAATTCTATCTTTAGACGGTTATTGTGATTTTCATAAATTATTTTATGACAACAGTAGAGGTGGATATGGTAGAATTAACAAGTTCTTAGCTGAGAAGGTATTATGTGATGAAGATGATTGGTGGGAACCTTATAGTTCCAGAGATTTGGTTCACGATTGGAAGGACCAAATATGGGATCTCATAATTAAAGATAAAAATGCTTTAAATGCTGTATTAGAATATATAAAAAGATATGTTAGCTCTGTTGATTATAACCCTAAACAATTAGATATATATGGTGAATTACCAAAAAAACAAAATGTAATTCATATAGAAGATAAAATGGGTAACCAAAGAAGTCGAGTTTTAGATGCTGAATATTTTACTTGGTTAACAACACATTTAGATGAATTAGGGGATTTAATAAATAGTAACGATGAATTTGAGGATTTAAAACTTGAAACTATTTGGGCTTACGGTGACGCTTATTATAAATCAGTTATGAGACCTATCACCGAAGAGTTTGGTGAAGGTAAATGGGACGGTGGAAGAGTAGAGTTTGACGTAACAGAACTGTTTTGGACTTTAGTTGGTAGACAATTTGATATATGTTGGGATGGTTGTCATAGACCTAAGGATCAGTCTGAAGAAGAATACGAGGAATATTGTAGTGAATGTCACCAAATAGAAAATTGGAGTTATTTCATAGACTTCTATCAAGAATTAAATGAGGACTTATGGTCACCAAGATATGATGAAGATCCTGATGACGATAAAGTAGATAAGTACTTTATTGAATCAATTTTAGATAGATTATGAGAAAGGTATTATAAATAAAAACTTGACAAGTAAAGAATTTTTATTACCTTTGTACTATATTTATTAACAAATACAACAATTAAGAAAATGAACACAGTAATTAGAATAGAGAGAAGAGAGGAAACTAACCGAACGGTTGGGTGTCTAACTATTGTCTAATAATTACTAAGATAATATTTGAATCCGACCACCATGTGGTCGGATTTTTTGTTTTTATAACCTATTTATAAATAAAAAGGTTATGGAAATTTGGAAAAGAATAGGAGAAACAAATTATGAGGCTTCATCTAGTGGTGAAATAAAAAATATTAAAACTGGTAGAATATTAAAACAAAGGATTGATAAAAGAACTGGTTATTACATTGTGGATATACAAATTAATGCACAAAGTACTACGTTTAAAACACATAGATTAATAGCTAAAACTTTTTTAATAGGTGACCCAAAAAGTCATGTAGACCATATTAATAGGGATAAAACTAATAATAGTGTCAACAATTTAAGATTGGTAAGTATTGAAGAAAATTTAAAAAATAGGAGGATTTTCACAACAAAAAAAGAAATAGAAATTATTATAAATTTCCATAAAGAAGGTAAAAATATTGATGAAATATATAATGAAATAAATAATACGCTCCCGTCGTCTACTGGCTAGGACGACACCCTTTCACGGTGTAGAAGGCGGATCGATACCGCTCGGGAGTACTAAATTTAATGAAATGAATAAGAATGAAATAACAAAAGAGTTAATTAAAAGTAGGGTTATGGCTAAGTTTAGTCATTACTTAAAGGGTAACTTATACTACACTGTAGAGTTAGTAAGTGGTACCTATCAATTCCCGATTCCAACAGTGGAAGAAGGTCCGACATTCAATGATGATGAAAGTGGATTGTCGATGTATGAAACTGAAACGGTTGTTTTATCTGCCGACCTTGGAACTACTTCTTTCTACAACGAAATGAGAGGTTCAGAGTTAAACAGATGGGTTTTAAAAGCAATTGATTCTGAAGAATTCATCAAAGTAAAATAATTGCGGTCTCGTAGTTCAACGCAAAGAACATTAGTTTCCTAAACTAAGAATATGGGTTGGATTCCCGTCGAGACTACAAATGTTCCTGTCGTCTAATGGTTTAGGATGATACCCTTTCAAGGTGTAGATGCGAGTTCGATTCTCGTCGGGAATACCATAAGCCCCTGTACCTCCCCTGTTTTCTAAACAGTTGAAGAGTAATTGGATCAATGAGGGTTCGAGTCCTTCCTGGGGTTCTAAAAAGAACTTGATTTATAATTATATTATTCATATAATTGAACTTGTAAGTAAAAAATGGCTCCATCGTTTAATGGATAGGACAAATCTCTTCTAAAGATTTAATGGGGGTTCGATTCCCTCTGGGGCTACTAAAAATTTTAAATTAAGATATGAAAAACGCAATAGGTCGTAGAAAAAGTGTATTAAGCAGATTAGAAGTTCAACTTGAAGTTGGAACTAAAACAGGTAAACGTGGTACTGGTACCATTGCTTTAAACCCAAAGGATAAAGCAAGAATTGAAAAAGAAATTACAATTCTTAAAGAAAAAACAAAATAAGCTGTTGACAGAGTATGTTTTTATACATATAGTTAACAAACGTTCTTGAATACACTGATTTATTATTTATTTGACGCGGTTGGGGTGATTACATCTAAACTTAGACAGAAACGTTAAACTGTAAAAAACCGTAAGGAAAAAAATGTTTAACAAAGGTGTTACTTCTCATTGTACGACCTAATCAACAGGAGAGAGTTTTGAAATAGTCTCTAAAAAATTTCGAGTTTGTGAACTCTAAAATTACACGGTTCGCCACCGATAGAGGGCAACCATTATTCTGAGATATTCTCAAATAAGTTATAAATCAACAAAATATATTTAAAATACTTCTATTGAAGCGGAGACCAAAGTTACATCATTATACTGAAAGAAAAACAGAAAAACACTTTAGTCATTAATACTCAGTAGGACCAAAATTGTCCACATTTCGATTTATATTGAAATTGTGAGACCTTGCGAGTCCTTACGAGAAATTGTAGGGACTTTTTTATTATAACAAATTATTAACAAACAAAAGAAAAGGAGAAAATTATGAGCAAGTTTACAAAACATTCAGCAAAAGCGTCAGCAGACCACAAGGCATTTCAAGACAAAGCAGTACAAAACTTTGATGGGGGAACATCTTATACGTTGAATCCACTTGATACATTACGTATCGTGGCAGCTTCATCTATTTTCGGTGAACCATCTTATTACAGAGGTTCTCACGATAAGCCTTCTAACTTATCTACAATAAAGAAGACCGATATTCTTGGTACCTATACGGATCCAAGTGAAACAACTACTGATGTCTTCACAAAGACAATCGATGCCGCATTGGACTACGATTTCAAGGCAACCCTTGAGTTCGCGAAGACATTACGTCACGATTTATTTATGAGACTTAACCCAGCGGTTATCTTCATTAGAGCGTCTCAACACCCAAAAAGGATTGAGTTTAATGAGGCAAACCCAGGTTTAATGAGGCAATATGGATTGGATATTGTTGGTCGTCCTGACGACATTACAAACCAATTTGATTACTTCATGTTCTTGAAGGGTTCTAAGAATGGATTACCATCCATTATTAAGAGAACTTGGGCTGAAAAATTAGCTACCTTCAACAGGTACCAAATTAACAAGTACAAGTCTAAGAGTTTAATCGACCTTGTTCGTATCTCTCATGCTCATTCTGAAGTCATTGACGAATTAATGAAGACTGGTGATATTAAGGTTGGTGAAACCGAACAAACTTGGGAAAGCCTTAAGTCTCAAGGTAAGACATGGAAGGAAATCCTTAACACGATTAAGGTTCCACACATGGCTCTTTTGAGAAACTTAAGGAACATCTTTACCGAAATCAACGATGTTGAAATCGCTAAGAAGGTTTTAGCCGACCTTAAGGCTGGGGTACTTTATGGTAAGCAATTCCCATTCCGTTACTACACGGCTTATAAGGAAATCGACAAGACCACTGTTAACCACAAGGGATTGATTCTTGATAGTCTACAAGACTGTCTTGACATCTCTGTCGATAACTTCCCTAAGTTAAAGGGTAAGGTAGCTTGTCTATCTGACAACTCTGGTTCTTCTTGGGGTTCTATGAACTCTGAGTACGGAACGACACACATAGCTGAAATCGCTAACTTGTCTTCTATAATTACCGCATTAGCTTCTGACGAAGGTTATGTTGGTGTATTCGGTGACAACTTAAGCTTAAAGCCTGTGTCTAAGAGAGATGGTATTCTATCTCAATTGAAGGAAACTTCTGAAAGAGGTAGAAACCAAGGTGGTGGTACCGAACATGGTATTTGGGTGTTCTTACGTCAAGCAATTGATACAAAGACACATTATGATACCATCTTCATCTACAGTGATATGCAAGCAGGTCACGGTGGATTGTACGGTAGAAATATCGGTAGTGGTGACGTTTACGAAGGTAGAGGAAGTCATGTCGATGTACTTAAAATGGTACAAGAATACCGTAAGAAGGTTAACCCAAAGGTTAACATCTTCACAGTCCAAGTAGCTGGGTATAACAACTCAGTTGTTCCTGAAAACCTTTACAGAGGAGCAGTTCTCGGTGGGTGGACAGGTAAGGAAGCCCTTTACGCTAACGAAATTATCTCCGCGTGGGATGGTATCGAAGCTAAGGTGGTTGAAACACCAAAGGTTGAAGAAACCATTCAGTCCTAAATAATGGGGGTTTAATAGCCCCCATTTTATTTTTTAAAAACTATGAAGAATAAAGACTCCCCATAATGTACTGTTGTACATTATGAAAATGGATAAAACCAAAAAACAAGAAGAAAAGCAACCATTAAAATTATGGTTGGTAGAAATCACACTTACGAGTGGTGAAGGTCTACAATTTTATGTTTCAGCTCTAAATCAATTTGAAGCTTATAAAAAAGCTGAAGGTTATTCAGAATTAGCTGAAAATGAGTCTTTAAGAAAGTATTATAAAACCATCGGTTTTAAATTACTACCTTAATAATCAATGGGGAACTTAAGTTCCCCATTTTGTTTTATAGATATTTATAATTGTGAAAGATTTAATTCGTAAAATATTAAAGGAATCGGAAGATGATTTTGAATGGGCAAAAGATTTGGTTAGTTCTGTTTCTAATGTCGATTTGAGTCAAATTGAGGGGTTGAAGGATTTAGATAGATCTAAAAATTATATAATATGGGTTGAAGATTTACCATCAGAGTCTATTGAAAAAATATTTAATTTTATAGAAAGTCAAAAAAAATGGTTATCTAACACTTTTATGGAACGAGAAGATTTTGATAGTATCAAAAGAAAGGCTTCTATCATATGCATACACCCACCAAGAAATAATTGGGAAGAAAGAAGTGGTATTGGTGTATGGACACATGACCCTGGAGGTACCCAAAGAGAACTTTATGAAGAGTTAGTTAATAAGCCAAACACTGTTGAGATTAACCCATATCAAATTCTAGCACAAATGTAAATATACCATTTGTTTCCCCATATTTATTTTATATATTTGTGTTAATATGAAAGTAAAATTACCAGTTAATGTAACCGAATTTTTGATTGACTTACCCGAACATGGTCAGGGATATCAAAATGTAAAAATTGAATTAAAAAATGGTCGTGAAATTGAAACCACAGTTGAAAATTGTGAGTTTCTAAATTTACCAAAAGGAATTAGGTACGAAGAAGTTAAAAGTATTGCTTATAAATAAAAAAGGAGAATTAATTCTCCTTTTTCTTTTTGTAATTATCTACAATTTCTTTTTCTGACTTTTCATCAACATTGTTACGTATTTGTTCCATGTTTTTAACCCAAAAAACGAATTCATGTGTTAATAAACCACTGTCAGAATAATCACACTTTAGACTCATTTTTTCAAACACAACATTCATATCGTAACCGTTGATTACCACACCTGTTGGATCCAAGAAGTCTAATTTGATTTTTCTTAATAAAACAACATCATCTGGGATTACAACATGATTAACTGTGTTGGAGATTGAGAAGGTTAGTTTTGTGTAAATTTGGTCTCTTTTTTTGTCTTTCTTTTCCATGAAAGATTCTAAACTTACATTTCTAACTAAATAATTTGGTACTTTTCCGATGTTTAGAATCCATCTGTTCGCTCTTAAAGGTTCTTCAAAAACGGGTATTTTCATTGTTAATTCTGCCATAAAACTTCTTTATTAATAAATATTGAGGTTTTACTTTTTTAAATTCTTGATTTATCTATAAATGTTACGTCACGATCATTTGTGGGTAATATTTATTTAATATGGATATCATACATAAATCTATTAGGAGACATGACTTCGTAAGTGGTGAACCGTCAAAATATACTATCATACATGGATTGGGTGGTGATATAATTGGTTATAGAGGTTCACAAACATTCGAGGCTGGTTACATTTATGCTCCATATATACCGATGGTACTTGAAGGTGAATTCGAACCAAGAAGAGGTTTAGCATCTAGATATGCTACCAAAGTAGTTAATTCAGACTTTTATGGTAGAATAACGGTTAATGAAGTCTATAACGGAGTTCAATTACCGAATGTTAATAGAAGTTTTGTATGATAAAAAAACGTTTACCTGGGTTTTCATTCCAGGAACCAAGAAATAAAGACGTATTAAATCTAAGATTTTCTTCGGTTAATGTTACCACTGGTACGCGTCGTCTCAGAGCTACTTGGACTCCTGAACTTGCACAGGATATACAAGCTTACCAAAATATCGATGCTGAAGCTGAATTAACAGCTATATTAAGTGAAGAAATACGAAACGAGATTGACAACCAAATTATTCGAGATTTACATGATAATGAAAGATTTTACAATCAAAACACCTTTACTGATGCTGTTAATAGATTTGGGTATCTTACTAATAACGTTTTAATCCAACACGGTCATGGTCATAGACCTATTGATAATGATCCACCAGTTTTAGGTGGTAATCCACCCCCTGGTTTCGATAACATAGCATTTCCTTTAATTAGAAGAATTGCGGCAAGAACAATAGGTATGGATATTGTAGGTGTACAACCTTTGGCAGCACCAACAGGACTTTTCCATTATTTAGATTATAGTTATGGTGGAACCGATAATAATATCTTATTACCTAATTATACGGTATTACCTAACGAAGACGGTTGGTATGCAGACGGTACTTTTGAATCTACTATGATTAAAATGGAAATCAAACCATTTAAGTTTAACCCTAGAAGAACTAGAAGAGAACGTAGAAGTCCCTACGTAAGACCAGGAATTTATTAACGAATTTTTGTTACGGCTTCAGGATATGTTTGACCAATAGTATCAACATCTTTTCCTTCGTAAGGAACAGTATTTAAAACATACCTCATTGCATTTAAACCAGAAACTCTCTTATCGTTACTATCAATAACAACCCAAGGTGCCTCAGGAGTTGATGTTAATTTAAAAACCCTTTCTTTATATTTGGTATATGAACCCCATTTTTCTTGGGCTTTAGCATCATTGGGACTGTATTTCCAATAATTTAATGGGGATGTTTGTCTCATGGTAAATCTTTTAGCTTGAGTCTCTTTAGTAACCGATAACCAGAATTTAATTAAAAAATTACCCTGACTAACCAAGTCCCTTTCGAAATTTTTAACTTGTGCCATAAATGATTCATATTCCTCATAAGAAGAATACCCCATAACTGGTTCCACAATACCTCGATTATACCAAGACCTATCAAAAAAGATAATTTTACCTGGTTCAATATCATTTTTATATCGATTAAACCAATCTTTTCTTTCTTGTTTAGTTGGAACGTCTTTAGTAACAACTTTATAGAATCTAGGGTTTAAATGTTCGGTGAATTTTCTAATGGTTGAACCTTTACCAGCTGTATCACGACCTTCAAATAAGATAATAACACTATTATTAGTTTTCTTTAACCATTCTTGCATTTTAAGAAGTTCAATCTGTAAAGCTGTTTTCTCTTTATTATATTGTCTTCTAGGTATTATTGATGTTTCTTGTTCTTCTGGTTCATAATACTCTTCATCTGGTAGATTTTCTTCATAAGAAGTTCTTGAACCTAAAGAGCCTAGAATTTTTCTGAAGTATTTTGTAACATTCTTAGTTTTATCACCCTTTTTAAGTAATACGTTCTTAATAGTTCTTTTTAATAACTCAAAATCTAAATCCTCACTACCTTCAGAAGTTAAAATCTGATCCAATAAATCAGTAATTTCTTCAGACTTAATATTGTACTTATTTAAGGTTTTAGTGATATCTTCAATCTTTTGTACTTTTTCTTCAGCACTCTCATCATTTGAAGAGAATATCTTATTAATTAGGTCTTTAAAAAACCCCTCACTTAGAACCTCTTCTTTGATTATATCTTTGATACGTATCATCTCATTATAAATATTAAAATTTTTTGATTTGCTCATAATTTTCCCTTATCTTTATTAAAAATATAAACATATGAATCCAGACAAACAAATTGACACCTTAGAGAGAAAAGTTGCAAGTTTAATGTTCCAAATTAAACGTGGTGAGGTAACACCAGCTGAATCTAAAATTGGAAAGTACTTTAACAGGTTAAAACCGTTAGATCTACCTTCTTATGAAAATCTTTTAAAAGAATATAAGAAAATTCTTGAAGAAATCAAGAAACCAGTTGACAACGTCCAGGAATAACCTATCTTTAGTGTATAATTAAAATTAAAATACAACAAAAAATGGAAAACGGAACTGTAAAGTTTTTTAATGAGACAAAGGGATTTGGATTCATTAAATCGAGTGAGTCCGAAGAAGAATTCTTCGTACATGTCTCAGGATTAAAAGAAGAAATTCGTAAAAATGACGAAGTAGTATTCGAAATTGAAGAAGGTAAAAAAGGATTGAACGCGGTAAACGTACGTTTAGCGTAATCTTAACAAAGATATCTTACAAAATTACTAAGGTCTGATTTATTCAGACCTTTTTTTGTATATTTATATTATTATGGCAAAAGTAATTAGATTAACAGAGAACGATGTCGAAAGACTAGTTAAGAAAATCCTAAAGGAAAATATGAGTTTAGGAAATTTCCCACATATAACAGCTGATGAACACGATATCCAAGACCTACAAGAAGACGCTCATCAAGTTGGATATGGTGAAATGTCACTTTATGAAATGGAAGATTTAATTGGTAAAATAGAAGTTTACGGTAACGAAGTTTATTACGATGAAAACGATTCTGAAGTTATGATAATAATGAAAATTTATTTTCCCGAACAATTTGGTCAACGAGGTGACGAAGACTACCCAAGTTACCATTATAGAGATTAATAAAAAATAATTAAAAAAATACTTGACAAGTCACAAACTTTTACTATCTTTGTACTATATTTATTAAAAGAACACAAAAAATTAGAACTCAAATGAAAAACTTAACAAACATATTATTCGTGATGACACTAACAGTGTTATTTCAGTTTACACAAACTGATCTCGGGTTCCTATGTCTAAGTTAATCATATAAAATATTAACACAGATTGAACCCGAGAAGAAAAACTTCTCGGGTTTTTTGTTTTATAACATATAATTTCCCTTCGTCTAGCGGCAGGATATGATGCTTTGAACATCATGACGGTTTGGTTCGAATCCACCAGGGAAAACAAGATATAATGGATTCTAAGCTAATCTGGTGAAAGCGTACCCCTGAAGAGGGTAAGAGTTCGGTTCGAAACCGAGAGAGTCCACAAGAAACAAGCCGTAAGTACTGGTGTACAGTTATCTCTCATAAGGATGATTCGGTGGGTTCGACTCCCACATACGGTACCAAATGGTCCTTACGCACAAATGGTGGTGCACCTCACTTGTAATGAGGAATAGACTCAGTTCGATTCTGGGAAGGACCTCTAAACGCCCCTAGCAGATAATGGTGGTCTGCTTGGTTTACATCCAAGACGAGGTGGTTCGATTCCATCTAGGGGTACAAATAGTCTCATAACTCAGTGGTAGAGTACTTGGTCGACATCCAAGTTGTCGAAGGTTCGATTCCTTCTGGGACTACAAAAGCTAATGTCGTATAACGGCAATTACACCTCTTTCGTAAAGAAGATACAGGGGTTCAACTCCTCTCACTAGCTCAAATGCTCCTGTGGTGAAATTTGGCAAACACAATTGGCTTAAAATCAATCGCTTCGGCTTACGAGTTCGAGTCTCGTCAGGAGTACAAGATTTGGTAATTGATAATTTAATTACTATATTTGTGAAATAAATGCCTTCGTGATGGAACTGGTATACATACAAGTCTCAAAAATATTTTACCTACTGGTAATATTTATACTACGTGTACCATATTTATAGATATGAGACATGATATTTTTGAAAAAAAAGAAGAAATTTTACAAATGGTTTCAGATAATGAATCTAAATCTAAAATATGTAAAATATTAAAATGTAAACCTGAAACACTAGAAAGATACCTAAAACTCATAGGTGTTGATTATAGAGGTAATAAAGGTTTAAAGGGTAAAAAAACTGATGTTAGAAGAAAAAGTGCTCTCGAGTACTCGAAAAAAGAATACGCAGTTAAATCCCCAATGTTAAGAAAAAAACTCATTGAAGATGGGTTAAAGGAGAATAAATGTGAAATGTGTGGAACTAATGAATGGATGGGTCAGAAATTAAAATTGGAACTACACCACGTAAATGGTGATAGATTTGACAACAGTTTGGACAATCTCCAAATATTGTGCCCTAACTGTCATTCTTTAACACCTAATCATGGGAGAACAAAAACCTTCGTGGTCAAACGGTAAAGGCGCCTGATTTAGACTCAGGAGATTTTAGGGGTTCGACTCCCCTCGAGGGTACTGAATATTTATAATAAAAGCCGACATCGTATAGTGGCTATTACGCGGTCTTGGTAAGACTGAAACCCCAGTTCAATCCTGGGTGTTGGCTCTAACATTAACAATACGGGGTAGGTGTAGCTCGTTATAACACCGAGGGGTATATATAGTTACGAGAAACTATTGTGGCGTGTACAAAGGGTTAATGTTTATTTGGGGTGAGGATTTTAGCGTCGTGGCTAGAAGTATTTGAAAGGGAATCGCTATCCCAGTCGGTTTAATCCCGACCCACTCCACCTGGGGTCGTTTTTGTACTTTGATGATATTTATTATTAAAGTACGATTATGGCTAGAAAAGAAAAAGAATACCATTTCATTTATAAGACCACAAATCTTAAAAATGGGAAGTATTATGTAGGAATGCATTCAACAAATAACCTAACTGATGGTTATTTGGGGTCTGGTAAAAGATTAAGACGTTCTTTAAACAAATATGGAAAGGAAAATTTTAAATTTGAAATCTTAGAATTTTTATCTGACAGAATTTCACTTAAAGAAAGAGAAAAAGAATTAGTTAATGAAGAATTATTAAAAGATTCCTCATCGATGAACCTGAAAGAAGGTGGTGATGGTGGGTTTATAGATGAAAAACACCAATTAAAATGTTCTTTAGCAGGTAAGAAGGCTTATTTAGATAAACTTAAAAATGATGAAGATTTTAAAAATAAAATAAGAGAAGTTGGTGTGAGAACCTACAAAAATCTTAAAGGTTTAACTTGGGGTGATACATGTAGTTGGTTAGGTAGAAAACATAAAGAAGAAAGTAAGAAAAAAATAAGTGAAAAGGCTAAGTTAAGAACTGGTGAAAAAAGTTCACAATTTGGAACTTGTTGGGTAACCAACGGAAAAGAAAATAAAAAAATTAAAAAAGAAGAATTAAATAACTATCTTTGTAACGGATGGGATAAAGGTAGAAAAATGAATTAAAGATAAAAAGTTCTTAAACGCCGATAAGGACTAAAATGCTAGCAGGCGTGACGGATGGAAAGACATCAAATGGCCGAGTGGTGTAATGGCAGCCACGCCAGTCTAAGAAGCTGGTACCGTAAGGTGTGTGGGTTCGACTCCCACCTTGGTCACTAATGAAAAATAAAGGAGGACATATGATTTTGATTTTGAACGCGGACTATACACCGTTGACCATTATGTCTCTTAAAAGAGCTTTTAGGTTAGTGTATAAAGGTAAGGCTGAAGTTGTTACAACTAAGGGTGAATCCATCATGACTGATAAGAAGGCTTATGACAGACCATCTGTAATTAGATTAACAAAGTTTGTTTATTTTCCGTATAAGAGAGTTACACTTTCTAGATACAATATCTATAGACGTGACGAATATAAATGTTTATATTGTGGATCCAAGGATGCATTAACCCTTGACCACGTTATCCCAAAGAGTAAGGGCGGACCAAACTCTTGGAATAACTTGGCAACTTGTTGTATGAGTTGTAACATAACTAAAGGTGATAGAATGTTGGATGAAACTAATATGAAGTTGAGTTACAAACCCTTCACACCAAATTATTTATTCTTCATCAATAAGATGAACAAAATGCATGAAGATTGGAAACCATACATAATGGGTGGTAAATAAAAGAAATGAAAATGAAAAACACAATTAGAAAATTGACGAGTATGCTTGAGAACTAAAACTCAAGCACCGTCAATTTATGGAAAACAAAGACAAAGTAATTTTTAGCAAGAGAGAATTTCTTAACTTGCCAGGTCATCATTCTATGGCCAACATTGTAGCATCTATCACAAAAGAAAGAGATGATGATGTAGAAAAAGGTAACAGATGGGTGGATATCCATCTAGGTATTGCCGATTGTAGTCGTACTATTAGTTTAGCTATCGACTATTACACTAAAGAAGACCGTCAAAACGCTCTTCATAAAGTAGATACCATGATTAATACCCTTACCGAGTTCCGTGAGGCATTAGAAAAGGAACTTAAATACCAAAATCGTCTCGAGCGTCGTCGTAACAGATTAGAAGAAGAGAAGAAAAAAGTTGAAGAGGCTAAAAAGAAGAGATAATGGAAGGAAGAGAGATTAAATTCGAAGAAGGATTAGATTACTACTTGGAAAAGGGTCAGATAATTCTAACGGAACACTACCTTAAAAAGAGAGGTAAATGTTGTGGTTCGGGTTGTTTATTTTGCCCATATGAACCATTTCACCATAAAGGATCCACTAAATTAAGAGACAAATCTAAATTAGAGGATTAAAGGGAGATTGATGTATTTTTATTTACAACAACCTCACCTTTTTTATTGGTACTATATATTTATTTAAAAAGATTTATATGAATAAAAATAGTATTAACATTTCAGGGTTAAGGTTTAAGAATTTAACAGCTATAGAATTTTCACATCACAATAAAGTAGAATATTGGAAATTTAGATGTGAATTATGTGGTAATGACACAATTAAAAGAAAACCCGATGTAAAAAAAGGTTGTGTTGATAATTGTGGTTGTCGTGGGATTAATAAAGGTACGACTAACGGGCAATGGTCTGGTTATGAAGGTATAAATGGTAGAACATTTTCTTACTATAAAAAGGCAGCTAAGAAAAGAGGAAAAAATTTTGATGTTACAATAGAATATTTGTGGGATGTATACAACAAACAGGATAGAAAATGTCCTTATACTAATATAAATTTGGTAATTTCACCAAAAAATTCAGAATTTAGAACACCAGAAAACGCATCATTAGATAGAATAGATTCATCTAAAGGTTACATAGTCGGAAATGTTCAATGGGTTTATAAGTTTGTAAATGTAATGAAACATGAATTATCACATAATGAATTTATAGAAATCTGTAATTTAATTAGTAGACATTGTCCATTTACACCTGCTTATACTAAAGGTAATACTGAGTTAAAAGAATATTTAAAATAATTAAAAAATAGTTGACAGAAATCAAAAAAGTTTATATCTTTGTACTGTTGAAATAATTCACAGTCTTTCTGAAATGAAAGAGTCTTATTCAAAACTATACTGTAGAGGTTAAACGCAGTTGAGGGTTAGTCAACACAAGCTGAGGTGGTGAAACGGTAAACACGTTACTTATCCACACTCACGAATGATTTTAGTGTAACAGGCAGCATGTCCCCCTCTGAAGGGGAAGGAGTAGGTCCGAACCCTACAAGTCGAGTAATGAGTGATAGTAGTGGTCGAAAGAGTTCCTTCTGGAACGGCAGTAGACCTTGAAGGTTCAAGTCCTTCTCTCGGTACAAATACAGAAATGGCGAAACTGGCAGACGCGTTATTTTCTTATTCGACATATTTATTTGAGTCTGAATACGGTTATAAAGATTGGGTTCGACTCCCATATCAGACCATAGTTGAAGAAAGAGAATAATGACTGAAAAAGATTCTTCGGAATCGAAGTAGGTCGTGAATTGGTTCAAATCCTTCTTTCTGTACAAATATTGCGGGATAGAGCAGAGGTAGCTCGTTGGGCTCATAATCCAAAGGTCAGGTGTTCGATTCATCTTCCCGCTACTAAAAAATAACTTTTAATACTAAAAAAATGGCAAGAACATCAAAAAAGACCACACTAGGGGATTATATCACAAAGGTAGATAACTTAGATATCAGACAATTGTATAGTATGTCTAAAGCTGCTAACGGTAAGTCACAAGCAACATCACATGACATAAGAGTCTGTAAGGGTGGTACATTGGTGAAAGGTGGTTTTAAAACCAAGGAACAAGCCATTGAGTTCATTAAGAGTTCTAAATAAGTTCTTTTACATACACAAGTGGCGGAATCAGTAGACACGTATAACTTGTTTGAAAATCTAAAGTAGGATATTGCTGGAGTTACCTAAAAAATCAGCAAGACCCTTGGGTAGGCATACTTATTCTAATATTTCACCATTCGTGGTGGGATTGAAGTTTGGGTCTCAAAAATGAATCATCGACGATGTAAGGTGACCCCCCTCCGACCTTTAAGACTGTAGGGATACAGTGGTGGAATATGGATTTTGAGAATTCTTCTATCATATAGATAGTCCCCAATTAAGAGGGGGTAAGATGAATCACAATTATCTCCACCAACGAGAGTACTGTACAGTATTTCTTTAGTGGGTTTAGATATATATTATATTATAGATTAATAGATAGATAAAAAACAAATCTTTAGACAACAAACTGAGTTATGTCCACGAAAGTGGGTGAAGGTTCAAATCCTTCTTTGTGTACAAATATTGCGGGGGGGTGAAACGGAAAATCACGCAGGTCTCATAAGCCTTGAAATAACTGGTTCGACTCCAGTCTCACGCTACTAATAAGGACGTAATTTTTTACGTCTTTTTTTTGCTCACTCATTTAAACCGACATTTCACGAAGTATCTATATCTTATTTAATTTAAAGGCGTTACATTTTATATTTATAGAATATTGTACTAATAACAAATAAACCCAAACTAGAATGAAAAACATTAAATTTTTTTTAACCATAATTCTAACATTATGTTTAACACAACACATTAAATCACAATCAACATTCAACATCATCACTACTGGTTTTGAACAGTATTCCCCTATCATTAGTAATGCCAATCTAGAATCTTATAGGTTAAAAACAAAACGTGATACAATCACATTTGTAAATGGTTTCAAAGTTGAACTATTATCAGCTAAAGAACT